>ERZ777003.1186-NODE-1186-length-41890-cov-6.282706_pt1 | contig 41890 bp, 33 predicted proteins | sample MGYA00374956_ERZ777003 | MGnify/ENA primary metagenome ERZ777003 (study PRJEB29302, sample SAMN06268252) | bioreactor metagenome | isolation source: Joint BioEnergy Institute, California, USA | place: USA:Joint BioEnergy Institute, California, USA | collected... | reverse complement strand
CGCTTGCCTGAAAGCCGGAGCTTAACCCGGATGCCGGTTTACGACCTCGAAACCGGCCGCATTATCGGCCGCGTCCGCCGCCTCATCGTCGATCCCGACGAGCGGCGAATCGCCGCGCTGCTGCTGGCGGCCAGGCTGGGGAAGGAAGCGCCGTGCCTGCCCTTCCGCGAGCTGCACGCCATCGGGGATCATGCGGTAACGGTCCGGGGGACCGACTCCCTGGCCCCGCTATCGCAGCACCCGGAGTTGCAGGAACTCCTGCGGGCCCGCCGCCGCGTCTGCCCGGCGCCTATCTTGACGGAAGGCGGGCGGTTCCTGGGCGATGTGGATGAGTTCACCGTCGATCCCAAGACGGGCCGCATCGAGTCGCTGCTGCTCTCCGGGGGCTTGATCCGGGATCTCTTTCGCGGCCAGGCGGTGCTGCCGGCAGACCTCGTCTTGACCGTAGGCGAGGATGCCATCATTGTGCGGGACGACGCGGCGGCGTTGCTGGCACCGGCCCGCACCGAATCCGCGGCCGGCCGGGAAGCGCGCGGGACGGGCCTTGAGCCCAAGGGGGAACAGGCGTCCGTAGACGGGGTTGACGAGCGACGCTCAAACAGCCCCGACCGGCACGCCACGCCGGCGGAGCGGCTCCGGGCGGCCTTCCGCTCCTGGCGCCCGCGGCGCACGCCTCCGCCCCCATCGGAGCCGGAATCGCCGCATGATTTTCCCGATACGCGGGCAACCGCGCCGGCAGCCGCCCCACCGGCCAGGGATCCGGAAGCGGAGCCGCCGGCGCCCGGCGGCGCCCCGGGCGCCGGCTAAGGCTCGGCCACGTCGTTAGCCGGCCACCTTGACCTGGCCGGCCACGCGGCCGAGCGCCTCAGGCTTCACCGCCGCCCGAGCCCGCCTCCGCCTCGGCAACAAGCCGCTCCTCAAGCATCATGCCTTTGAGCACTTTGATGAGGTCCTCCCGTCCCGCGCCGCTGACGGCCGAAAAGGCCAAGGTTGGCAACCCGAGCTCCCGTGTGATGGCATCCACCCGGCCGCGCCAGTGGCCGCGAGACATCTTGTCCGCCTTGGTCGCGACGGCCACCGCCGGCAGCCCCCGCTGCCGCAGCCAGTCGGCCATCGCCTTGTCGTCGGCCGTGGGCGGGTGGCGCATGTCCACCACCTGCAAGATCCCGATGAGGTTTTGGCGATCAAACAGGTATTTCTCGATCATCGGGCCCCACTGCCGCTTTACCCGCTCCGGAACCTTGGCGTACCCGTATCCGGGCAGATCCACCAGGCAGAGCCGGTCGTCGACGCCGTAAAAGTTGATGGTCTGGGTGCGTCCCGGCGTGTTGCTGGTGCGGGCGATGGACGCGTTGACCAGATGGTTGATAAGGGACGACTTGCCCACGTTGGAACGGCCGACCAGCGCGACCTCCGGCAGCCGGTGACGCGGCCACTGGTCCGGTTTCACCGCGACCGCCAGCAAGCGGGCGCGCCGCCAGTTGATCCCCGCCTGTCCCGCCACGTTAAGGACTGTCCTCCCACCACGGCCGCTCGTCGGCCGGCGGCAGCTGCTCGGGCACGTAAGGGAACTCTTCGTCGGGTTCGAGCGGATCAGGACGCGCATTAGGCGCGCCCCCCGGCGCCGGCAACGACTCGGCCTGAGGATCGCCCTTGCCCAGAGGCATCTCCGGGTCAACCCGGCCCGGCACTAGGGCAAGCTCCAGCACTTCGTCCATGTGCTCCACGGGGCGGATGTCCAGTCTGCGGCGGATGGGTGCCGGTATGTCCTCGAGATCCTTCTCGTTGTCCCGGGGAAGGAGCACCGTGCGGACGCCGGCCCGGTGGGCGGCCAGCACCTTCTCCTTGATCCCGCCGACCGGGAGCACGCGTCCCCGGAGGGTGATCTCGCCGGTCATGGCCACCTCGTGGCGCACCGGCCGGCCGCTCAAGGCCGAGGCGACCGCCACCGCGATCGCGATGCCGGCCGAGGGCCCGTCCTTGGGAACCGCTCCTTCGGGAACATGGATGTGGATATCGGTGGACTCGTGGAAGTCCACGGGAATCCCAAGATACGCCGCCCGCGAGCGGATGTAGCTGAAGCCGGCCTGGGCCGATTCGCGCATGACCTCGCCCAGTTTGCCGGTGAGGGTCAGCTTGCCCTTGCCTTTGATGACGGTCACCTCAATGGTCAGCACGTCGCCGCCGTACTCGGTGTAAGCCAGGCCGTGAGCAAGACCGACCCGGTCCTCCTGCTCTCGCTGGGTGCGGAGAAACCGGGGCGGGCCCAGGTACCGGGACAAGTTGCCCACGGTCACGCGGATGGGCGTCTTTTCGCCCTCGACGACTTCCCGGGTCGCCTTGCGGCAAACCGCGGCAAGGGCCCGCTCGAGCCCCCGCACCCCGGCCTCCCGGGTGTATACGTCGATGATGCGCGCCATGGTCCGGTCGGACACCTGCAGCTGCTCAGGCTTGAGGCCGTGGTCCCGGATGAGCTTGGGCAACAGGTGCCGGCGGGCGATGTTGAGCTTCTCCGCATCGGTGTAGCCCGGAATCGTGATGACCTCCAGGCGGTCCCTCAAAGGCCGCGGGATGGCCCACAGCACGTTGGCGGTGGTGATGAAGAGCACCTCCGACAAGTCGTAGGGCACTTCGAGATAGTGGTCGGAAAAGCTGTGGTTTTGCTCCGGATCCAGCACTTCCAGCAGCGCCGCCGCCGGATCTCCGCGGAAATCGGCCGTCATCTTGTCGATCTCATCGAGCAAGAGCACCGGATTGCGGGTGCCCGCCTGCCGCATCGCGTGCAGCAGCTTCCCCGGCATCGCGCCCACGTAGGTGCGCCGGTGGCCGCGGATCTCCGCCTCATCCCGCACGCCTCCCAGGGAAATGCGGACAAACTTCCGGTTGAGCGCCCGGGCCACCGAGCGGCCAAGGGACGTCTTGCCGACGCCCGGCGGCCCCACAAGACAAAGAATCGGCCCCTTGACGCCCTTGGTCAGCTTGCGCACGGCCAAGTACTCGAGGATGCGCTCCTTGACCCTGTCCAAGCCGTAATGGTCCTCGTTGAGGATGCGCTCGGCCACCGCCAAGTCGACCCGCTCCTGCGTCCGCTCCTTCCACGGCAGCGCGAGGAGCCAGTCCAGGTAGTTGCGGACGACGACCGCCTCCGCGGCCATGGGCGGCATCTTTTCCAGCCGCTTGACCTCGTTCAGGGCCCTCTCCTTGACGGTTTCCGGAAACCCCTTGGCGTCGATGCGCCGCCGGTACTCCTCCACTTCAGCCTGCCGTTCGTCCCGGTCGCCGAGCTCCTTCTGGATCGCCTTCATCTGCTCGCGGAGGTAGTACTCCTTTTGGGCTTTCTCCATCTGCCGGCGCACCCGCATGTGGATGCGCTTCTCCAGCTCCAGGATCTCCATCTCGCGGGTCAAGAGGACGCACACATGCTCCAACTGGTCGGTCAGCGCCGGGATCTCCAGCACCGACTGCTTGTCTTCGACGCTGACGTTAAGCTGCGAGGCAATGGTGTTGAGAAGCCGCTCGGGCTCCTCGATGATGAGCACCGAGCGGACGACCTCCTCGGGCAGCTGCTTTCCGAGCTGGGCGTACTGCTCGAACAACCGCCGCGTCGTCCGCACCAAGGCCTCGAGCTGCGCCGCCGACGCGGATGCGGGCGCCTCGAGGGGCGAGACGACGGCCTGGTAGTACGGCTCCTCCTGCTCGATCGCGTCGATGCGCACCCGGGTGCGGCCCTCGATCAGCACTCGGAGCTGCCCCTCGGGCAGCTTGAGCACCTGCTTGATCTCGCACAGCGTGCCCACACCGTGAATGTCGGCGGGCGCCGGTTCCTGCACCCGGTCGTCCTTTTGGGCGGCCAGCACGATCCGGCGCTCGCCCATCATGGCGGCCTCCAGCGCCTGCAGGCTGCGGGGCCGGCCGATTTCCAGCGGCGTCACCGTGTAGGGGAAGACGATCATTCCCCGCAACGGCAGCAAGGGCACCACGGGTAGATCGGATGGGTTGTTGCTGTGGGAGCGTTCCTGCATGGGCGTTGCGCGTCCCCCCAAAACGGCCCGGATGTCGTTATCTTATCGCTTTTCGGGGGGACGCATATGATTCCTTGTGGAAAAAGCTAGGACGCGGGTACGCCCGCGGCCGCGGCAGGGACCGGCACGCCGGTCTCGCTCCGCTCGGGCGCCACCGGGGCGTGAACGCCGTGGCTCATGCTGGCGGCCACGACTTCCTCGATGCGCTCCACGGCGATGACCTCAAAGCCCTCCTCGCGCCAGCGGGCAAACATGGCGTGCCAGTTGTCCTTGGGGATAATGACGCGGGTCGCGCCCGCCAGGCGCGCCGCTTCGATCTTGGCCACAATGCCGCCCACCGGTTTCACGAAACCGCGGATGGACACCTCGCCGGTCATGGCCACCCGGTTGTCCACGGGCAGCCCGGTGATAGCCGAGTAGATGGCCGTCACCATCGTGACGCCGGCCGACGGGCCGTCGATCGGAACGCCCCCCGGGAAGTTGATGTGGATGTCGTAGTCGTCGGGACGCACGCCCAAGTACTTGCGCAGCACGGTCAGGACGTTGTCCAGGGAGCTGCGGGCCATGCTGCGGCGGCGCATGGTCACTCCGGGCCCGCCCATTTCCTCCTCCTCCATGATCCCCGTGACGACGACCCGGCCGCGCCCGGGCGGCGCCGGCGTTGCGCATGCCTCCACCTCAATCAGCAGTCCCTGGTTGGGGCCCGCCACGGCCAGCCCGTTGACGCAGCCGACCTGGGGTTCCTCCGGCACCCGGCGCTCGGGCCGCGGCGCATATTGGCCGCTGTTGATCACCCACTCCACATCCGCTCGGCTAATGCGGTGCCGACCTTCGGTCTGGACGACGCCGGCTGCGATCTGCACCATGTTGACCGCTTCCCGGCCGTTGTGAGCGTAGCGCTGCAGGACGTCGAGGGCGTCCTCGTCGATGGGGAAGTTGATCTTCGCCGCCGCGTTGGCGGCGATGGTGCGGATCTCCGCAGGCGTCAGGGCCCGGAAGAAAATCTCAAGACACCGCGAGCGGATCGCCGGCGGGATCTCGTGGGGCATACGGGTCGTGGCCCCAACGAGGCGAAAGTCGGCCGGGAGCCCCTTTTGGAATATCTCGTGGATGTGCGGCGGGATGTTCGTGTCCTCGGAGCTGTAATAGGCGCTTTCGAGGAACACCCGCCTGTCCTCGAGCACCTTGAGCAGCTTGTTCATCTGGATGGGATGCAGCTCACCGATCTCGTCGATGAAGAGGATGCCGCCGTGCGCTTTGGTGACGGCGCCCGGTTTCGGCTGCGGGATGCCCGCCTGCCCCAGAGGTCCGGCTCCCTGGTAGATGGGGTCGTGGACGGAGCCGAGCAACGGATCCGCGATGCCGCGGTCGTCAAAACGGGCCGTCGTCGCGTCCACCTCGACGAACTGCGCGTCGCTCTTGAAGGGCGACAGCGGGTTGCGCTTCGCTTCCTCGAGCACAACTCGGGCGGCGGCGGTCTTGCCGATTCCCGGCGGGCCGTAGATGATGACGTGCTGGGGGTTGGGACCGCACAGGGCGGCGCGCAGCGCCTTGAGCCCTTCTTCCTGGCCGATGATATCGCTCAACGACGCGGGTCGCGTCTTCTCCGCCAATGGCTCGGTCAGGGAAATCTGCTTCAAGCGGTTGAGCTTTTCCAGTTCCTTGCGGGATTCCCGGTCAACCGCGGCCCGGCTTGTTTGCTGGGCCCGCAGCAGGTTGAGGAAGTACAGGCCGATGACGACGGCAAAAAAGAAGTTCACCAGTCCAAAGATGCCCATCATGTCCATCATCGTTGCATTCCCCTCCCCGGCGGCACAGGCGCAACCAACACTAGTATGCCCCGGGGAGGGGAATGTCGATTCAAAAGCGGGGACCTGTGAAACGGAACCCGAAAAACACCGGAGCCGGAAACCTCGTCGGCCTCCGGCTCCGGGCGGCTTGCACGTATCGCGCGGCGTAAGCCTCTATGCGCTCTCTTCCTTCTTCTTGGGCTTGCGCTCGACCCGCAGCAGGGTGGGCGGCTTGCCCTCCATCACGCACGCCTCGTCGACGACGCACTTGTGCACGTCTTCCCGCGAAGGGATCTCGTACATGATGTCGAGGAGCAGCCCCTCCACGATGGAGCGCAAGCCCCGGGCGCCGGTCTTGCGCTCCATGGCCTTGCGGGCGATGGCCCGCAGCGCTCCTTCGGTGAACTCCAGCTCCACCCCGTCCATCTCGAAGAACTTCTGGAACTGCTTGACCAAGGCGTTGCGGGGCTCGATGAGGATGCGCACCAGCGCGTCCTCGTCAAGGGCGTCCAGGGCTACCACGATCGGCAGGCGGCCGATGAACTCGGGGATCATACCGAACTTGAGCAAGTCCTCCGGCATGATCTGCCGCAGCAGGTCGCCGATGGGCTTTTCCTCCCGGGTCTTGACGTCCGCCCCAAAGCCGATGCCCTTTTGGCCGATGCGCCGCTCGATGATCTTCTCTAGGCCGTCAAAGGCGCCGCCGCAGATGAAAAGGATGTTGGAGGTATCGATCTGGATGAACTCCTGGTGCGGGTGCTTGCGCCCGCCCTGGGGCGGAACGCTTGCCACGGTCCCCTCCAAGATCTTGAGCAGGGCCTGCTGCACGCCTTCACCGGACACATCCCGCGTGATGGACGGGTTTTCGGACTTGCGGGCGATCTTGTCGACCTCGTCGATGTAGATGATGCCCCGTTCGGCCTTCTCCACGTCGTAGTCGGCGGCCTGGATCAGCTTGAGCAGGATGTTCTCCACGTCCTCGCCGACGTAGCCGGCCTCGGTCAAGGCTGTCGCGTCGGCGATGGCAAAGGGCACGTTGAGGATGCGGGCCAGCGTCTGCGCGAGCAGGGTCTTGCCGGACCCGGTCGGTCCGAGCAGCAGGATGTTGCTCTTCTGCAGCTCGACGTCGTCGGAGCGGACGCCTGAGTTGATCCGCTTGTAGTGGTTGTAGACGGCTACCGACAACGCCCGCTTGGCCGCCTCCTGGCCCACCACGTACTGGTCCAGGATCTCCTTGATTTCTTTGGGCCGGGGGACGTTGCCCAGCTCCACGTCGACGTCCTCGTGGAGCTCCTCCTCGATGATCTCGTTGCAGAGCTCGATGCACTCGTCGCAGATGTAGACCCCGGGTCCGGCGATCAGCTTCTTGACCTGCTCCTGGGCCTTGCCGCAGAAGGAACACTTCAGCTGGCCCTTCTCGTCGCCGAATTTGAACATCATATCACCTCGTCGTGGCCGGCTTCGGTCGCTCCCGCAGCACGCCGTCGAGAATGCCGTACTCCAGGGCCTCCTCCGCGGACATGTAGAAATTGCGATCCGTGTCCCGCTCGATCCGCTCCAGCGGCTGGCCTGTGTGCCTGGCCAGGATGTCGTTGAGCGTGCTCTTGATGCGCAGGATTTCCCGGGCCTCGATCTCGATCTCGCTGGCCTGGCCCCGCGCGCCCCCGAGCGGCTGGTGGATCATGATGCGGGAGTAGGGCAAGGCGAAGCGCTTGCCCTTGGCGCCGGCCGCCAGGAGCAACGCCGCCATGCTGGCCGCCATGCCGACGCAAATCGTGGACACGTCGGGGCGGATGTACTGCATGGTGTCGTAAATCGCCAGGCCCGAATACACGATCCCGCCCGGGCTGTTGATGTATAGGTGGATGTCTTTGTCGGGGTCCTCGGACTCCAGGAACAGCAGCTGCGCGATGACGAGATTGGCGACATGGTCGTCGATCGGGCCGCCGAGAAACACGATCCGGTCCTTGAGCAGGCGGGAGTAAATGTCGTATGCCCGCTCACCCCGGTTCGTCTGCTCCACCACCATCGGTACCAGCACGCTCATGGACGTCCTCCACCTTCCCTGGCCCCAATATATGATGGGGTCCGCGACACGCTGAACGGCGGCTGCCTCTTGCAGTCTTCCCCGCCCGTCCACCGTGCTCCTTGGCAAATTTTCGTTGCGTTGGGCTTACTCCGGCCGCTCCGCCGGATCCTGCTCGGACGGCCCGCCGCTCTGCCCGCCGCCGGCGGCTGCGCCGTCGCCGGCCCCCTCAGCACCTTGGGCAGCGTCGGCGGCGTCCTCGCCGGCCTGCTGCTGCGCCGGCGGGTCGACCTCGACCACCGTCACTTGGGCATGCTCCACGAGAAAGTCAAGCGCCTTGGCCCGCCGCAGGCTGTTGGCTGCTGCCAGGCGGTTGTCCTCGTCGGCCATGCGGCGTTCCCGTTCCTTGGTATCCTGCACGGAGGCGAACCACTCCTGCAGGCGCTGCTGCACTTCCTCCTCGGTCGGCTCGAGCCCCTCCGCCTTGGCAATCGCCTCCAGCACCAGCTCCGCCTTGACCCGCTGCTCGGCGCTGGGCCGCAGACGGTCCCGCAGCTGATCTTCCGTCTGCTCGCTGACCTCCAGGTACCGTTCGAGCGTCAGCCCGCGCTGCCACAGGCTAAAGACGAATTCGTCCCGCAAATGTTCAAGCTCGTGATCGACCATCACCTGCGGAAGCTCCACCTGGGCGTTGCTTACGACCTGCTCCAGCAGCGCGTCCCGCATCTCGGCCTCGGCGGCGCGCTCGGCCGCCTCCACCAGCCGCTGCCGGCGGGATTCCCGCAGCTCGGCGATGGTTTCAAAATCGCCGACGTCCTTGGCAAACTCATCGTCGGCCGCCGGGACACGGCGCTGCTTGATCTCGTGCAGCTTCACCCGGAAGTGGGCCGTCTTGCCGGCGAGATCCTCCCGGGCTTCCGCGGGAAAGGTCACGTCGAATTCCCGTTCTTCGCCGGGGGCCATGCCGACCAGCGCCTCGCTGAAGGCGGTCAACACGCCATCCCCGCCAACCTCGATCGTCTCGCCCTTCGCGGCGCCGCCGCGGAACGGCTGGCCATCGATGTGGCCCTCAAAGTCGACGACGGCAAAGTCACCGGGCTCAAGCCGTTCCTTGTCCACCTGCACCAGCTCGGCGAACTGCTCCCGGAGGGCGTCCATGACGTCGTCGACGTCCTTTTCCGTCACCTTGCGGACGCGCTTTTCGACCGCCAGCCCCTTGTACTCCCCAAGCTGAACGTCGGGCTTGACGTCGACCTCGGCCGTGAACTTAAGCGGCTTGCCGGCGCCGTAATCGATGATGTCGATCTTGGCCTGGGATACCGGTTCGAGGTTAGCCTGCCGGACCGCCTCCCGGTATGCCTGCGGCACAAGCTCATCGACAGCTTCCCCATAGAGGGCGTCCTTGCCCAGATGCATCTCGATGATCGGGCGCGGCGCCTTGCCCGGGCGAAACCCGGGAATGCGCACCTGGCGGGCCAAGCGGCGGTACACGCTGTCGACGGTGCGCTCCACCCGCTCGGGCTCCACCTCCACCTCAAGCAAAACCCGGGCTGGGTGGCCCGGCAACCGCTCTACACGGGTGTTCATTCGACGTCCTCCCTGGCACTCACATCACGGCACGTATTGTGTCCCAGCGGTGGGCAGCTCCCAAAGGTGGCGAAACCTGGTGCTCCCGCTCCTGAAATTATCCCCTAGGCGGATCCCGCTGTCAACAAACGAAAAGGCGGAGATCGTGGGCGCACGACCGCCGCCTGCGCTTTTGGTGCGAGAGGGGGGACTCGAACCCCCACGCCGCGGGGCACCAGATCCTAAGTCTGGCGCGTCTGCCGATTCCGCCACTCTCGCCCGGTGGTTCCAGTATAGCCTGCCGGGGCAAGGCGATCAACGCCGCCGGCGCTGCCCGCGCAAAGGGGCAGCCCCGCTCGGCCGCGGGGCTGCCGCATGGTGTGCCCGGTGGGATTCGAACCCACAACCCAGGGATTAAAAGTCCCTTGCGCTACCGTTGCGCCACGGGCACGTTTACTATTTTACCGCGGCCCCTGCCTGCCGTCAAACGCGCGACCCGCCGCCAGGCGAGGGAAGCCAGCGCGAGACCGGCGAAACCCTGGGCGACGCGCAGGGCGACGCGCCCGCGGGCCGCGGCGTCACGCCGGCCAAACACGGGGGCAACATGAACCCGGGGCACGCTGCGCAACCGGACCTGCGTGGCGACCGCGGCAAGGAATGCAGCAAGGAGCGCCCACGCGACGCCGCAGCCCACCGCGGTTGCCGCGGCGTCGCCCAGGCCGAGGCGAACGTCACACCACAGCTCATCGACGCGAACCCGCCGCCCCGGACCGCCGCCTGTAGGCAGCCCGCAAACGTACGCGGCAGCGGGGCGCAATAGCCGCGGCAGGCGCCGCAGCCGCCCTACCCCTGCGGACGGTTTCCCCGCAGGCATTGCGGGATCCGGGGAGTCGTTATCCAAGCCGGCGAGGGCGCCGAGCCGGCGCAGGAGCCCCGCGCGAGAGAATCCAAGGCGTACGGGGATGACGTGGAGCAGCCGCAGCTCAGCGTCGAACCGCTCCTCGCGGCCGACCGCGAAGGAAGCCTTGAGCCGCCCGAGCAGTCCACGAACCTCCACGCGCAACGCGGCTTGCCCGAGGGCCGCGTCCGCCTCCACGCGCACGACCAGGGGCCACCAATACAGCACGGAGAGGCCGGCGACAAAAGCGCCCGCGAGGGCCATCCAGGTCCAATCCCAAGCCACAGGCACATCTCCGCCCCACAGGCAGATCTCTTCCCGGTCATGCTTGCCCGTAGAAACGTTTCGTATGCTGGACTCAGGGCTATGTTTCGAGGGTAGGCAGGCTAAAAAGCACGGTCTTGACGCGACGAGTCCCCGGGACCGCTTGTCCCGGGGACCGGCGTCAGTGGTGGGGTGAGTGATGGGACTCGAACCCACGACCTCCAGGGCCACAACCTGGCGCTCTAACCGGCTGAGCTACACCCACCATGCGCAGGGCTGGCGCGCCCGGCAGGACTCGAACCCGCGACCCGCTGCTTAGAAGGCAGCTGCTCTATCCAACTGAGCTACGGGCGCTAGTCTGGAGCGGGCGACGGGACTCCAACCCGCGACCCCCGGCTTGGAAGGCCGGTGCTCTAGCAACTGAGCTACGCCCGCCCGACAACAAAAACATTATATCGCACGCATGCGGCACGAGCAAGACTATGGTCGGGGAGAGCGGATTTGAACCGCCGACCTCGTGCTCCCAAGGCACGCGCGCTGACCAAGCTGCGCCACTCCCCGACGCGATACCCATTATAGCACACTGTCAGCGGCAGGCAATCGCCACAGGCGCACGAGCCGCTCCCGGGTCAACGCCAGAGCCCGCGCCCGATGGCTAATGCGGTTTTTGACTTCGGCCGGCAATTCGGCGAAGGTCATCCCCAGTTCGGGCACGATGAACAACGGGTCATACCCGAAACCGCCCTCCCCGCGGGGTGCGCCGGCTATCACGCCCTCGCACGTTCCCTCGTCTACCCACGTCTCCCCCTCGGGGCTGGCGAGGGCAATGGCACAGCGAAAACGAGCCGTTCGCTGATCAGGAGGCACGTCCTTTAGCAGGCTGAGCAGGAGCGCGTTGTTGGCGGCGTCGGTAGCTCCCGGACCCGAAAAGCGGGCCGAGTAAACTCCCGGGCGCCCCCCGAGGGCGTCCACCTCAAGACCCGAATCGTCCGCGACCGCCCACTCCCCGGTGTGTCCCGCGGCTGACAGCGCCTTCAGGCGAGCGTTGTCCGCGAACGTGGCGCCGGTTTCCTCCACATCCGGCGCGCCAGGGTACGCATCGAGACGGACAACCTCCACCGGCAAGCCGGCCAAGATGGCCGCGAGCTCACGCCGCTTCTTTTCGTTTCTCGTCGCCACCACCAGCTTACGCACGGCGCTTCCCCCCGATGCGGGCCACAAGAGAGTCGCCGAGCGCCTCCCGCTGGGCGCGGATGAGCTGCTCCACGCCGGCTGCGGCCATATCCAGAAGCTGCGACAGGGTAGCCTGCGGGAACGGCTCCCCTTCCGCGGTCCCCTGCACCTCCACGAAACGCCCGTCGCCCGTCATGACGACGTTCATGTCCACTTCGGCCCGTACATCCTCGTCGTAGGCAAGATCCAAGAGGCACTGCCCGTCCACCACGCCGACGCTGACCGCGGCCACGAAATCCCGCACGGGCAGCATGGCGTGGGGTTCGTGGGCGAAAACGTTGGCCAGGCTGTCCACGAGGGCCACGTACGCCCCGGTGATGGCCGCCGTGCGCGTGCCCCCGTCGGCTTGCAGCACGTCGCAGTCAAGCGTGATGGTACGCTCACCCAACCGTCCAAGATCGACCACGGATCGCAAGGCGCGGCCGATAAGGCGCTGTATCTCCATGGTGCGCCCTCCCTGGCGGCCGGACGCCGCTTCCCGGGGCGAACGGTCCCGGGTCGAGCGGGGCAACATGCCGTACTCCGCCGTCACCCATCCGGCGCCGCTGCCCCGCCGCCACAGGGGCACCCGCTCCTCCACCGACGCGGTGCACAACACCCGGGTGTCCCCCATCTCAATCAGGACCGCACCTTCGGCGTACTTCGTATAGCCGCGCCGGATCGTCACCGGCCGAAGCTGCTCGGGCCCGCGCCCATCCTGCCGCAGCAACCGCACTCCCTCCCTGTCCTGCGTCCAGCGCGACGCCCGCTACAGCGCCGCCTTCCCGGCCGCGCCGAGGCCGCGCACGAGTTCCGCGAACCGGCGCCCCCGCGCTTCGAAGTTTGGAAACATGTCGTAGCTCGCGCACGCGGGCGAAAGGAGGACGACCTCCCCCGGCCGCGCCCGGACCGCGGCCTCCTGCACCGCCTGCTCCAGCGACCCGACGTGCACGATTTCGGGTGGCAGCGCACCCGTCGCCCGGGCATGGGACACCACCGCGTCCTCAATCTTGCCGGCGGTGGCGCCCAGCAAAATGAGAACTCGCACCCGGCCGGGCACCGCCTCGGCCAGTTCGTCAAAGGGCAACTTCTTGTCGTACCCGCCGGCGATCAGGACGACCGGCGCCCGCATGGCGCGGATCCCGGCGGCCGCCCGGGCGGGGCTTGTGGCGATGGAGTCGTTGTAGTACATGACGCCGTTCCACTCGGCGACCGGCTCCAGACGATGGGCCACGCCGCGGAACGTCGTCGCCACCTGCCCCGCGGCCGCCGGGTCGATACCGCACGCGGCAGCCACGGCCGCCGCGGCAAGGACGTTTTCCAGGTTGTGCTCTCCCAAGAGCCGGACATCCCCGGTCCGGCAGATCACGGTGGGGGGCTGGCTCGGGCTGGCCGCTCCTCCCACCACGATCTGCTGGCCGTCGACCCAAGCGCCGGCAGCCACCGGCCCGCGACGGCTGAACAGGAGCGCCCGTCCCGGGGCATCCTTCGCCATGCGGGCCGTCACCGGGTTGTCCCAGTTGAACACGGCCAGGTCCTCCGGGCCTTGAAACCGGTAAATCCGCTCCTTGGCCGCGACATAAGCCTGCATGTCCCCGTGGACGTCCAGGTGGTTGGGCGTCACGTTGGTGACGACGGCCACGCCGGGACTTTGGTCGAGCATCTCCAGCTGGAAACTGGAGAGCTCGAGCACGACCCAGGCGTCCTCGGGAATGTCGCTTGCGACTTCGATCAGCGGCGTGCCGATGTTGCCGCCCACGTAGACCGGCCGCGGGCCGGCCTTGAGCATTTCCCCGATGAGGGTAGTGGTCGTCGTCTTGCCGCTCGAGCCGGTAATGCCGACGATGCGCCCACGGCACGTCGAAAAGACGAGGCCGATTTCGCTGTACAGCGGCACGCCGCGCCGCCGCAGCTCCTCAATGGCGGGCTGATCCTTGCGCATGCCGGGGGTGAGAACGACACCGTCCCAGCTTTCCGCGGCCAGGTCGTTCAAATATTCGGGCCCGAGGACGAGCTCCACGCCGAGCGCTTCGAGCTCGCGGCGGGCGTCCCCCAGCTGCTGTGCCGTCTTTTGGTCAAAACCGACAAGCTTTGCCCCGCGCCGGGACAGCCAGCGGATGACGGCCCGGTTGCTCACACCGAGGCCGACCACCGCGATCCGTTGCGCGCGCCAGTCCACCGGGTCCACTCCCCTGCGGGCTTCGCTTATGTATATGCCCGCATCCGTCCTTCTCATTGTAACCGAGCGGGGCGCCCCGGGCGCGGGCCGTTTGGCCCTTTCACGGGGAACTGACGAACCGGGCGTCGGGCAGCAGCGGGCGGGACAAGTCCAAGTGGCCGACAAGGGTGTCGACGTCACTGCCCTCGAGCACTAGCTGTACGGCCTTGATATCCGGCAGTTGAGCGAGCGTAGCCACGATGGAATAGACAGTAAGGATCTCGCCGGTGCTGCCGCCGGAGTGGTGGGTCCGCAGCTCAAGGCTGTAGTCGACCCGGGCGATGCCGTCCGCGACGGTTACGTCCAGCACGCGGGCTCCCTGCGGGATCGTCGGGAGGAGGCCCGGTGTCTCCGGCCCGCGGGCGAGCTCCTCCAGCAGACGCAGCGGGGTTACTTCGCCTGCGGGTACCCGGCGTTCTTCCGCTACGAGGTACTGGGCGTCGCCGTCGCTGAAGTAGAGCCGGACGGTCGCATGGGGTGCGAGAACGACATCAAACGACGACTGTTGCCGCACGCTCCACCATCCGGCGGCAGCCAACCCCACCAAGAGCAGCACCACAATGGCCCGCCGCCAAAGCCCCCTCAACCTGCCCGCCTCCTGCTCGCCTTGCCCTGGTGAACGCTACAACTCCTGCGTTTGCGCCACGACCCCGGAGACTTCGCCGAACGACGCCGCGGGGGTGACCATCACGGCGTGCTGCGGCAAGTCACCGTTCTCCAGAAACGCCGCCGCGACCTGCCGCACCGTGCCGCCCAACTCCACCAGCCGCCGCGGAGCGGGAGCGTCACTGTCCGCGAAGAAACGTAATACGCCCTGGGCGATCCCAGCCGCGGCCCGCCGCTGAAACCCGGGGTCCGTGAGCAGCCGCTCCTCGGTGGGGTTGTCGATAAACGCAACCTCCACCAGCACCGCGGGCATTTCCGTGTGGAGCAGCACGTAAAACGCCCTCTGGCGCACGCCGCGGTCGGGCAGACCGATCGCGTTCAAAATTTCCCTCTGCACCGCTTCACCGAAACGAGCCGCCACCGAACTGTCGGCCGCCTCCCCGGGCAGCGGGTGGTAAAACGTCCCCGTGCCCGATGCGGTGCGGCCGGCACCGATCGCGTCGGCATGGATGCTGACAAAGGCATCCGCCCGGAGCGCGTTGGCCAGCCGCGTGCGGGTGGCCAGGTCGACGTAGATGTCCCGGTCCCGCGTGAGCACGGCCCGCGCCCCCGCCTGCTCCAGGTATCGGGCGACCTCGAGCGCGATAGCGAGGTTGACATCCTTCTCCTGGGTGCCGCTCAGGCCAATGGCACCGGGGTCGCGGCCGCCATGGCCCGGGTCCACCACCACCGTCCGGCCGGCTAGCTGAGACGGGCGTACGCTCAACACGGCCCGGGTCCTGTCCTCCGAGAGGACGACCTCGTGCGCGGCCACCTGGCGGGTCTCGACAACGACTCGGCCCGTGCCCGGCGCGGCTTGTCCGGCCCGCACCGCTGCGACGACAGCGCTGCCGTCCGGCGCCAGCGGACCCAGCGACCGCTCCAGCGTCACCCCGGGCAAGTCGAGCACGATCCGCTCCGGGTCCCGCAGGCGGCGCACTTCGGTGTCCAGCGGTGCGCGGCTTTGCACGAAGATGAACTCGACGTCGCCGTCTCGTGCAAATGCCACGAACTCAAGATCATTGGCGGTCTGCACCCGCGGCGCCCCGTCTAAGGCGAGGCCGACCTCGGGATCCAGCAGGATGGTCAGCCGCCCGTCCGGTGCCGGGTAGGCATGGCCCGAGATGCCGCCGGGCGGCCACGTGATCGGTTCGCGCAGCTCAAGGACGACCCGGACGACGTCCTGGCGGAACTGGCTCACCCGTGCGGAGCGGATCAGAGGCGCGTCAACCGGGAGATCCATGGCCGCGGGTATAGTGACGTCCAGCAAGTCCACCACCAACCGCCACGGCTCTCGCAACGCGAACGCCTGGTACGGGACGGGGCCGCCGCTCACCCGCGCCTCGAGCGCCACCGTTCCGCCCGGCATGGATGCGGCCGACACCGAATGGAGCTGGTGGTTGAGACGGACGATGAAACCCGGATGGCCGTCCGCAGGCAGCAGCGTGTAGCCTGTGGGACCGGTCAGGTCGACGACAAGCCGCACACCGCCTTCCTCGCTGCTTAACCGCAACTGCTGCATGAGGGCGTTGCCGACGGGCATCGCGCGCCAGCCGGTGGATAAGGAAGCCCCGGGGAGGTCGATGACGAGACGGTCAGGATCCGGCAAGTACATTGTGCGCGGCTCCACCGGCCCATCGGTCAAAACCACCAGTTCGTAGCGGCCTTCGGCCGTACGCAGGCGCACATCAAACAGCGTGCCGCGGGCCTCCTCGACCCGGTCAAGGGCGCGTTCGCCGTCACCTTCCCCGGGCGGCAGCTCGTCCGGCACGACGGAAGCGGTTTCCTGAGGCGCCGGACGCAAGTCCGTCGCCTCCTGCGGCGCTGCCTCCGGGCCGACGGGCAACGGTTGGGGCCGTGAAGGCGCAGGGGAAGGCTGTGGAGACGGCTCCGGCAATGGCGCGGTTCCTGGAGTAACCGGGGCCGGCGATGGCGACGGCACCGGCGAGGGAGCCGGGGCGGGTGCAGGCGGTGACGCCGGCCGAAAGCTTGCGGTCGCGGACCCGGCGGCCCGCCCGTCCTGCCCATCGGCTGCCCGCGGCAGGCCGGCGTCGGCCGAGTGCAGCCCGCCCGCCTCTCCTCCGGCGGGCGCGGCGCTTCGCCTCTCCAGCGTCAAGACGCCGGCCAGCAAGTTCCAGTCGACCCTCAGGCCGGCCAAGTCGGCCACCAGGTGCAACGGAACGTACAACATGCCGTCGTGGACCGCTGGTGCGGCCTGCAGCTGCGTGACGCGCCCGTCCACGACCGCAACGCGCTGCCCCGCCTCGATACGCGCCGAACGGTCCCCGGCCCGCAGGTGCACGGCGGGCCAGGCGCTGTCGTCGACCTCGATTCCGAGTTCCTCGGACATAAACGCCGCCGAGACGCCGAGCCCGGTCCCGATCAAGGTCAGCACGCCGCCCGCTGGAAGCTGGCGCCCGTCCAGCACCAGCTTGACCTGCGCCCAGCCGGGGCAGGCATATACAAGGACCGCCAGGCATCCCAACAGCCACAGGGCGCTCCGGCGCCAGCCCCGCGCCATCCGATCCGCCTCCTGCTCACGCTTTCGGCACGGGCGTCGAAAAACCTTACTGCAGTATCCCGGAATTTCCCATCCCAATCGTCCTTTTCCTGCTGAAACCGGCAACGGCGTGCGCCCTCCCGGGGATAAGGCGCAAGCACGCGAGAGCGGCCACCGCCGGAACTGTCTCAGGCGGTGGCCGCGAGAGGTTGCTGGTGGAGGCGCCGGCGAGTCGCACGCCGGGTCCGCAACGGCAGTGACAGGAGTTTCTCCGGGCGCAGCCTGCGTTTGCGTCTCGCCCGCCGGACCTCCCACAGGCAGGATTTCCGGCAGGCCAGCCCTAAGGGGTGTCCCCCTGCCCTAAGGGCAGCGGTCAGGGGCAAGCCTGCAGCGTATGACACCGGCGGCCGCCTTGCAGGCACGGCGTCCGCGGCGTGCGGCAGTACGGTTTAGTTACGCAGCAGCCGCAAGAGCAGGTTCATGCTTGGCACTTATTGGCCGTCCACCGTTTAACGAGCTGGTGGGACCTCGACCCGCTTATCTCCTATCCCCACTCGCCACGTCGAGCCTACTCGCCCCCATAATGGAGAGATTCACCTTGCCCGCTTGACCGCCCGCGCGGCTTCCCGCTGGGCTTCCCGTCGGGCGATGTCTTCCCGCTTATCCCACTTCTTCTTGCCCCGGGCGAGAGCCAGTTCCACCTTGGCCCACCCGCGGTCGCTGAAGTACACCCTCAGCGGGATGAGAGTGAGGCCCTGCTCCCGGGTTTTCCCCACCAGGCGCCGGATCTCGTCCTTATGCAACATCAGCTTGCGCACCCGGACCGGTTCATGGTTGAACCGGTTTCCGTACTCGTACGGGCTGATGTGCATGTTGTACAGGTAAACCTCGCCGCGCTCCACCCGGGCAAACGCGTCGTTGAGGTTGGCCCTGCCCAGCCGGAGCGACTTGACTTCGGTACCTGTCAGCACGAGGCCGGCTTCCAAGGTTTCCAGGATATGATATTCATGCCGGGCCTTGCGATTCGTCACAACGGCCCTTTCCGGCGCCACCGGATACCACCTCGTGCCTAGTCCATTATAGCACCCCGCCCCGGGGTGTCAACGAAACGGGGCCGCGTGCGCCGCGGCCCCGGGTTCACTCCCTGCGCTCGGCCTGGCGAGCCTAGCTGAACAAGCCCGCTCCGAACAGGGGCGCGAACACCAGCGACACGATGGCCATCAGCTTGATCAGGATGTTCAGCGACGGGCCGGCGGTGTCCTTGAAGGGGTCGCCCACCGTGTCGCCGACGACGGCCGCGGCGTGCGCCGGGCTACCCTTGCCCCCGTGCTGGCCGCTCTCGATGTACTTCTTGGCGTTGTCCCATGCGCCGCCCGAGTTGGCCATCATGATGGCCAGGAGCACGCCGCTGATGAGCGCCCCAGCCAGCAAGCCGCCTAGCGCCAGCTTGCCCAGGATGATGCCGACCAGGATTGGAACGACGACGGCCATGAGACCGGGGACAATCATTTCCTTCAGCGCCGCACCGGTGCTGATCTCGACCGCCCGGGCGTAGTCGGGCCTCGCCTTCCCCTCCATGAGACCCTTTATCTCACGGAACTGGCGCCGCACCTCGCTGATCATCTGGAACGCCGCCCGGCCGACGGCGTTCATCGCCATCGACGCGAACAGGAACGGCAACATGCCGCCGATGAACAGGCCGATAATCACCTCAGGCTGCAGCAAGTCGATGGCACTGATGTTCGCGGCCTGAGAGTACGCCGAAAAGAGCGCCAGCGCCGTCAAAGCCGCCGAGCCGATGGCGAAACCTTTCGCAACAGCGGCAGTCGTGTTCCCCACCGAGTCGAGGCTGTCCGTGATCTGGCGCACCTTGGGCTCCAGGTGCGACATCTCCGCGATGCCGCCGGCATTGTCCGCGATAGGACCGTACGCGTCCACCGAAACCGTGATGCCGGCGGTCGCCAGCATCCCGACGGCCGCCAGGGCGATACCGTACAGTCCCATGCCCGGAACCGCCGCCTCGGAGACGAAGTACGCGACGCCGACGCCGAGAACGATCATCAGAATCGGCAGCGCCGTGCTCATCATGCCGACGCCCAGGCCGGAGATGATGTTCGTGGCCGTCCCGGTTACGGAGCTCTCGGCGATTTGCTGGGTCGGCCTGTAATCGGCGGACGTGTAATACTCCGTCAACTGGCCGATGACAATGCCCACCACGAGGCCCGCCGCCACCGCCACAAAGACGGCGAAACCGCCCACGGGCAACAGCATCGTACAGGCAAGATACGTGCCGACCAAGCAAAGAATGCCGGCCGCGAAAGTGCCCATGCGCAAAGCCCCGGCCGGATTGCCCTCGCCTCGCACGAAAAACGTCGCGACCACCGACGCCACGATCCCGACGGCGGCAACGACCAGCGGCAAGGCGACGATAGCCGGAGAAGACACGACGCCGCCCACGTACAAAGACGAGCCGACAACCATCGTGGCGATGATGGACCCGACATAAGACTCAAAGAGGTCTGCGCCCATGCCCGCCACGTCACCGACGTTGTCACCCACGTTATCCGCGATAACCGCGGGGTTGCGGGGATCGTCCTCCGGAATGCCGGCCTCCACCTTGCCCACGAGGTCTGCGCCGACGTCGGCCGCCTTGGTGTAAATCCCGCCGCCGACGCGCGCGAACAGGGCGATGGAGCTTGCACCGAGGGCAAAGCCGTTAACAATGTTGAACGTGGTCGGGTCGGACGTATCCGCAAATATGAGGACGATCAAGGACAGGCCGGCCAAGCCGAGGCCGACCACCGACATGCCCATGATGGCGCCGCCGGAAAAGGCAACCTGCAGCGCCCTGGCCATACCGCTGGTCCGGGCGGCGTTGGCGGTGCGGACGTTGGCCTTGGTGGCCGCCTGCATGCCAATGAAGCCGGCCGCCGCCGAGCAGATGGCACCCACCAGGAACGCCACCGCGGTCGCGGGCGGCATGTCTCCCGTCCCCCGCACCGTACCGGCGATGTAGATGACCGCAGCCAGGGCGACGACGAACACCGCCAGCGTCCGGTACTCGCGCCGCAAAAACGCCAGAGCCCCCTCGTGAATCGCCGCCGCGATCTCCTTCATGCGGTCAGTGCCCGCGTCTTGCCGGCTCACCCTGCCGAACAGAAGGTAGGCCATCAGGAGCGCCAAGGCCCCGCCTGCGAGGCCTAGGTACGCGCCGGTTGCCGTCACATCCATCGGCGTCTCCTCCCCACGCTCACGCCAAAATGCCTAAAAGCAATCCGCTTAAGCCCACACGCTGATGATAATCGACAGCACCATAAACGCGATGGCCAGGTACGTCGTCGCCTTCTCCAGGACACGGTCGATGCCGCGCGCCTGATCAAAGAACATCTGCGCGCTGCCGCCGATGGCGCCCAGCCCCTCGCCCTTGCTCTTTTGCATGAGCACGACGGCGATGAGTCCAATGGAAACCAGCAACTGGAGGATCATCAAGAAGACGCCCACAGCCCCACCTCCCGTCAGCAAGCTGTGCACACAGCGTTCATTCTAGCATGAGCTTATTCGACTTTACAACCTTGATCCAGCAAACTGTCAAGGTCCCCGCCAAGACGGCCAGAAAGCGGACCCGCCACCAAATGAAAGGAACCGCCGGCGCAGGCGGGCCCAACGTACGGACCGGCCAGGCGCCGGCGGCAGCCGGCTCTCGGCTAACGGCGCTGCCGGAGCACGCCGCGGCCTCGGTAGCGGGCCGCGGCCCCGAGCTCCTCCTCGATTCGCAGCAGCTGGTTGTACTTGGCCACCCGGTCCGTGCGGCTCGGGGCACCGGTCTTGATCTGGCCGCAGTTGACCGCCACCGCCAAGTCCGCGATGGTCGTGTCCTCGGTCTCGCCGGATCGATGCGACATGATGGCCGTATAGCCGGCCCGATGCGCCATGTCCACCGCCTCCAGCGTTTCGGTGAGGGTGCCGATTTGGTTGACCTTGACCAGGATGGAGTTGGCGACGCCCAGCTCGATGCCGCGTTCAAGGCGCGCCGGATTGGTCACGAACAGATCATCGCCCACCAGCTGCACCTTGCCGCCCAGCTCGCGGGTGATGACCGCCCAGCCTTCCCAGTCGTCCTCGCTCAGCGGGTCCTCGATGGACACGATGGGGTAGCTGCCCACGAGATCCTGGTAAAAGGCGACCATGCCCGCCGCGTCCCGCTGGACTCCCTCGCCGCTGAAATGGTAGACGCCGTCCCGGAACAGCTCCGTCGAGGCCACGTCGAGGGCCAGCACCACGTCTTCACCGGGGCGGAGTCCGGCCTGTTCGATCGCGGCCACGATCACGTCCAGCGCGGCTCGGTTGGAGGGCAGGTCCGGGGCGAAGCCGCCCTCGTCGCCCACGCCGGTGCCGAGGCCTTTCTTCCGCAGGACGGCCTTGAGGGCATGGAACACCTCGGTGCCCATGCGCAGGCCTTCGGCGAAAGAGTTCGCCCCGACCGGCATGATCATGAACTCCTGGATATCGACGTTGTTGTCCGCGTGCTTCCCGCCGTTCAAGATGTTCATGAGCGGCACGGGGAGGTCGCGGGCGGCCGCGCCGCCGACGTAGCGATAAAGCGGCAGGCCGGCCGACGCAGCCGCAGCCTTCGCGACCGCGAGCGACACGCCCAAGATCGCGTTGGCGCCCAGGTTCCCCTTGTTGGGCGTGCCGTCCAGCTCGACCATGAGCCGGTCGATCTCGACCTGCTCGAGAGCGTCCATGCCGACGACCTCGGGCGCGATCTTGTCCCGCACGTTTTCGACGGCCTTCTGAACGCCGCGCCCGAGATAGCGGCCTTTGTCGCCGTCGCGCAGCTCAACCGCCTCAAAGGCGCCCGTGGAGGCGCCCGACGGCACCGCGGCCCGGCCAACGCTGCCGTCCATCAGGTGCACCTCCACCTCAACGGTGGGGTTGCCGCGTGAGTCGAGAATCTCCCGGGCTTTGACGGTCTCGATCAGAGTCATGCAGCGCTGACCTCCGCTTGCTGAATGATGTCGACGAAGCTCCTTGCATCGAGGCTGGCGCCGCCGACCAAGGCGCCGTCGATCTCCGGCTGCGCCATGAAAGGCCCGATGTTGTCGGGCTTAACGCTCCCGCCGTAGAGGATCCGCACGGCCGCCGCGGCCGCGGCGCCGATGGACGCCGCGAGCGTATCACGGATGAGCCCGATGACCCGGTTCGCCTCCTCCGGCGTGGCATGCTCGCCGGTGCCGATAGCCCACACGGGTTCATAGGCGATGACGGCCTTCGCCGCCGCCTCCGAGTCCAAGCCGTCAAAGGCGGCCTTGACCTGGCCAGCCACCACGTCCTCGGTTTCGCCGGCCCGCCGTTCCTCGATGCGCTCTCCGACGCAGACGATGGGCACCAGCCCGGCGGCGGACGCGGCCTGCACCTTGCGGCGCACCTGCTCGTCGGTTTCGCCCATGATGTGCCGGCGCTCGGAGTGCCCGAGGATCACGTAGCGGCACCCTAGGTCCAGCAGCATGGACGCGGCGATCTCGCCCGTGTACGCGCCGGCCGCCTCCCAATGCATGTTCTGCGCCCCGAGCGCGACCGGACTGCCTGCGAGCACCGGCCCTAGCGCGGCAAGCGCCGTGAAGGGCGGGCAGACCGCGACACTCACCCCGCCGGCTGCACCGGGTTCACCGGTGGACAGGGCGACCTGGCGCTCCGCGATGAGCGCGAGCAGGTCGCGGCCGTACAGGGCGGCCTCCGCCGTCGTCTTGTACATCTTCCAGTTGGCCGCGATGAGCGGCGTGCGCATCGTCTTCCCTCCGTTGCCAAAGGCTGCGGCCGCGGGCGCTATCGCTCTGGCGGCGCGCTCGGTTTGTCCCAAAGGGCCGCCACTCCGGGCAGCTCAAGCCCTTCCAGGAACTCGAGCGACGCGCCCCCGCCGGTCGAGATGTGGGTAATCCGCCCGGCGACGCCGGCCTTTTCCACCGCCGCCACGGAGTCGCCGCCGCCGACGATGGTAGTCGCCTCGGCTTCGGCCATCGCCCGGGCAACGGCCAGCGTTCCTTCGGCGAACGCGTCCCACTCAAAGACGCCCATGGGGCCGTTCCAAACGATTGTCTTGGCCCTGCGCACAGCCTGCGCGAACAGCTCCCGGGTCTTTGGCCCGATGTCGAGTCCCTGCCAGTCCGAGGGGATCGCGTCAACGGGTACAACTTTGCGCTCCGCGTCCGCCGCGAACCGATCCGCGACGACCACGTCCACCGGCAGCAAAAGCTCGACGCCGCGCTCTTTGGCCTGGCGGATGAGGTCCGCGGCCAAAGGCACCCGTTCCTCCTCCAGCAACGAGCGGCCGACATCCAACCCCTCGGCCTTCAGGAACGTGTAGGCCATGCCGCCGCCGATGGCGATGGCGTCCACCTTGGTCAGCAGGTTTTGAATGACCCCGATCTTGTCGCTCACCTTGGCACCGCCCAAGAGGGCGAGGAACGGCCGTTCCGGGTCGCTCAGGGCGCGGCCCATGACCTCGATCTCCTTTTGCATGAGGAAACCGGCAGCCGCGGGCAAAAGGCGCGCCACGCCCTCCGTGGAGGCATGGGCCCGGTGGGCAGTGCCGAAAGCGTCGTTGACGTACAAATCCGCGAGCGCCGCCAGCTCCCGGGCGAACTCCGGATCGTTCTTCTCCTCGCCGGGGTAAAACCGCACATTCTCTAGAAGCAGCACATCACCGTCGGCCAGGGCCGCCACCTGCGCCTGTACGGCGGGGCCGACGCAATCGCCGGCCTTGTGCACCGTCGCTCCCAAAAGCTCCGACAACCGCCGGGCCACGGGGTCAAGGCGCATCGAGTCGACGACCTTGCCTTTGGGCCGGCCCAGGTGGCTGACGAGGATGACCCGGGCGCCGCGCGTGCGCAAGTGCTCAATCGTGGGGATGGCGGCTCGGATGCGGCTGTCGTCGGTAATCGCCCCATCCTGCATCGGCACGTTGAAATCGACCCGGACCAGGACGCGCTTGCCCTTGACGTCCAGGTCGGCGACTCCAAGCTTGGCCATCATGGCGCTACTCCCGCCCGCGCATGTACTTGATCAGGTCCACGACCCGCTGCGAGTAGCCCCACTCGTTGTCGTACCAGGAGACGACCTTGGCCAGGTTGCCTTCCATGACTTTGGTCAGGGACCCGTCGACGATGGACGACCGGGAGTCCCGCAGGAAGTCGGACGACACCAGCGGCTCGTCGGTAATGCCGAGGATGCCCTTCATGGGGCCCTCAGCCGCCTTGCGGAACGCGGCGTTGATCTCCTCGGGGGTCGTGGTCTTGTCCAGTTCGGCCACGAGATCCACCAGCGACACGTCCGGCGTCGGGACGCGCACGGCGAAACCGTCCAGCTTGCCCTTAAGGTGAGGCAGCACCAGGCCGACGGCCTTGGCCGCACCGGTCGTCGTCGGCACGATGTTCATGGCCGCCGCCCGGGCCCGGCGCAGATCCTTGTGGATCAAGTCGAGGATCCGCTGGTCGTTGGTGTAGGAGTGGATTGTCGTCATCCAGCCCCGCTTGATGCCGAAGTTGTCGTCCAGGACCTTGGCCATGGGCGCGAGGCAGTTGGTGGTGCACGACGCGTTGGAGACCACATGGTGCTTCTCCGGGTCGTACTGCTCGTGGTTAACGCCCATTACGATGGTGATGTCTTCGTTCTTGGCAGGTGCCGAGATGATCACCTTACGGGCGCCGGCCTCAAGGTGCAGCGCGGCCTTTTCCCGGGCCGTAAACAGCCCCGTGGACTCGACGACGTACTCGACGCCCAGCTCGGCCCAGGGCAGGTCGCCCGGGTTGCGCTCGGCCAGCAGGCGCACCCGCCGGTCGCCGACGAAGATGGAATCGCCCTCGGCCCGCACCTCCTCATCGAGGCGGCCGTGCACCGAGTCGTACTTCAGCAAGTGCGCCAGCGTCGGCGCGTCGGACAGGTCATTGATCGCCACAAACTCGATGTCCGGGTCGCGCAGGGCGCTGCGGAACACAAGGCGCCCGATGCGCCCAAACCCGTTGATCGCTACGCGTACGGCCATGTGACAGCTCTCCCTTCTCCACTTACCCCTTGACGATGGATCGCTTGTCCAACCAGTTTTATTTTCCACCGCCGGGCGTGCGATTCCTCCGCAGCTCGTCCGCGAGCGCAGCGAGGCGGCGCATCCGGTGGTTGACGGCCGACTTGCTGATGGGTGGCTGGAGAAGCTCGCCTAAGTCCGCCAGGCTTGCCTCCGGGTGCTCAAGGCGCAGCCGCGCCACCTGCGCCAGGGACGGGGGAAGGCTGCCCAGGCCCAAGCGCTCTTCGAGGAAGCGGATGTCCTCGATCTGGCGCATCCCGGCGGAAACCGCCTTCTCCACGTTGGCCGCCTCGGCGTTGACGAGGCGGTTGATGCGGTTGCGCATCTCCTTGAGCACCCGGAAGTCTTCGAAGGCCAGCAAGGTCCGGTGGCCGCCGGTGAGTCGCAGCACTTCGCCGATGTCGTCCGCGTCCTTGATGTAAACCACCGGCCGTCCTTTGCGGTGGACGAGGCCCGACCGCACGCCGTAATGCTCCAGGACCCGCCGCAGCTCATGGGCTTGCCCGTCGGTGTCCAGGGCGACTTCGAGATGATACCCCGCCTCGGGGTCGGACACCGAGCCGCGCGCGAGCAGCATCGCCCGCATGTAGGCCCGGCGGCAGCAGTCCCGGTCCGGCGGAGCCGTGGACGGCAAATCGCCCAAGGCGGCGGCGGTGCCGGCGTCACCCGCCGCGTCGGGGGAAGGCGGGACAAACTCTACCACGTACCGGCCGCGGCGCCCCCTGGAATCCCGCTCCACGCGGGGCGCACCGCCCCACACCTGCTTGCCCAGGGTAAAGAGCTTGCGGGCCACGGCGGCGGTGGCGGCGTGCACCACGACCTGCCCGCCGTCAATCCGCCCCTCGAGGGCCACAAGAGCCGCTAGTTCGGCCTGGCGGCAGCAGCGGCGCCGGGGCATCACGCGGGCCAGTTCTTCCCGCAGCCGGGCCGCAAAGACCATTCCTTGTCAACCTCCGTTTCGCCGGGCCCACGCGGGCAAGAGCCGAGCCATCCACGCCCGTGCCGGCTGGCCTTGCGCGGCGCGGTGGGTTTCCCAAAGGTCCCGCACCGCGGCGGCAAGCCGCTCGGGCTCGTGGCGGGCCATGTCGGCATGGCTGATAAGGGCGCGAGTGACCGGGACAACCCCCAAGGCTTGGAGCGCCGGCAAGTCCGCCGCCACCGGGAACTGCCCTTCCCGGCGGTACTTCTCCGCGAGGCCCGGCGGCACCCGGCCGCCGTTGAGGACGACGTAGTCGATGATGCCCGGCCCGGCGTGGTCCAGCAAAGCCTGCACGTGGTCGGAGGCGCGGTAGCCGTCGGTTTCCCCGGGCTGGGTCATCACGTTGCAAACATAGACCCGCATCGCCCTGGACCGCCGGATGGCGTCGGCGATGCCTGGCACGAGCAAGTTCGGCAGGATGCTGGTGTACAGGCTCCCCGGGCCCAAAATGATGACGTCGGCCTCCAGGATGGCACGGATGGCCTCCGGCACCGGCCGCACGTCCGCCGGTTCCAGGGAAACCCGGCGAATGCGCTTGCCCTTTTGGGGCAGGCGGCTTTCGCCCACAAGCCGCGACCCGTCTTCGTACTCGGCCGCGAGGGCCACCGGCTGGACCGTGGCCGGCAGCACCTGGCCGCGCACGGCCAGCACCTTGCTGGACGCCCGCACCGCCTGCTCGAAATCGCCGGTGATCTCGGTCATGGCGGCGATAAAGAGGTTTCCGAAGCTGTGGCCCTTAAGCCCCTCCCCCGCCTGGAAGCGGTACTGGAACAGCCGCTCCATGAGCGGCTCGGTGTCGGCCAGGGCAACGAGGGTGTTGCGCAGATCGCCCGGGGGCGGCACGCCCATCTCTTCCCGGAGCCGCCCGGAGCTGCCGCCGTCGTCCGCCACGGTTACGATGGCGGTGATGTTGCTGGTCAAGCCCTTGACGCCCCGCAGCAGCGTGGAAAGGCCGGTACCGCCGCCGACGGCGACGATGCGCGGGCCCCTCCGCAGCGCCTGTCGCCGGTAGACGAGGCTGGCCAGGCTGTCGACGGTGTCGGGAAGCACTACCGCCAAGAGCGACCGCAGCATTTGCCGCAAGCCGACGACGATGAGCACAATGCCCGCCGCAAGGACCATCAGGCCTACCGCGGTCCCCGGAGCTTGCGGAAAGAGGCGAGCCGTCTCGCCGATCCAGCGGGCGATGCCCCGCCCGACGGCACCGAGGGGGTCGACGTCGACGATGAGGATAAAGCCGGCGCTCACCAATAGGACGCCGGCGGCAAGAAGAAGCAACCAGCGCTTGACTCCCATGCCGGGATACAGCCACTTCCAGGCGTCCACCTGCGTCCCCCCCTCCGCCTAGGTCAGTGGCAAAGGTCCCGGTGCTGCACCGCCACCCGGTAGCCGCGGCTTTGGAGGAACTCGCCGAGGCGCCGCGCCACCGCCACGGAGCGGTGCCGGCCGCCGGTGCAGCCGATCCCGATGAGCAGATGGCTCTTGGTTTCCCGGGTGTATTGAGGCATCAGAAAGTCCAACAGATCAAACAGCTTCTCCATGAACCGCTGAGTCACGGGCCATTTGAACACGTACTCCTCGACCGCCGGATCGCACCCGTCGGCGGCAGCCAAATCCTCGACCCAATACGGGTTGGGCAGAAAACGGACGTCAAACACGAGGTCCGCGTCGATGGGCACGCCGTGCTTGAAGCCGAAGGACAGGATCGTCACCGCGATACCGTCGGTCCCGTCCTGGCCCAGGAGGTGGGCGATGGTCTCCTTGAGCTCCCGGGGCGTAAGGTGGCTCGTATCGACGATGTGGTGGGCGCGCCCTTTGAGCTCCTGCAGGCGGCGGCGCTCCTCGTGGATGCCTTCGAGGATGCCACCCTCCGGCGAAAGGGGATGGCGCCGGCGGGTCGCCTTGAACCTGCGGACCAGCGCCTCGTCGGAAGCCTCCAGGAACAGGATCTTATACTGGAAACCAACCGCTTCCAGCTCGGCCAAGGCGTCGAAAAGATTCGCGAAGAACTGCCCGCCCCGGATGTCGATGACGAGCGCGACCTGGTTGACCTGGCCGCCGGACTTCGCGCATAGCTCCGCAAACTTTGGGATAAGGGCCGGGGGCAGGTTGTCCACGCAAAAGTAGCCCATGTCTTCAAAGGCGTGCATGGCCTCGCTCTTGCCGGCACCCGACAGCCCCGTGATGATGACGAATCGCACCTGTTCCACCGCCGCCGCCCCCAGCGCCCCCGCGAAAGCCGGCGCTCGCGTCAATTCCAGCGCCCTCGCCCCCGCCGGGACCGTCTTGACTTCATTCTACGCCTGCCGGCGGGAAAGGGCAAAGGCGGCCTCCTCGTCCACGATGAGCGTGGCGTCCGGATGCCGCTGCAGGATGGAGGCGGGCACCGCCTCCGTCACGGGCCCGGCGACGGTTTTGGCTACGGCGTCCGCCTTTTCCCGGCCCGAAGCCAGAAGCAGCACCCGGCGGGCGGCGACGATGGTGCGTATGCCCATGGTGATGGCAAGCTTGGGCACTTCCTCCAGGTCCGCGAACCCATAGCCGCGGCAGTTGGCCAGTCGGGTCTCCTCGGTCAGCTCCACCACGTGCGTCTCCGAATCAAACGGTGTGCCCGGTTCATTGAAGCCGATGTGCCCGTTGCCCCCGATGCCCAGCACCGCCAGGTCCAGCCCGCCGGCGCTCCGGATGCGCTCCTCATAGTCACGGCATGCTTCCTGCGCATCGCCCGTCGACCGGGGCCAGTGGGCTTGGCTGTCCGGAACATTGACGTGGTCGAGCAGGTGCATGCGCATATAGCGGGCGAAGCTCATCGGGTGGTCCGGCGGAAGCCCCCGGTACTCGTCGATGTTGAAGGTGGTGACGCCCGCAAAGTCAAGCTCCCCGGCCCGGTGCATGCGCACCAGCTCCTGGTACATCCCCTTGGGCGTGTTGCCCGTCGGCAGTCCGATCACGATCCGCCCGCGCGCCTTGATCTCCCCGGCGACTAGCGCCGCGGCGTGCAGGCTCATCTGCTCGTAGTCAGGCACAACGATCACGTTCAGCGCCAAAACACGATCTCCCCCGCCACCATCGTGATGGAAACGGTCAAGTCCTCCTCCAGGACGACCACGTCCGCCTCGTAGCCCGGCGCGAGCCGCCCGAACCGGCCCGCGATCCCGAGGGCCTCGGCCGGCGTCTGCGTCGCCATGCGCACCGCATCGGCAAGCGGCACCTCCGCCCGCTCCACCATGACCCGCACCGCCTGGTCCATGGTCAGCAGGCTCCCCGCTAAAGCGCCGGGGTCGCCCCGCAGCCGCGCCTGGCCGCCATGGACCACGACGGGCACGTCGCCCAGCAGGTACTCCCCGTCGGGACATCCCAAGGCCCGCATGCAATCGGTGACGAGCATCGCACCGGGTGCTGCCTTGCACCTGAACGCGAGGCGCAACGCGCCGGGGTGGACATGGACGCCGTCCGCCACCAGTTCCACGCGCACCCGCTCATCGACGAGCAGAGCCGCGGCGCAGCCCGGCGACCGGTGGTGGAAACCGGCCATCGCGTTGAACAGGTGGGTCGCGCACCGGGCGCCGGCGTCGACGGCGGCCAGCGCTTCCTCGTACGTGGCGGCGGTATGGCCGATCGACACCTGAACGCCCCGCCGGCGCAGCCACTCGATGGCCCCCCGGGCTCCGGGCAGCTCCGGCGCCAGCGTCACCGTGCGCAGCGACGGACCGGCGATGCGGGCCACAGCGGCAAGCTCCCGCACGTCCGGCGGTCGCAAGTGCTCTGGGTTGTGGGCGCCGGCGCGCCGGGGGTTGATGTAGGGGCCTTCCAGGTGCAGCCCGAGCACCCGGGCGCCGCCGGTCGGTGCACCGTGCACCCGGCGCACGGCGTGGGCCGCTTCGAGAAGTTGCTCCCGGGGCGCGCTCATCGTCGTGGCGACGAAACCCGTGGTGCCGTGGGCGGCGTGGGCGACCGCGATACGCACAAGGGCGTCCCCGGTCGCGTCCATGACATCGGCGCCCCCGCCCCCGTGGATGTGAGCGTCGATAAAGCCGGGGCAAATAAAGCCGCCCCGGGCGTCGATCTCATCCGCGGCGCGAGCGGTGTCCAACGCCTGCCCTGCGGATCGGGCCGGCCCAGCGTAGGCGATTCGGCCGTCCGCGATGACCACAAGCCCGTCGTCCACGACGTGCCCGTCGGTCACGATGCGCCCGTTGCCGATGACTCGCGGCCGGGCAGGCGAACCGCTCATGGGCTCTCCCCCAGCCGCAGCACGTGCAGCCGGCTCGGATAGCCGATCACCACCAGCTGCAGCCCCCCGTCGCCGAAAAAATCGCCGGCGGCGACCGACGCAATGGCCCATCCCAGCGTCCGGTCGCTCTCCGCCACCAGCTCAAAGCCGTTCCGAAACCGGTAAAGACCGGCGCGGCCCCTATCGTCGGCCACCGCGAGCCAGTGCTCGCGCCCGGAGGGGGCCGTCGCCAGGGCGAAAACGGCCGCCGGCCGCAGCTCTTCCCGGTTCAGGGCGACGTAGCCCCCCTCATCCCACTGCCAGACCTCGACCGTGCCAGGCGTGTTGCCCACGCCGGCTTCGACGATGACCTCCCACGCGCCGTCGCCGGTCAGGTCGCCCCCGGTAATGGCCCGCACTCGGCCGATGGTCGGCGTCTCCCATAGGAGCCGGAAGCGGCCGCTCCGCCAGCCGACCAGCTCCACACCCTTTTGCGGGACGTCGTTTATGACGCTGTGCTGGCGGCTGATGGCAATCAGGTCAAGGGGATGGTCCGGATGGCGCACGACCCCGACCTCTTCCGGCGCCCCCCACCCGGCTTCCTCGTGGATGAGCTGCATGCGCCCGTCCTGCCAGGCGTAGATCCGCCAGCGGGTGCGGGTGAGGACGGCGATCTGGTCCCGCCCCAAGCCGGTGAAATCGCCGACCGCGACAGCGAGGTGGCTGGCGGGTTCATACAGATTAGGGCTTTTCCAGATGACGGCGAACCCGCCGCCGTTCCAGCGCAGGAGGAAAACGTAATTTTCCTGGGTTTCGTAGTTGCGGCCCGACAGGACAAGCTCCGTGCGGCCGGCCCCGGTGACGTTTCCCGCGGCGGCCGCAAGCAGCACTTGCATCAGGAAACCTTCTTGCCGGTAAACCTCGGGAAGCTCGCGCGCCGCGAAGGCCGGCCCGGCCACGGCGACCGCCCAAAGGATGAGGAGGACGGCCGCGCAAGCCGCGGCGCCGACCCGTTGGCGAGGGTGGGACATTGCGGTGCATCACCCCGTGGGGACTTCGGGGCGCGCCCGCCGGTTTCCTCTCGGACCGCCTTCCTCAGGAGCGGACGTGCCAGGCGTGGGCCCAGACCTCCCGCTCCCGCATGGCCGCGTAGCGCTCCAGGTAGTCGACGACGGCCCATACATACGTCGCGTGGGACCAGGTAAGCGGCGCCACCGACAAGGGATGGCCGTCCTCCGGGTGGTATTGCTCGGCCAGCACCCCGCTGGGCATCGCCCGCTCCACGACCCAGTCGAACAGCTCCACCGCTTTCCGCAGGTCCCAGCGGCTGCGGGCCGTGGCGATGTACCATTGGGCCAGCCACAGGGTGCACACGATCCAGGGGTTTCCCGGAATACGCTGGAAGTCGTCGCTGCGGCAAAAGTAGTAGTCCCGGGCGTAGCGGGCGATGCCGCCGACGGGCGTCTTGACCCACAGGGCGTCGCGGATTGCCGTCATCGTTTTCTCGATGCGCGGATCGCCCGCGGGCAGCACGCCGAACAGAAACAGTCCCGCGACGCTGCTTTCCGGCGTCGGGTCCGGCACGAGCCCCCCGTCGCTGCGCTGGATGAACCCCCGTAGAAACCGGTCTTCCTCGGTCGAGTAGAGGTGGCGAGCGATGGCGGCCCGCACTTCGCTGGCAGCCGCCCGCCACCGCCGGGAACGGCCGGTTTCCCCGAGAAGCTCTGCGAAGCGGGCCGCGGCGGCTAGCCCGCCGCAGACGGACGCGGCGGTGAACGTAAACACGCCGCGGCGCTCCTCCCACAGGTCATAGCTGTCCATGGGGAGCCCCGTGTCCGCGTCCCGGTATTGCGCCAGAAAATCGCCCGCAGGCTTGATTAGAGGCTCGTAGAGGGACTCGATGAACTCGAGGTCCCGTTCCTGGTCAAAGAACTTGCCCAGGGCCCACAGGACGAGGGCGGTCTCGTCTTCCTGGATCGGCAGTTGCACCTCTCCGTTAATGACCCATGGATGCCAGCTTGAGCCGACCGAACGGTCCGGGTGGTACTTGTGCCAAAAAAAGCCGCCCGGTGCCAGCACCTCGGCGCAGAAGCGGTAAAAGGTGCGGGTGAGCTCCGTGTAGCCGGCCCGGTCCAGGGCGTGGGCCACGAGGGCCCCGTCGCGCGGCCACATGTAGCTGTAATGATCGCGGTTGAACTGCAGGATGTCGGTGTCGTTGGCGGCGAGGATCGCGCCGCCGTGATCGATCTGGGTGCGCACAATCAAGAGGCTGCGCTTAAACAGGTCGACGGCTTCGCGGCTTAAGTCGGCCCAGTCCCGCTCCCTCTTGTTGACCCACGCCCTCCAGTACGCCCGGGTTTCCTCGAGCATAGCGGGCAAACCCCGTTCCCGTATCTCGGCGTGCAGCCGGCGCACCGATTCAAAGCTGCTGCCGGCCGCGATCCAGTGGTGGATTACCTGCTTGCCGCCGGCAGGCAAGCGCAGGCGAAAACTGATGACCGAATCGACCGACCCTTGAGCGATCGGATTGCCTTCCAGGCGGCCGTCTTCGGCGTCGCGCCAAGTGCCTTCGGCGCCCGCAAAGCGCTTAGTGCCCGTGGCGTACTGGTAGATGCCCTGCTGGCCGAGGGGCGCGTCCGGCACGTGACCGGAAATCATGAAGCATTTGTCCCGCTTGTAGTGCATCACGCCGTCGGTGCTCGGGTCGTAGAGCGCCGTGTCGCCGATGTCCGACTGGTCGATGCAGAGATCGTAGGGAAAAAACACTCGCACTTCCCGGGCGGCCGGTGCGAGGTTGTGCACCTCCACGCGCTTTAGGTACACGTCGCGGCGCACGTGCACAGCGTCGTGGGCCACGATCCGCAGGCCAAGCTCCGGGTTGACCAGGCTTACCGCGGTGACGAGGGTATCCTCCTCGTAGGCCAGCGTACCCTGCCACGCAGGCCCGTCGATCCAGCTGAACCGGCCGTCAACCCAGACCCCCAGCGGGTTTTTGTGCCCGCACAGCTGGTTGAGCAGCCCCACGTGCGGGTAGTACAAGTCCCGCATGGTGTAACTCCCGTCAAAACCCACGAGCAGCCGCCCGTTGCCCACCACCAATGGCCGCGGCATTCTCACCCCTCCGTCTTCATAGATTCCGCCCGCCGGGCACATCCTACTCACGGTCAAGGGGGCGGAAGCCGTTGGACTCAACACCATGGGCATCCGTTGACGCGCAAGAGACAATTCACCGCCCGCCCCACGGCGCGGCCGGCGCTATGGCGGGCACGGTGGACGGTCGATACGAACTGCCGGCCGGGTACGGCGTGGAGCGGCTGGGCCTTTTGGTGCGCGACCCGCGTTGCGTCTTCGCGTTTTGGGAAGTCACGGCCGGCGGCTGGGAGGCGGCGGTCCGCCGGCTCCCCCCGGGAGGCGAGCCGCCGCGGCTTGTGCTGCAAGTGCGGGACCGCCCGCACGAGTCCGCACGGGCGACGCTCGGCCGCGGCACTCCGGGCGTGGACGAATGCGTGCGGGAGTACACGGTTGCGGGAGCCGATCGCTGGTACGTCCACCTCGACGGGCCTGGAAGGGCCGTCGCCGCGGTCATCGGCGCCCGCAGCGGATCCGCTTTCGTACCCATCGCCCGTTCACCCACGGTGCACACGCCGCCGGGAACGGTGTGCCCGCAGGAGGCCGGCGAGTGGCTGACCATCCACGCGATTTACGGCCGGCTGGCGGGCGGACCGGCGGGCGCCACAAGCCCCGGGCTTTGGGCACGTCTCGCCCTTTCGCGCGACGACGCCGTCAGCTCCCCCTCTTCCTGGGGCCAGGCCAGCTGGGGTGAGCCTGCCGCGAGGCACGGGCGAGCGCCCGTTGACGCGGCCCTTGTGATCGACACCGAGCTTATCGTCTACGGACGCGTGAGCGACGGGGCTGCCCGGGTGTCTATCAACGGCCAACCGGTGACCGTGCGGTCCGACGGGTCGTTCGGCTTCCGTTGCGCCCTGCCCGAAGGCACGCTCGTCCTGCCGGTCGAGGCCCGCTTCCCCGGCGGCCAGCGGCGGTTCGCCACCCCGGTCGTCACCCGTGAGACCTACTGACGGAGGCATTGCTGTGGCTGAGCCCCAAGGTTATCTGGCCCTCGTGCTCCACGCGCATCTCCCGTTCGTCCGGCACCCGGAGTACGAGACGTTTCTTGAGGAAGACTGGCTCTTTGAGGCGGTCACCGAGTGTTACCTGCCCCTGCTGGACGTGTTCGCCGGCTGGGAGCGGGACCGGGTTCCGTGGAAACTGACCATGTCGGTCACGCCGACTTTGGCCGCCATGCTCCAGGACGAGCTGCTGCGGTCACGCTGCGTGCGCCACCTGGACAGCCTCATCGCCTTGGCCGACCAGGAGCTCGCCCGCACGTCCACGCAGCCGGCGTTTCACCGGCTCGCCCGCATGTACCGTGAACGGTTCGTTCGGGCCCGGCGCGTGTTTGTGGACGAATATGGAGCGGACCTCATAGGAGCTTTGCGCCGGTTTCAGGAAACCGGGCGCCTGGAGATCATCGCCTCGGCGGCTACCCACGGGTTCCTCCCGCTCATGCATCCAAATCAGGACGCCGTGCGGGCCCAGATCGAGGTCGGCGTCGAGGCTTACCGGCGCGCCTTCGGCAGGCAGCCTCTGGGCTTTTGGCTGCCTGAGTGCGGCTACAGCCCACCCGACGACCAACTGCTCGCCCGCTGCGGCATCCGCTGGTTTGTTGCGGAAACCCACGCCGTGCTGCACGCGCGGCCGCGGCCCCGCTACGGCCCGTACGCCCCGGTCTACTGCCCCGGCTCGGGCGTCGCCGCCTTCGCCAGGGACCCTGAGTCTTCGAAGCAGGTGTGGAGCGCCACCGAAGGATACCCGGGCGATTGGGACTATCGCGACTTTTACCGGGACATCGGCTGGGATCTGGACTTTGAGTACGTACGGCCGTGGCTCAAGGCGGGCGTGCGCAGCCATACCGGGATCAAGTACTACCGCATCACGGGCCCTACCCACGACAAGCAGCCCTATGACCCCGACCGGGCCCGGGAAAAAGCGGCCGTCCACGCGGGCAACTTCATGTTCAACCGGGAGAAACAGGTCGAATACTTGCGGGCCCACATGGACCGGCCGCCGATCGTCGTCGCGCCGTACGACGCCGAGCTGTTTGGCCACTGGTGGTTTGAAGGCCCCTTATGGCTCGACTTTCTCGTGCGCAAGATCGCTTATGACCAGGAAACAATCGCCTTGACGACGCCGTCGGAGTATTTGGCCGCGTATCCCCGCTGCCAGGCCGCCCAGCCGTCCATGTCGAGCTGGGGCTACAACGGCTACAGCGAGGTATGGCTGAACGGGGCCAACGACTGGATCTACCTCCACCTGCACACGGCTGCCGAGCGCATGGTGGAGCTGGCGGCCAGCCACCCATTCCCCGACCCGCTCACCGCACGCGCCCTCAACCAGGCGGCTCGGGAGCTTCTGCTGGCCCAGAGCAGCGACTGGGCGTTCATCATGAAAACCGGGACGATGGTCGAGTACGCCGTCCGCCGGACCAAGGACCACATCGGCCGGTTCAACCGTCTATATGACCAGATCCGCCGGGGTGCCGTCGACGAGGGATGGCTTGAGGACCTCGAGCGCCGGGACAACTTGTTCCCGTGGCTCGACTACCGGGTGTACGCGGCCGGCGCCGGGAAGGAGATGATGGCTCCGTCAACGCTTCCGGCCGCCTCGTTTGCGCTCGGCCGTTAACGGGCGCTCGCGGCTAGGGCCGCTGCGCGGCCCCCGGAGGCGGAGAGCTCGCGGCAGGGGCCGCCGCGGGCGTGGCCGCGCCGTCGCGGGTTTCCGCGTAACGGCCGGGCGGCACCGGGGCGGGCCGCGCCGCCACGAGCCCTCCCCATAGCTCCCGCAGCCGCTCCTGCTCGGCCCTGCGGCGCGCGGCAGCCGCTTCCCACGGGCACCGTGCGTGCTCGGCCAGCACTTCCTCGTAGACGGCCGCGGTGCGGGATGCGATTTGGTCCCAGGCGTAATGCTCCGCCACATGGCGCTGCGCGCTGCGCCGCAGACGGTCGGCGAGGTTCGGAGCATGGAGCAGCGCGAGCACCTGCCGCGCCAGCGATTCGGGGCTGCCCGGCTCGGCCAGGAGCCCGGTTTGGCCATGCCGGATAATCTCCTGAAAGCCACCGGTCGCGGTCGCCACCACGGGCGTACCCGCGGCCATCGCCTCGAGCGCGACGATACCGAACGGCTCATACAAGCTGGGAAACACCGCCACCTGCGCGGCCCGGAGGAAGCGGTCCCGTTCCGCGTCGCCCGCGTAGCCGTAAAAGGCCACGTGCCCGCGGATGCCGAGCCGCTCCGCCCGGGCCTCAAGATCCGGCCTGGCCGGGCCCTCGCCGGCAATGACAAACCGGGTCGCGGGATGGCCCTCCAAGATAATAGGAACGGCGTCCAGCAGCACGTGGACGCCCTTTTCGCCCACAAGCCGGCCCAGGAAGAACACGAGCGCTTCATCCGGCGCGGCGAACCGGGCGCGGAAGGCAGCATCGTCCGGACGGCCCTCCCCGGTCGGCGGCGTCACTCCGTTGGGGACGACCCGAACTTTATCTGCGGGGAGCTGGAACACCCGCCGCACCTCGTCCTCCATAAAGCGGCTGCAGCAGATGACCCGCCACGCCTCGTACGTAAGCCACCATTCCACGGCGCCGATGTGGCGCTGCAAGTCGTTGTGCAGGCCGTTGTTGCGGCCGTGCTCGGTCGCGTGCACGGTGGCCAGCAGCGGCACGGCCAACCCGTGCTTGAGCGCCTTGCCGGCGTAGGCCGCCAGCCAGTCGTGGGCGTGGACGATGTCAAATCGGGCGCCGCACGCGAAGAGGTGCAGCGCCCGTTCGATCATCTCCAGGTTGAGCCGCATGACCCAGCCGGGAAAATCCATGGGAGCCGGACCGGTGACGGGCAGCCGGTGCACCTCTACCCCGCGGTCAAGTTCAAAGGCGGGGGCGCCGGCCGCCTCCTGGGTCAACACCGTCACACGATGTCCCAGATCGGCCAGCGCCCGGCTCAAGTACGCTACGTGGCGGGCGAGCCCGCCGACGACCTTGGGCGGGTACTCCCAAGAAAGCATCAAAATATGCCGTTTCACCCGTCCGCCTCCTCCTGGGACATCCAGCGGCCAAACAGCCGCACGACGTCCATGCGGTGGATGATGCCCACAAGGCGCGCACCGTCCACCACCGGCAAGTGGCGTACGCCGTGCTCTCCCATGAGCCCGATCACCTTCTCGAGCGGCGCCGCCGGATCGACGGTGTGCACGGCGCGGGTCATGATGTCGGCCGCCCGCAAGCCTGCGATCTCCTTGAGCAGCTCCTGGTGCAGGCGCCGAGGGCCAAGGTAAAGATCGACGTCGAGAAACCGCACCCGGTTTGGTAGCAATAAGCGAAGGAAGTCCGTCGCGGTGATGAGGCCGAGCAAGTGCCCCTCCCGGTCGGTGATGGGCACGCCGTCCACTTTGTGGGCCACCATCAGCGACGCGACGTCAGCCAAGGACGTCTCCGGCTTCGCGGCCGGCACCTCCGCGGACATGATCTCCCCGGCCAGCATGGCCATCCCCCAGTTCTTCCCAGAGCACCCGCAGCATCTCGGCCCCGCTCCACGCTTGGGCGAAACAACCCCGCGCCCGGTACGGCGGGTCGCCGTCGAAAATCTCGGATACGTGGCCCAAGGCCCCTTCGGCGACGAGGTGGCGGCGCAGAGGGTCAAGCAGCCGGCGCACCTCTTCCCTGGCCGCGCCGCCCCGACCGCGGCATCGCAGGAGCGCGCTGGCAAATGGCCCCAGAAGCCACGGCCAGACGGTACCCTGGTGGTACGCCGCGTCCCGCCGCCACTGATCCCCGGCGTATACGCCGCGGTATCCGGGCTCTTCCGGCGCCAAAGTCCGGAGCCCGACCGGCGTCAACAGCCGGCGCGCCGTCTCGGACACGATCCGTCCTCCCGCGGCACGCCCGAGCACCGGGAACGGCAGCGCCACGGCCAGGAGCTGGTTGGGACGCAACTCCTCCCCTGCACCGGTCGCCATGGCCGGAGCACCCGCGGGCGGCACGAAGTCCCGGAGCCAGCCTTGCGGCAATGGGAACCGCTCCGTGAAGCTGCGCTGCACCGCTAACGCCAGCCCTCGCCACTCGCTGGCGCCGGGAGCCTTGAGCTTCCGCGCTAGGCTTTCCACCGACCGAAGGGCGTTATACCACAGCGCGTTGATCTCCACCGGCGCCCCCCGGCGGGGCGTCACGACCCAACCGTCCACCTGGGCGTCCATCCACGTCAGCGGCACACCCTCGCCGGTGACGTCCACGAGGCCGTCCGGCCGGCAGCCGATGCCGTAGCGGGTGCCCCGGAGGTAATGGCGGCAGACGTCCTCCGCGGCCGGCAACAACTCCCGCCCCACGGTGTCGTCGTCACCGGTCGCCATGGCATACTTCCAAACGGCATAGACGAACCAGAGCGGGGCGTCGGCGGCGTTGTAGTCCGCGCCTTGACCGTCATCAACGAAACGATTGGGCACAAGCCCCTCCCGGCGGTGAGCCGCAAAGGTGAGCAGCACCTCCCGGGCCAGCCCATGCCGGCCTGTGGCCAAAAGCAGCCCCGGCAGGCTGATCATGGCGTCGCGTCCCCAGTCGGTGAACCATGGGTAGCCCGCGATGACGGTGGCGGCCCGGGTCGTCCGGCGCCAGGCGACAAAGTCGTCGGCCGCCAGGGCCAAACGCTGGAAATCCACATCGCCCCGGGGGAAGGCCGCCAGCAGGCGGCGTCGCCTGTCCACCGCGCGGCGATAGGCATCCTCGGCCCAGTGGAAAAGCGCGGCAGGGCCAGCGCGCCATGGGGGCGCGGGCACGGGATCGCCCGGCGCATCACCGGCCGCCGGCACGGGGCAATGGCCTACGAGCACGGCGGCGTCACCTGGACCGGCGAGGCGCAGGCGGAAATGACCCGGGCAAAAATGATCCTCTACGTGTTCGAGTCCCCGTTCGGCTTCGATCGGGTAATGGAAACCGTAGTACCACTCGCCGCGGGGTTCGTAACGCGCCTCGGGACCGCCGGCAAAGCACAGCGGCGGCGCGCCCGGATACGCGGTCAGGACGACGCCGTGGCCGGCCACGTCCTGCCGGAAGTCCCAGCCGCGCGCCCTCGTCGTGTGGTGGTAATTCCTGCAGTTGGCCAGCGGGCGCAGCTCTAGCTCCACCGGCGGTCCCGAGATCAGCCGCCAGCGGGCGACCGTCGTGTTTTGGCCCCGGACCATGAACACGGTCCGTTCGATGAGAATCCCATCCACAGCCCACAGCCACGTAGGGAACGGGTAAAGCCGGAAGGAGACGAGCCGCCGCCAGCCGTCGGGGTGCCACGTGTCGCCGTAGTCGTGGGTGGAAAGGGGAAACGGGCCGGCGGGGGTGTGGAGCCATTCCTCCGTAGCTGCCCAGAGCAGACGCCGTTCCACCGGCGGCGCCAAGGCCGCGATGAGCCAGCCATGGTAGCGCCGGGCGGCCGGGCCCGCGGTCGTGCCGGCGGCAAACCCGCCGAGCCCGTTGGTGACGAGCCACTCGGGCGTCTCCCCCAAACCGGGCGCCGTCGCCCGCCAGACAATCTGGATGCTCTCCCAAGGATCCCCGCCGCTCCCGGCGGCCCATCCTGGGCCCCGGGCGCCTGCGGGCAGCGCCCCCCCGCTCCCTCGCCGCAACCGGTGGCGGGCATGTCCGGACCTTATGCCTTCGTACCCCAACCCGCGCTCCGTCCTCCCGCTGCCTACCCTTGGCGTCGACTGTGCGCGGCAGCTGCAGCGCTACGGTTAGGGTGCCTTGTCCGGCATTCCTCATGAGCGGCGGCGCAGCACGCTTACACCAGCAACTGCCGCCAAGACCAGCGCGAGGGCACAGGCCGCGGCCGGCAGCCAGCTGCGGCCGGGAGCCGCAGGCCTAAGCGTGGCATAAACGACCTTTCCATCCGCCTGAACCCCGAACGATCCCAGCATGCGGCGTTGTGACGGCCACCAGCGCCCTGCCAAGACGTCAATGACGTAGGGACCCTCCCCTGATTCCGGACCGCCCCCAAGGAGCCATTCGGTCTCATCGTGCGCTACCGCCCGGTAACCGTCCTCGCCGAACGCGTCGAAACCGCCGACGAGGACGTAGTATCGCCAGGACGGCTGCGGGACGCCGATGGCCGCCACGGGCACAGCAAGCCGGATGGTGCGGCCGTCGGGCAAGAGCCCGGCCTTGACGGCCGTCTCGCCGGCCGGGAAGGCGCTTTCCTGGTCGGACGCGCTCGCCCGCCCCGGCGCGCCCATCGGCCCAGACTCGCTTGAGCCTGTTGCCCGGGCCAGCCGGGATCCGCCAAAGGGTGCGGCGCGCAAGTGCACGTCCCAGGCGTAGCGGGGATCAAAGCGGACGCGGGGCCCGGGGAAAAGCGGGTCGGTGCGGCCCTGCCCGGGCGTCGTGTCAATGTAGATGTCGACGAGCTGGTGAAAGAAACCTTCCGGCGCTTGCCACGGGTTGTTTACCGCCCGGAAGGTGAGATCGAACAATACGTGCTCATCGGTGGCGCGTACGGCAAAGGCGGTGAGATCAAAGAGGCCCGGGACAAACGTATCGTGGGTCGGATAGCGGTATGTTCCCGGCCCGTAATCGTCCCCGGCGGGGTCGGACATCAAAAAAAGGGTGCGTTCCAGAGGACGGTCCCCGGGACCTGCAGCCAAAGAACCCACGACGGGCAGCGCCACACCCGCGCCGCCGGGCGGGACGAGCCCCGCCCACGACGCCCATGCGGCGAGTCCCGCCACGATGCTCGCCGCGGCCACGGCTCGCCACCACGGCGGGCGCCGCGCAGGCCGCAACCGAACCCGGAAGAATAAGACTTGCGGCCAGGCCACCCCGACCCCTCCCGGGGTGGTTCCTATGCGGTACCGGGGTCAAACATGCTCAAAACGTTCAAGTACCGGCCGCCAGCAGTTCGCCCGCCCCTTGCGCAAGCAGCGCCGCCGCCGCGTCTTCCGCCAACTCCCGCGCCTCGCTTTCGGCGCTCGCGATGAGGTCGGGATCAGCGACGCCACGGCGGTCCTCTTGCCCTGCTTGCACCAGAATCGACGCGGCGCCAAACCGCCGGTTCTCATGGGCCATGAGGAGCCGCTGGCCGTCCGGAGACGCCACCGACGCGCTGAGGGCAATGCGCCATTCGCCGGCTTGCTCGCTCCACTCGGCCAGGGCACCGACGGGCACGTGGCACCCGCCGCCCAGGCGGAGCAGGAGCGCGCGTTCGGCCGCCACGGCCAAGCGCACCCGGACGTCGTCAATTAGCCGCACGGCGTCCAGGGCCGCCTCATCGTCCTTGCGCACCTCCACCGCGAGGGCGCCCTGTCCCGGTGCAGGCAGGCACACCTCCGGCCCGAGAGGCACCATCCGATCATCCCACAAGCCGAGGCGGCGCAGTCCGGCCGCGGC
>ERZ777003.1185-NODE-1185-length-41915-cov-20.631964_pt1 | contig 41915 bp, 48 predicted proteins | sample MGYA00374956_ERZ777003 | MGnify/ENA primary metagenome ERZ777003 (study PRJEB29302, sample SAMN06268252) | bioreactor metagenome | isolation source: Joint BioEnergy Institute, California, USA | place: USA:Joint BioEnergy Institute, California, USA | collected... | reverse complement strand
ATTGATGCCGTTCGTACCAGTGGTCGTTGACTTATCCGTCGAGTTCTTGACCTCCAGCCAGATGCTGGCCCTGGCCAGAAGGCTTGTTCCAGAGCCGCCAACGATGGCGGCAGGATTTCCGTCGAATGTCCCCTGCAACAGTGCCGACTTGCCCTCGATCACCTTGATGTCGGTGAAGTCGATCGTGTCGCCGATGACATAGTAATCCTTAACCGGCGGCAGATAGATCGCCGCCTTGAGAAGCCGCGCCACGTCCGCCGCGCAGTTGATGGCAGGCTCGTCATCGGTGCTGGCGTCACCCTTGGCACCGAACCACTTGACATTTATCCGGCCATCGTGAACGCGCTCCCAGACGCCGGACGTGGCCGCCACATCATCAGCCTTGATGTAGACGCCCTCTTTCGTGTCAGCGGACACATGGCTCGAATAATCGCCCGTCCGCCACCGGAACATGCCCTCACGGCCGGGCTCAGTCAGATAGGCCACCGTGATCTGGTCGGTGTCGAGCGCTTTCAACGCTGTGCGATCAACGCGAGGCAAAGCCCCAGTCACTTCTACGGCGCTGGCTGCCGCGGCCGCCGCATTGGCCGCTGACACCGCAGCACTTTCCGCGCTGTTCGCTGCCGACGTTTCGCTCGCCGCAGCCGCCGCCTCGCTATCTGCCGCATTCTGCGCGGAAATCGCAGCCGCCTCGGCGCTCGCCGCGGCAGCCGTCGCATATGGCGCGAGCTGCCCTATCGTCGCTGCATCACTATCATCCTCGCCGGGCGCCAAATTGGTCAGCCGCTTGCCCTCGAGGTCGAAGACGTCCTTGCCCTCGATGCGCTGGATCGACCGCGCCACGTCGCGCGACATTTCCTGCAGCGCGATGGTCATGCGGTCGAGCTCGAGGTCGATCGCATTGTTCGGGATCGACCGCCAGCCGGGGAAGCTCGCCGCCCGCTCGATCGGCAGACGGCCGTAAAGCGTGAGGATGTCGCCCTCTTCGGCGCCCTCGGTCAGCACGATGGTGCCGCCTTCATCCTCGCCGGCGCCGGTCACCGTGTAGTCGACGGTGAGCTCGAGCTCCTCCTCCACGTCGTCACGGATGCGCAGCACCTGCAGGTGCGCCTCATCGAGGATCTTGAAGTTGTAATTGAACACCGTCTGCCCGGCGCTCGCCGTGTAGGGGCCGGACTTGCGATCGGAAAGAGGAACCGCCATGCTGCTGCCCTGCTCGAATGCTCCATGGCAGCCTAGCGGCAGCGGGGCAGTGTTAACCGGGCAACAAGAAACCCCGGCGGTTGCCGGGGTTTCCGGTGGTGTCGGGAGTTTCCGCAGTTTTCAATGGAGCATGATCGCCACGTTGCGGCCCGTCCGCCGCTTGGTGACGAGCCCGAGATCGATGGCCTTCGCGACGCGCTTGGAGGCCTCGCTCTTTGCCACGCCCATGCGGCGGGCGAGCTCGTCGTTGGTGAGCGGCCGTCCATCGCCAGCATAAAAGGCACGGCGCAGCGCCTCGATCTCGTGGTCCTCGAGCACACTGTCCGTCGTCCGATTGTTTCCAGGGCCGGAAACTGCGGAAACAGCGGCAACTTGCGCGGCCGCGCTGCGACGGTGTCCGAAGACGTAGCCCCAGGACACGGCCGATCCCAGCTCGAAGAACAGGGCAAGCGCGAACGGCTCGAGCAGGATGAGCGCCGCCTTCGCGCGAGCCTGGTCGAGGCCGAACAGCAGCGACAGCAGCGTCGCCGTCTTGTCGGCCTTGACGGCCACCGGCTCCGGCGGCCCCAGCTCGTCGATCTCCGCCTTGTAGCCGGCGACGGCCGCCTCGTAGACGGCCACGGAAGCCTTGAGGCCCTCGCAGCGCGGGCCTCTGCCCGTCGCGCACTCGGCCGCCATTTTCTCGCGCAGCTGATCGAGCTCGGCCTCGGCGGTTTCCTTCTTCTCGCGCACCGCGGCGCGCCGGGCGTTGCGGTCCTCGATGGCGAGCCGCTGCGCCTCGGCCTGTGCCGACTGGCGGCCCACGGAGTTGTAGACGATGAGCGCCGTGCCGGCCACGAAGAGGACGGCAAAGCCCAAGACGGCGAAGACACGCCGGCGCGTCAGGGCCTCGACGTCGAGGTGTCCGGTGGCGATGGTGCCGGCGACGATCAGCACGGCGAGCATATGGTCAAGGCGCCAGTGCCAGTTCGTGATCGCATCGTCGAGGAGGATGGCGAGCGCGCCGCCCGTAAACACGAATGCGGCGACGATTGCCAGCACGCGGCTGGCCTGTAGATTAGGCATGGGTCGTTCTCCTGGTCGTGTCAGGTGGACGATCAAGGGCCGGCCGGGTGCTGCAACACTCGGTCGGTCCGCTCACGCAATACTGGAGCAGTTCTTAATAAATACCATAGATCCCAGCAACTTTGGCGCAACACTGATGACCATTTCGTGATTTTTCGGGGGAGGATCGCAGTGGATGGGTTGCTCGTGCTCGTCGTGTGGCTGGCTGGCTCAACCGTCGGCAAGCTCGGAGATCCGCTCGCCTGGCTCCTGATGCTCGTGACGGCAGCAGCGGGCTGGATACGGTGGCCCTGGTGGGCTTTCCCGGCGGCGGCGATTATCGCCAGCGCTCTGAACGTGGCGGTTGCCTATTCGTGGTGGGTGAAGGTCGGCGTTGCTCACGCCTGGGTGAGGCACTCGGCGGCCATCCTGGCGGCACACTTGGTGCTCGCCGGTGCCGCCTACGCCCTCGGCCGCCTCGCCGGTCGCCTCCGGCCCGCAGCATTTCATCCGCGAACGCCGCAATTGCGCTCGCGGCCTGATTGAGCCAGACTTTGCTGATTCAAACGGGAAAGGGGGATCTCATGCGCCTGCTGCTCACCACGCTCCTCGCGCTCGCGATTTCGGCCGGCGTCGCTTCGGCCCAAACCTGCACCACAATCGGGAGCTCCGTCTACTGCGACAATGGCCTGTCGGCGAGCCGGATCGGCGGCACGACCTACTGGAGCGACGGGGTCACCTCAAGCCAGATCGGCGGCACCACCTACTTCAGCGATGGCACGACGGCCTCGCGCATCGGCGGCACCACGTACTACAGCGACGGGACCACAGCCAACCGCATCGGCAACACCACCTACTTCAGCAATGGCGTCACGTGCTCGCGGATCGGCAGAACCGTCTACTGCAACTGAGCGCTATCTCGCCAAAGCCGGCCCGCGCCGCGGCGCCGTCTCACCCGGCCGCCACCAGAAGTCCTGACCGAAGTCGCGCCGCCTCGTGTCCATCCGCCGGCGGAAGGCAGCACGCGCATCCGGGTCCATGAGATGCTGCAGCTGGTCGAGCACCACGCGCTCGTAGGCGAGCTGCAGATACCAAGTCGTCCCGCCCGGCGTGTGGCTGCGCAGGAAGTTGACGAGCTCGCGGCCGGAGCTCGTCTTCTCCTTGCCCTGCGCGAACTCGAACACGTTGCCGATCGTCAGCTTTCTGAGATCGTCGGCCGTGTCCCAAATCGGCCCCGCCACTGTGCGCGCGAGGCCGCCGCCGAACCGGTTCACATCGGCAAAAAGGAAGTCGCCATAGATGCCGGCGCCGCCGCCCTGCAGCAGCGCTGCGCCCCAGAAATCGCGCCCCTCCTTGTCCATGGGCGTCATCTTGCGCGGGTCGCGGCCGCCAATGATCTCCTTGAGCTGCAGCGATAGAGCTCCGAACAGCGTCAGCGTGATGAGCAGTCCCCCGGCGTAAACCGCGCCGCGCGCGATGGAGCCGCTGGCGATCTCGCGGAAGACGCGCCCGCCATGAAGCATGGCGAACGTGACGGGGAAGCTCTTGAACTGCATGCCTGAGCGGGCGAGCTCGCCGAGGAGCGTGCCAGGCCGGGTCGATCCGGTCGCCAGCGACTGCGAGCCGACGGTCGTTTCGGGGATGGCGTAGATCGTCTCGCGCAGGATCATGGCGATGTACCGCTCGGCGAGGTCGCGCCGGCCGGCGGCGGCCATCTCGGCCGGGCGCAAGAGCGGCGCCCCGCCCTCGCGCGTGTAGAGCGGCATGGCGCGCATCGCATCCCAGTCGTCGGCCGTGAAGCCGTGCCGGTCGAGCATCCGGCGCACCGGCGCCGGCAGGTCGGTCCAGAGATGCGCGACCTGATCGGCGAGGAAGCCCTGCACCTCGAGGCCGAACGCATGCTTGCCGGCTTGCGTGAAGGGCGAGAGGCCCGAGAAGGTCAGCGCCCGGTCCGACAGCCAGCGCGTCCATTCCGGGCCGCTCAGAGCCCCGACGTAGCGCGCCTGCTGGTGCAGCGTGTGCAGCGCCGCGTCGAGGATGAGACCGGCGCGCACGGCCTCGCGCCGGTTCTCGCGGCTGAACTGGCGAACCACGTCGGCGAAGGTGCGCGTGGCCCTCAAGCCGTTGAACCGCCGCGTGATGGCCTGGGTGCCGAGGTCGGACAGCGAGGTGATCGCCGCCTTGCCGAGCCGCGAGGCGGTGATGAAGTTGCGCGTGCCGGCGAGCACGTTGGCCCAGCGGGCGCTGACGGGCGTGTTCGCGGCGCCGCGCATGTGCGCCCACATCTCGTCGGCGCGGAACAGAATGACCTGCGCCGTGGGATCGTTCCGCGTCTGCTGCAGCACGAGCTGCTTGAGGTACGTGCGCATGCTCTCCGGATTGGGCCCCAGGATCTCCATGGCGGCGATGTCCCGCGCCATGGTGTTGATGTGCCCCATCATAGCGGCGAACGGGTCGCCCTCGCCGAAGGTGCGGGCATAGTCGAGCCAGGCGTCCGGGTCCTTGAAGTGCAGGAAGCGATGATCGGCGTGCTGGCGGAACAGCGCGCCGCGGCCCGCCGGCACGCCCGAAGGCTGGCGGTCGATCCAGCCGTCGGTGGTGATGCGGTCGTACACGACGCGCAAGGTGTCGGCGAGCTCGTCGTCGGTGAGCTGCCGCCCGGTCACCGGATGCACCATGCGCGCCCGGTCGAGGCGCGGCTCGATGAAAGCCTTCCAGGCGTCGAAGCCGGCCCGCATCAGCGCTTCCGGATTGTGGCTCTGCGGCAAACCCCAGTCTTTGAGCCGGCCGATGGCGCCGCCGGCGGCGTTGAAGCGCTGGCGCAGATCCTCGGCCACCCGGCTCCAGCTCGCCGCCAAGTGCTTCGCGCGCGCATCGCCGCTGTCCCGGCCGAAGAGCTCGCGCACGACGTTCTCGAGGCGGACGACGGTGCGTGTGTTGGCAAACCAGCTGCCCGCCTGGCGCCGCTTGTCGCCGGCGAACGCGCCGCGGCGGAACTCGAAGAGCATCTCCTCCATGTCGGCGTGGGCCTGGGCGATGATGGCGAGCCGCTTGTGCTCGATGTCCTCGAAGCGTGCCTGGCCCTGGTGCTCGTGAAGATAGCGGAAGGCGTTGGCCGGGTCCGGATTGCCCCGCGCGTCCCGGTGCTGGGCGAGCGCCGCCTCGAGCTCGCCGCGCCGCGTCTCCGTCAGCAGCGCTCGCCGGCGCCGCTCGAAGGCCTCGGCCTCGAGCTCCTCGATGAGCTGGTCGCGCGCCAGCCCGCGCGAATTGAGGTGCCGCACCAGCTGGTCGTAGCGCCGCTCGAGCTCGAGCGCCTCCTCGAGCGTGATGTGCCCCTGCGCCTGGGCCGAGCGGATGCAGTCTTTGAGGCTCATAGCCTGCAGGCCTCCACCGTGTCTTTCAGCTCCGTCGCCCGTCCCGCCTCGTCGAGCTCACGGGCGAGCTTCGAGCGCTTGAGGCGCACGGCGTTGGCCGTCAGCCGGCCGCCGAAGGTCTGGCTCAAAAGGTCGGCGAGCTCCGCCGCCGTCATGCCGGCGAGGTCCTCCCGCGTCAGCATGGCGAGGGCCTCGGGCGTCCACTCGAACTTGCCTTCGTTGAGCCAGGTCGGCCGGCGGCCGTGCGGCTGCCGCGGCCCGCGCGGGTCACTCAGCGGCGGCAGCTTGATGCCTTTCTGTTTCGCCCGGTCGCGCGCCCGGTAGACCGCCCGCGGCGTCACAGGCCGGCCGAGGCGCTCCGACAGCCGCTCGGCCACCTCGCGCGCGGTGAGCCCGGCCAGGTCGGGCGCGGCGACGGCGTGCTCCGTCGGCGCCAGCGCCCTGTCGATCCCCTCCGGCCCGACCGTCTGCGACACGGCCGCCACGCTCACGTAGCTGCCGCGCTTCTCCGTCAACGCACGCGCGATCTCGATTACGGATTGCCCCGCCCGGACCATGTCTCTTGCCATTGCCCTCTCCTCCTTGGAGAGGCCGAAGCCGACGCTCTTGCGCGGCGGCGGCGTCGCCGGCCGTTCCGGTATGCGGCCGGCGCGGCGGTCAGCCTTGAGCACCTCGTCGATCCGCCACCAGACCATGCGGCGCGCCACCGCGTCCGCGTCCACCTCGACGCCGAAGTGCCGCGTCATCGCCGCGGCGATCTCGGCTGCCGACAATCCCTCGCCGGCGAGCTTCTCCTCGAAGTCGCGGAAGGCTTGCGCCAAGCGGTCGGCCTCGATCTCGACCTCAGACCGCGCCCTGCGCCGCACCACCGGCCGCTGTTCGGCCCGCTCACGGGCCTGCTCGAGCGCGTGCGTGCGGCGGGTGAGCTCCTCCCACAGCGCCTCTTCCCAGTCCTCGGCGAGCTGCGGCCCCTTGACGTCCTTGCGGATGATCTGCTCGGCCCGCGGCACGTCCTCGGTCATCTCCGGGCTTGCCGCCAGCCGCTCCTCGCGCCGCATCCGCGAGCGGCGCTCGACGTTGCGCGCCTCCACTTCGCCGGCGAGCTTGAGGTAGAGGATCTTTCCACGCGTCCGCTCGAGCTGGTCTCGCTCGTGAAGCAGGGTGCCGAGCTGCTCGAGGAGCGAGGCCCGCCAGTGGACCGCGCTCGCCGGGTCGAACGGCGCGATGGTCGCCTCGAGGGCCTCGAGCTGCTCGGTAATCGCCGCGGCTTCCCGGTCGAGGTCTTCAATCGCCTTGCGCACCCAAAGCGCCATGTACCCAGGCGAGCCGCCGCGGGCGAAATTCTCGCGTCTCTGGATGAGATGCTGCAGCTCGTGCAGCAGGGTGAGCCGCGCCTGCTTGGCGCTCGGCGCCCGCACGTGGATCTCGCGCGGGCCCTCCAACGTCACGCCGCGCCGGCCGAGGCGGCGGTCGTGCATCAGGGTCACACGCACACGCCGGAGCTCCGGGTAGGCTTCCCACAAAAGCGGATGGTCGAGGATCTCGTCGGCGCGCCCCTCGATGACCTTAGTGGCGAACTGCCCCTTGGCGACCTTCTCGGCGCGCATCTTGAGGCGCGCATCGCGGTCGGGGATCTCGAAGCGCCAGAGGCCATCGGCGCCGCGGAACCAGCCCGTCGCCTGCCAAATCTCGAAAGCGGTGCGGCCAGCGTTCTCCATGACCTGCGCCGCCTCGAGCCGCGCCAGGTCGGCGTTCCGCGCCAACGGGCCGGCCATGGCGAAGCGATCGAGCGGACTGCCGTGGAAGTTATGAAAGGCAAAGGCCGGAGCGGTCTCGCTTGCGGCGATCCGCCGCCCGATGAATTCACCGCCGTCCGCACTAAATAGCTCCTCCAGCAGCGGCTGGATCGGCGCCACGAGCCGAGGCGAGATGGCCCCATGGTGGATCAGCTCCACCATGTGCATGATGGCCTCCTCGGCCATCAGGTCATCGCGGTTCGGGCGTGTGCTATACTGCTCGGCGTAGATCTCGCGCAGCGTGCGGCGATAGCCGTCCACCACGAGATCGTCTCGGCCGATCAGAGACGCGAAATCGTTCCACTCGAGGTCGAGGATACGGAGGGCCTCAGCATGGCGAGAAAGAGCACTGCGCAGCGTCGCGTCGATCCGAATATGCCCGAGCTCGTGAAGAAGCCGGCCGACAAGCTCGGCGGCACCGATGTCGAGGACCTCGGGGATTTCGTCGAGGACGGCCCTGTCCAGGTCATCCCTGAGCGGCCGCCGGCGCGGCCAGCCAAGCTGAAAAATTAGGATCGCCCGGCCGGCGTTGAACACCGCGGCGCGCTTGCCGCGGAACTGCGCCCAATTGGCATTGAGGCTGAAGCGCTTGCCGTCCAGATCGGCGAAGATGAAACGGCTGCGCCCGCCCGGCAACGGCTCTGCCGCCTGCAGCACGCCGACGCGCCAGCCTTCGGGCACCTGGTCGCGGACGGCACCGAGTGCCGCCCGTGTGGCTTCGACCACATCGGCGGCCACTTGAGCCGGCCGCCCCTGCGCAAGCGCCAGATCCCATTCGCCGCGGGTCTCAATGTCCCCGACGGCGAATGGCGGGTCGTCTAGTGAAGCTTGGTCTTCCGGGCGGCCAGCACGCGCTTGATCACCGCCCAGCCCTTCTCGGCCTTCTGCCGCGGCGTCTCGGAGCCGCTGCCGGAGGTCTTCTTCGGTCTTTGCGTCGTCGAGCCCGAGCCTGCCAAGGTCCGCCTCCATCTGCTCAGCGATCAGGAAGTCGTCGAGGAGCTCCCGATCGGCCTGGCGCACGACCATTGTACCACGAAGATCCTCATCAATGGCCGATAACAGATCGTTGATCGTGGGCCGCTCGACGCCGGGAAGGAAGCCGTGCTCGTGAGCGAGGCGCGCCGCATCGTCGAGCTCCATCCCCCGCCGGTTGTTGATGAGGCCTGGCCGGTCCTTCGCGCGGCCGAGGATGTGGCGCACGTCGCCGCCTTCGTCCTTGAGGCCTCCGCGGCTCCGCAGGAAGTCGACCAGCCGCTCCGGTCGCTTGCGGCGCCGCATCTCCTGCACGAAACGCCAGGTGTCGATGACGCTTTCGCGCTCCTCATCGGTGAGCTCCGCGAGCGGATCGGCAGGGGGCCGCGGCGTCTCGGCCTCGCGCGCCGCGGCAGCCGCCTCGACGATCGCGCGATCGACGGCATCGGCAACAGCCGTGCCGCCGCGGATAAGCCGCACAGCCTCGGCGCGGGCCAGCGGGTTGAGCTCGGGTAGTGGCCGCCCGTTGGCACGCGACCAGGCGGCCCATTTGTCGATGGCCCGCTCGGCCGCCACCTCGAGCGCCCGGTTGATGCGGGCCTCGAGCTCGCGCTCGAGCGCGGCCACCTGGGCCTGCGCCTCCGGTCCGCCGGGTACGTCGATGCCACGGGTGCCCCTCAGCGGCTCCTCGCGCGGCATGAGCCCGGCGAGCCCATCCCGCTCGACGATCTCGCGCACGGCATCGACGAAGTCCTGCGCCGCGGCCTTGACCTTCGTCCCGGCTTCGACGGCGCGCGCCGCCTCGTCAAGAAGATCCGACACGGGCCCGCCGCGCACGGCCAGGTCCTCCATCAGCGCCACCACCGCCTCGCCCGTCAGCGCCCTGTCCGCATTGGTCTCGATGGCGAGGCGGTTGCCGGCTGCTTCGATGCGCCGCGCCTCGCGGCTCAGCACCGCGAAGATGCGGGCATCCTCGCGGAACAGCCGGATCGCGCGGTCGAGCACACGTGCACGCTCGGCCACCAGTGCCCGCCGGTCGGCGCCGAGGATGGTGCGCTGCGCCTCCGCGCGGGCGCCGATCTGCATGAGGTCGGCCACCATGTGCCGCGCCTCGCGCACGTTCTTCGGCTCCGCTTCGATCAGCTGCCGGATGAGCGCCGCATGCTGGGTGCGGTCCCGCACGAGCTCGCCCACCACCGCCGCATGGTTCGGGGCGATCTCGCCATTGATGACGGCGGCGAGCGCCTCGTCGGAGAGCTTTGCCAGCGCCCGCGCCTGGCGCATGGCCTCGGTGCCGAGCGGCACGGAGCTGTCGAGAATGCCCGGCCTCTCGCGAATGACGCGCGCCGCGTCGATCACGGTGCCTGAGCCTTCCTGCAGGTTCTTCTTCGCAGCAAGCGCCCTGACATCCGATGGTGTCCAGCCATCCGCCTCGCGGAACACCACAGCCTGCATCGTGATCGGCTCGTGACCTTCCGCCTCGAGGCGGCGGGCGAGCGAGAGCCTTTGATGCCCGTCGGCGATCACGAGCGTGCCGTCTGCGCGCTCGAACACGATGATGCGGCCGGCCGCCAGCGGATCCCACTGGCGCACGCCGGCGAGCCGGCCGGTCGCGCCTTCGGCATCCCCGCCGGCCTTGAACTGGAAGGTTGCCGCGTCGGTGACGAGCTCACCGGCGCGCACCTCGCGAAACGTCACCGGCTTGCCGTCCATGCGGAAGCGGGCTGGCGGTGCCGGCGCATCGTCCGCGAGCGACCGGGCCGTCGCCTCGGGCACCGGGTCCGGCCGCATCGGCGGCGGCTCGATGGGGTCCTCCGCGGCACGGAGCGCCTGGGCCAGCGCCGCAAGGCCGTCGCCCCGGTCGGTTAGCGGGGGCGTCGGCCGGGCGATCTCGGCCTCGATCTCGGCCGCTTGGGTAGCGCCGCGCACGGCCGGATCATCAGCGGCGCCCGTCTCGCGCGCCAGCCGCTCGAGCGCCTTGAGGTCGCCTTCGGCCGCCTTGCGCACCGTCGAGCTCTTGCCCATGCGCCGCGCTGCGTCGTCCAGCGCCTCGTCGGCCCGGCGCCAGCGGACGACGTTGCCTTCCGCGTCGAGCTCCGGCACCCGGCCGCGAAAGCGCTGCACGCCGCGGAAAGTGCCGCGCACGCCGACGTCGACGCCAAAGCCGAAGGCGGTGGCAACGGCGACATTCCAGGCCGCCTCGCTGAAGCCGTGATCGAGACCCGCCTCGGCCCGCCAGCGCTGCACAAATGGCTGCGCGACAGCCTCGACCCCGGCGTTCGCGACCGCCTGTTTGACGCCCATCCACACGACCTGCGCCGCACCGACGCCGACACGTCCCATCGGCCCGAGGAACAGCGTCGCGACGTTGAACGGGTCCTCGAAGCTCGCGCGGAAGCCGCCGGCGAAAGCAGCCCACCATCTCCAGCCAGCCGGTGCGCGAGCATAGACGTCCTGAAACCGCGCATCGACCTGGCGAGCCTTCTCGCGCGCGTCCTCGCGCGGCGAGCGGTCCGGCTGGATCGTCTCGATATGCTGCGGGAACTGCTCGGCCAGCCGTTTCAGCTCGCTGTCGAAGTGCTCGAACGGATCGACCACGGGGAGCTCGAACTCGCCGGCGGAGGAGCCTACGGCCGAGCGGTAGGGGTTCTCGAGCTCGATCCCAATGGCGCGCTTGATTGCGTCGATGCGGCGGTCGTAGGCCTCCTCGGTGCCGCGCCAGGCCGCGTTGACGTTGTCGACATAGCGGCCGCTCTCGACCGCCGCGTCGAACACGTCGGCGAGCGAGGCGGTCGGCTCCGGGCGCGCCGCCGTGAACACTCCGATGCTGGGCTTCTCGGCAAGCATCAATCCCCCCCGAGGTAGAGATCCGGCCGGCGCCGGCGCAGCGTGTCACGGAGTGCGTTGAGATCGAGCACGAAAGGCTGGCTGCCCTTCATCACGAACTGCGGATCGTCCTCGAGATCACCGAGGGCGAGCCAGTATCGGGCCGGACCGACGGTCACCAGCCGCGCCCGGCGCAGCGTCGCCATGCTGAGCGGCGTGCCATCGCCGGCGGACGGCACGGCGCCGAACGGGTCGATCAGGTCCTCGGGCTTGATGGTGTCGATGAGCTCGCCGAAACGGTCGCGCTTCACGTCCGGCGGCACCACGACGGGCGCGCCCGTGCCGAACCCGAACCAGCTGCGGTCCTGGTAGTAGATGCCGCCGTAGGTCTCGCCGGCCACCTCGTGCTCGCCGAGCGCCTCGCGCAGGCCGCGGCCCCACAGGTCGGCGTCGAAGTCGGTGAGCCCTTGCCGGCGCGCGCGGATCTCATAGGCGGCGTTGGCAATCGCGATCGCCGCCGCCTCGGTGCGCGGCAAGGCGGTGAGCGCTTCGCCAATGGCGTCCGCCCGGGCTTGAGCAATCCGTCGGCCCGTCGGCGTCAGGGCCGTGAAGCCCTCCGTGCGCTTCAGCGCCAGGCCGTCCGCGGCGTCGCGCGCAAGGTCCGTCGGGCCGGCCGAGGCCACCAGGCCGCCCAGCATCGCAACCGCCGGCGCATTCTTGCCTAGCTCGGCCATGATGGCCTCGGCGTGCTCCGGCACCGCGCTCGCCACGGCGCCAGCGAGCATCAGCGTCTGCGCGCCGCCCTCGGCCATCAGATTGCCGAGCAGCCGGGCCTCGTCTGGGCGCAGGTACTGCGCGGCCTCGCCGTAGTGCGCGGCGACCTCCTCGGCCTGCGCCACCCGCGCCTTGAGCGTGGCGGCCGTCGTTTCCTCGCTCGAGAAGTCGAGAGGAGCCACGGTGATGAGGCCGACGCGCTCGGCCCAGCCGAGCGGATCGGCTTTCAGCTCCTTGCGCGCCTCCTCGGCCAGCTTGTCGGCAAGCTCGATCCGCGCCACCAGGTGCTCGCTGGCGCCGCTTTTCGCGGCCTCGGCGCGCATGGCGCGCGCGATCGTGTCAATCTCGTCAGGCCTCCGCTGCCGGAGCTCAGCTTGCAGCTGCCAGAGATCCTCAGCCTGGGCGAGCTCGGCGGCAAGCTCCGGCGCCCTGTCGGCCGCCTCCTCCACGCGCGCCTTGAGGCCGGCGAGCTTGTCCGGCGGCACGGCGTAGCCCTTCTCGAGCACGCGCGCGACGCTCTTGACCTCCTCGCGCAAGGCCCTGGTCGCGACGGAGGCCTCGGCCCGATCCGCCCTGAGCCGTCCCTCGAGCGTGCCACGCAGGGCCCGGAAGCCGCCGAGATCGAACTCCTTGGCGAGCCCGCGGCTCGCCGCGAAGTCCTCATCGAGCTGCGCGATGAAGCGCTCTTTCGCCTTGAGCGAGGGCAGCCGCTCGAAGGCACCGAGCAGCCGCGCCGTCGCGATCTGCTCGCGCGCTGTCGCCATCGCCTTGGCCGCTGCCTCCGGGGAAACGAGACGCTTGCCGGTCACGTCCGTCCGCTCGAGCGCGCGGGCGAGCTGGGCGAGGTCATTGGCCAGCACCGCATCGGCCTCTTCATCGAGGCCGAGGGCGTAAGCCCGTTGGTGGATAGCCTTGATGCCTTCCCCGAGCTCCGTCTCCAGCGCCGCCCGCTGCTCGGCGGCGATGCGGGCGGCCTGCTGCCGCGCGATCTCCCGCATGTAGGCGAGGCGCTTGCCCTGCATCAGGAGCTGTAAGCCTGGCCTCAGCTCCTCGGGCGCATTCGCGAGCCAGGTGCGGGCCTTGCCGTCGAGCACCCGGGCGAGCTCGTCGGGATCACCCTGCAGCTTCTGATACGCGGCGGCAAAATCCGCTTCGATTTCCTGCCTCAGCCGCGTCTCGGCCACCTGCAGGCCGGCGCGATCATAGGCCTCGCCGCGGATCGTAAGCGCCCGCGTCGGCCGGAACTCAGGATCGAGGCCGGCAAGGCGGCCGGCGCGCTCGCCCTCGACCGCCGCCGCATGATCCGCGAGCGCGCCGATCTTGGCACCGAGACCTGCGAGGTCCGAGGCGACGGAATGAAGTGCGCGGTCGGCGCCGGAAGAGGGCAGCGGGCGGATATCCGTCTCGACGCGCGACCGCGCCTCGATCTCATTCGCCACGCGCAACAGGCCTCTCATGCGATTGTCAGCCATTGTGCGCGACCTCGTACCTGATCGCTTTGATCTCGAGCGGCGCCGGAACGCTCTGCCGGAAGCGGATGCGCGGATGCCGCGACCAGCCGCGCAGGTTCTGCAGCTTCACGTCGCCCGTCACGAGCCGCTGCATCAGCGGCAGATCGGGGCTGTAGCCGTTCTCGTTTTCGGCGAGCTGGTCCGCGTCGAGCACGCCGCCGTCCATGAAGGTCAGCGGCACCTCGCGGAAAGCGCCGCCGTTGACGGAGATCTCGAGGTGCCCCGTATCAGCGAGGCTCAGCTCCAGCTCGTAGATGCGCGCCGGCGGCCGGAAGGGGCGGCTGTTCGTGAGCTTCTCGCGCAGCTTCTGCAGGGCGCCCTCGACACGCGGGCCGAGCCCGACCGTCACGTTCAAGCTCGCCTGCTCGATGGTGATGCTGCCGTTTTCGACCGTGTACGGACCGAGCAGCTCGTCGTCCGCATAGGCCCACACGGCCTTGCCTTCGAGATGGTCGAGGTTCGGGATGACGGTTTGAGGGCTGCTGAAGCTGTAGTGGGTCGCCGCGTCGAGGAGACCTTCCTCGTCGCGCGTCTCGAGGTAGAGATCGGCGCCGTCGGCGCTTTCGCGCTCGACGGCCGCAACCACGCGGAAGTCCGGCGTCGCCACGATCGCCCGGAACTTGCCGTCGGTGCGGTGCGGCTGGAAGGCGATCACCTCCTGGCTGCGGAGCAGCACCAGAAGCACCAGGCTGCCGTCCTCCTGCACCATGAAAATCAGGTTGCCTTCGGACGTCGACAGTGGTGGCCGGTGCGCCATGTCGACCACGCCCGTCAGCAGGTGCGGAGCGAGGAGCGACAGTGGTTCGGCCTGGTAGATCACGCGGCCATCGGTGTCGGTGATGCCGATCCTGAGATCGCGCAGCACGCGGCCGCCCTTCTGGATGTAGAGCGTGCCGTCATCCACGAGCGCCATCGGCACGGCCGCTTCGATGCCGTAGCCGACCGCGCGCACCGCATTCTGAGGCTGCGTGGCATCGAGCGTGCGCGCCTCGATGTACCAGGCGCTGCTGTCCGTCAGCAGCTGCAGATGGGTGCCGACGAACACGTCGAGGATGGTCTCGATCGTGTCCGTGTCCAATGTGCGAAAGAAGCCGAGATCCGCGGTCAGAGGAGAGCCGGTCGAAGTGAAGTCGTAATAGTCCGCGACCCGCGTGACCCCCCAGGTCTGCGGCGCCGCCCGGAAGCCGCCCACCAGCAACCGTGACTGCACGAAGCCGCCGCACCTCGGCCAGCCAGTCCTGGCTCCGAAGAGCGGCCCGTCGGCGTCGAGACCGCGTTGCACGGTGCGAGGCTGGGGCTCGATGTCGTCCCGTCCCAGCACCTGAGCCGTCAGCGCCGGCCAGGCGCGGGCGCCATTGGCGCCGGAGAACTGCACGCGTACCGTGGGCACGCTGCCGGCGACAAGGCTGACAGCGAGGCCGGACCCGTCGACGCCCGGCAAAGCATCGAGCGCCGAGGCGACGTCCGACGCGAACGATCCGGTGCCCGTGTAGGTGATCGGCGCCGTGACGAGATCGCCGAGCCAGAGCACAAACTTGTCGCCCGTCTCGATGCCGGGAAGGGCGAGCTCCTTGACCTCGTCCTCGTCGCCCGAGAAGGCGGTGCCGGCACTGAGCGACGGCACGTTGCCGAACGGCGCCGTCTCGACATGCCACTCGTCATCGGCCCCTTGGCGCACGATACGCACCGTTGGCACGTCCTCATGGAAGAGGAGCACGGTGTCGAGCGAGCCAGCGGCGTTAACCTCTGCGATCTGGTGAGCTGCAATCGGCACCGGGATCGAAGCGAGGTAGCGCTGACCGCGGAACACATCGATGTTGCGATCGGTGAGCACGAGCTCGAAGACCTTCTCGCCCGAGCGGCCGAGCGAGAAGATCTTGACCGGCGACAGCTGCCGCTTCTCCGTCCAAAGCCGGATGCCGGTCACGCTGACGGTGCCGATGCCTGCCCCGTCCTTGATGACGACGCGCCAGTTCCGCGCCGAAACCGGTTGCCCTGCCGGCCCGCCGGGCCACTCGCCGAAGCGGCGCGTGCGGCCGAGCAGGAAATCCACGCGGGCGTAGGTCTTGACGTAGTCGCTGAAACTTCCGGAGGGCGCCTTGCTGGTATTGACCCACCGTGTGCCGGCCTGGGTGTCGCCGCCCGTGACGACCACGGTCGATTTATAGATCTCGCTCGCGCTGTCGGCATCCGTTGCGCGCGACCAGTTGCTGCTTGACGTGTTATAGATGCCGTTCTGAGTTGGGTCATCCTGGTTCTTCACCAGCACGCGGCTGTTGTTCGTCAGCACCCCGTCGATCGTCTGCTCGCCAGACAGCTCCACGTTTTCCGTGGTGGCCAGATCCACCGCCGTCCGTTCCGTGTAACCGGTCGTGCGGATGTTGCGGCGCGTACCGAGCTCCGGCTCGATCGCGCCCTGCATCTCGATCCAGGCCGCGCCGTCCCAGTATTCGACGGCAAGCACATCGTCCCGCCCGGCGGTGCCAGCATAAAAGCCGATCACGTCGAAGAACACGACTTCACGCGGTTCGCCGAGATCCACCTCGAGCACCACGAAGGGGGAACCACTGACCGGGTCCGTCGTGAACACCGTCGTCACGTCCTGGTCGACCAGGTTCGCTTTGGTCCCGCCGTTGTGGGCGGTGATCATGTCCGACGTGACGTGGATGGGTTCGATGCGGCGCCGGAGCCGCCGTTTGTACCCTCCCGCCAGCACATCGGCGTCGGAGAGCAAGGCCCAGCCGGCCCGGCGCTTCACGCCGCCCTGAGGCCGGCTTTCGAGGTTTTCGGCCTCGGCGAGGCTGTCGTAGTAGTGCTTGAGGTCGATGCGCTCGGACAGCGCCGGATCCAGCACGCCTTTCGTCAGCGCATTGATGAGATCAGCCGTGCGTGCCATGGCTCACGTCACCCCCGCCGCGCGATGTCGATGCCGAAGCTCGCTCCGGTGGTGAGCGCCTCGGCGCCGGAGGCGAAGAGCTCCATGCCGCCGCTGGTCTGGAACTGACGCGCCCGCGCCAGTGCCTGCGCCCGGCGGATGCGCGCGTTCTGGCGCTCTATGGCCGTCTCGAACTCGGCCTGGCGCTCGAGATCGCGCTCGACCTCGAGGCTCGACGATATGTCGAGACCCGAGGCAGCAAAGGCGACGCGCGCCGCGCCGATCTTCTTGACGAGATCGCGCTTCACCCTGAGCGCCGCCTCCTCGCTTGCGAGGATCTCCTGATCGGCCTGGATGCGCGACAGAGCCGCATTGGTCTGCGCCTCAGAGAACGCGGCCATTCCGCCGGCGAGGGTGGAAAGGATCGAGCCCGCCGTGGCTATTCCCTGCAGCACGGACAAGGCGGTCGAGGCGCCGGTCGCCACGGTCGATGTGACGCCGGCGGCCGTCGTCACCGTCGTCGCCCACGTGGCTGCAGACGCCGCGCCCGCGGCAGTAGCACCGCCGCCCAATGCCGAGAACAGACCGATCGCGAGCTCAGCCATCACCACCTCACGTCGATCAGCGGGTTCTCACCCTCGGAAAGCACCGGCGAGGGCGAGGCCATGTCGTTGAGCGCGCGCGCCTCGGCGAGCTTGCCGCCGTGGCCCTGCATCTGCGGCGGACCGAAGGCCTCCTCGAGCAGCGTGCTGCGCAGCACCCGATCCTCGCGCACGGCAAGCGCAAATTCGGCCATCAGCACCAGGACGACGAGCGATCGGAAATAACCGGGCCAGTAGACGGGCGGCGTCGCCTTCTGGAACTTTAGCCAGATGGCCTCGGCATTGGTCCTGATCTGCCGGTCCTCGAACAGCTCGTAGTCCGTGAACGGGCGTGCCCAGTCAGGCCGGTTGTAGACGGCGCGTGGAGAGCCGAGCATTTCCGCCGGAAGCTCGTAGGCATAGGCCCAGTGCTGATCGGGCTGGGTCTGCAGCCGGTTGAGCTGGCGAACTTGCGTGTTGAAGTGCCAGGGGTGCCTGGTGAGGAGGTCCTCGACCACATCCTGATAGGTGGCGATCTGCGTCTCGGCCCCCGGCGCGCTTTCGTTCCCCAAAGGATCGGCGCCGATCCTGACCAGCGCCCGGTCGATGAGTTGAATGCGTGTGGTCATCTCTTCGGGCTCTCGTAGTTGTTGCGGCGCCGGTGCCTGGGCTAGGCGGGGTCACCGGCGCCGCTCTCCGCCGCTGGCTCAAGGGGGAAAAAGCTCGGCGGATATGCTGGCCGGCGTGTCCGGCCCTATGCTTCACCCCCGCCGCCCTCGCCGGCGGGCTTGTTGCCTTCCGTCTTGTCGGCGTCGCCCGCAGATGGTTTCTTCTCGGCCTTTTCCGGTGCGAGCTTGAGCGCTTTGCCCTCGAGCCCTGGAGGCGCGTAGATGTACACATCCTTGCGCCCCTTGGGGTCGATCAGGCTGCCGTTGACGAACACCTTCCCGAGCACCTGGTACCGCACCTTGTCCGGCATCTTCGCCATCCTCTTCACCTCATGCTGCTGCGGCGGCGGGTTCGATCTCCGCCCGCGCCTGCGCGATGATCCACTCGGTGAGCCCCGGCCCGATGATGTCCTTGAGGTAGTCACGGAAGTGCGTCTCGATCGGTTCTACGGCCAAGCCAAGCTCAGACCAGCCGAGCATGTAGTTCCGCACCCGGTCGTCCCAGGTGTTCGGGTACGGCACGCCGTGCGGACGCTGGAACCGGTGCACCCAGCGCAGGAAGGGCAGGCACAGCACGCGGCCGCCGCGCTGGCGCACCTTCTCGTGCAGGTAGCCTTCCTCGCCGCCAAAGCCGTGCCAGCGCGGGTTGAAGCCCGGCCATGCCGTCCGGCTCATGGCGAACACCGCAAGGCCCTGCATCGGGATCTCGAACGGCTCGGCGTCAGGGTCGAGCCCCCGCGGATCCGTGGCCCAGGTGCCGAACATGCCGCCGCGCCACTGAGGCTCCCAATGCGTCGAGATCGCATTGAGCTCATCGCGCAGCAGCGGTCCCTGCAGCAGGTCGCGCGAGTTTGGCTCCGCTTCCCAATACTCGACGAGGCGCTCGAGCGCGCCCGGCACCAGCAGCACGTGACAATCCATGACGAGCACGAGATCGCCGCTGGCTTCCTCGAAGATGCGCCCCTTGACGCTGCTTCCCGGCCGCTCGCCAGCGGCCACGTAGCGGCAGTTGGGCACGCGTGACGCGAGCAACTCGAGCGCCTCCCGGGCCGGCCCGTCGGGGTGATTGTCGACGATGATGAACTCCGCCTCGCGCGCCGGCGCGTGGTAGAGCCGCAGGGCCTGCACGGTGAAATAGACCCCGTCGTAATCGTCGTATGTGGCCATGCCGATGGTGAGGCGCATCCGCTCGCTCCTGCCGCTCGGCGCCGGCAGCTCCGGCGCCGCAGGTAGGTCACTCTTCCGAGGTCACGAGGCCGAGGTCGACGTGGTCGTCGTGGTCGTACCGGCATTGGGCGCACCGGGGTAAGCGAGCCACGACATCGGTTCCTGGTTGGTCAGAAAGGCGTCGACCGTCGCCGTCGGGTTCGTGCCGCCCGGCGTGTAGAGAAGCCGCAGATAGCGCTTGTTCGTGTGCGGCATCGGAATGACGATGCGCGCCCCTGTCGGGAAGTCCGCGGCAGCGAGCGACTTGCTGATGAGCGCCACCGCAGACCCGAAGTCGTCGCTGTCGTCGGTCTCCACCTCGATCTTCAACGTCGGGCTCGTGCCGGCCAGCCCTACGCGCGCCGCGATGACCCACCAGAGCGGATCACCAGGACCGATGAGACGCCTGGCCTCGCCGAGGTCGATGAAGTTGGACGACGGAATGCCGGATGTGCCGGACAACGCCTGCAGGGCCGACACCTGGAGGCTTTTGTCGATGATCATGGCAGGGCTCCTTAATCGAGAAATCAGGGGATCGGGTCGGCGCCTCAGCTGTGCGGCACCACGGCTTCCGTGTTGAGCAGCTGGTCGCAGCGGCGCACCGGGATGCCGCCGAACAGCAGCGTCCGTCGTCCGCCGAGCTGCTCGACCGTCAGATTGACGTTTTTCGCGTTCTTCATCTGCCGGTCGAGGAAGCTGATGATCGTGCGGTTGGCGTAGAACGCCGCCCGGCCGGCATTGAGGGACGGCACGCGGTGCATGGCGTCGGTCATCAGGTCGACCAGATCGGCGCCGGAGCTCGCGTCCTTGGTCAGCGCGCCGACGGAGATGTTTGCGATGCGCACGACGTAACGCCAGTCGCGCACGGTGAGCCCGCAATCCCACCGATAATGGGAGCGATAGGCCTGCATGCGGCCGCCATTGCCGTCAGCGTTCTCGATCGTCACCTCGCCCATGTCTTTATGGTGGAGACCGGCCTTCTGCCCCTTGGGGTAGATGCCGTGGACGGAATGCTGACCCCACACCACGAGCCAGACCGAGGTGTTGTCGGAGCCCAACCCGCCGCCATCCAAAATGTTCTCGCCGGAGGCGGCGATGGTGATGTTGCGCTCATTGAAGCGCGGGGCGAGGCCGGTAAAGCTTGCCGGCAAGGTGCCTTCGTTGCCGTAGAAGATGGTCTTGGCGACCTCCTGCGACATCCCCTCGATGTGCGCCCGCTCCTCGGAAAAGCGGAACTGCGCCGTGTTGCCGTTGAGGTCGGCGAGCGCCTTGTCCGTCTCGGCATAGGCCTCGAGCATGCCGCAATTGTCGGTGACCTGCGCCGTCGTCGACTTGGACGGCTGCACGCCCTCGTAGAGCTTGCGCCAGGTCGGCTCCGGCAGGCCGGTGCGGATCGTCGTGCGGTGCCCGGTGGGCAGGTTGCCCTCGATCCAGGGCATGTCGAGCAGGATTTCGTTGGTCTCGTTCAAGATCTCGACGATCATCGCAATCTTGCCGTCGGGATCGAGGCGCTTGGCGACATCCGCCAAGGTCGGGTTCGAGGTCGGAAGGACAGGCATGGCCAAGCTCCGTGATCAGACTTGTCGCAGTGCCGCGACAGGATAGGAGGGCCGGAGTGCTGTTAACCGCGGCCCTCAGCGCGACGCGAACATGCTGGGGTAGAGGGAGCGCATTGCCCGCTCGTGGTCGGTGAGGCCGTCCCCGGCGCCCTGGCCACCGCCCTGGATGCCGTGCTCGCCAGGAATGAGGGCGAGGACCTTCTCGAAGGCCTTCACGCTGTCGGCGTTGGCGTACATGAGGCTCAGGATCACCGCGTCGTTCTTGTCGATAATCCCGCGCGTCTGCCAGGCCTTGACGGCGTTGGCGATCTTGTTCACCCGCTGCGCCGCCTGCTGCAGCCGCACCTTCGGATCGCCGACCTTCGGCGCGAGCTTCTCGATTTCGGCCTGGTAGTCGACGGGCTCCTCGAGAAGCCCGGCCTCGGACATCTTCTGGTGCAGCTTGACGAAGGCATCCTGGAACTGCTGCTGCGTCAGCCCCAGCTCATGGGCCACGCCGCGCCAGAGCTTCAGCACCTCGTCGTTCTCGAGATCGCCGACCTTCTTGGCGAGCTCCTCGGGGAGCTCGATCTTGTAATCCTCGGGCTTCGCCGGCGGCTGCGGCCGGCCCATGATCTCCTTGGCCAGCTTCTCGATTGTTTCACGGTCGTTGGCCCCGCGCAGGTTCTCTGGCAATCCCTCCGGGTAGTAGGGTTGCCCGTCGGGCGGCTGGCCCTGGCCACCGTTGCCATCGCCGCCGCCGTCGCCGCCCTTGTTGCCCTCGCCGTTGTCGCCGCCATGCTGCTGCAGGATCTTCTGCGCATGTCCGGCAAGGCCGCCGCTGCCGGCGCCGTCATCCTGGCCGCCACCCCCGGCGCCGCCGTCTGCGTTGAACAACGGGAAAGGCAAAAAACGGAACAGTCTCATGGCTCACCCCCTTGGCTGTCCTGCCCTCGCGCCATCGCGAGCATTTGCAGGAGCATGAACACGATCGAGTTCTGGCCCTCGCGCCTGGCCTTCAGGATGGCGTAGGCCTCAGCCGTCATGGCCGCCCGCTCCTCCTCCGAGGACGGACGGAACAGCGTCTTGCGCACCAGGAGCTCGAGCAGCTTTCGGCCGGCGTCCGTATCGAGCGCCGCCTTGGCGATCGCCGCCTCCCGCAGCGCCTCCTCGCGCTGCTTCTCGGCCTGCGCCTTGTTGACTTGGGCGATCTGCGGCCCGAGGTTTTCGAGGTCGCCCCAGCCGCCCAGCTCGAGCATGCGGTAGAGATCGCCGAGCACGTCAGGAGCGCTCATATCGCACCCCCGTTGACGATCTGCTGGGCGGGATCGGGCGGCGGCAGCTTGGGCTGGGCTTGCGCGTTGGCTTGCGCGGCCACCAGCTGCTGGAGGAGGCCGCGAAGCTGCTCTACCTCCGCCTTCGAGCGAATGTGGCGTTCGTCGACGCCGAGCCAGCGGCCGAGCTGCGGCAGCAGCTCTTCAACCTTGGCGGCGAGCAGCGCCGCCTGCGGGCCGAACAGCATGACGATCATCTGGATCCAGCTCACGGCCCGGTCGACCTTGTCGGCCCGTTGCGCGGCCGCCGCCGGAGCCGTCACGGTCACCTGGGTGAGGAGCTGGTCGATTTTGAGGTTCGTGTCGAGTTTGCCCTGCCGCTCGAGGATGTCGACGGCATTGCGCACGATGGGCGTGACGAGCTCGAGCGCGATGCGGCTGCCGGTGCCGCCGCGGTTGCGCGCGTAGCGCCGAAGCCGGCCGGCGATCTCGGTCGCCGAGCGCACCGGGTCCTGCTCGGACGGCAGCTCGTCGTCGAGCAGCACGCGGCGGATCTGCTCGCGCTCGTCCTGCATGACGATCGAGGAGACGTCGAAGTCCTGCGGGACGGGGAGGCGCTGGATGGTGGGGCCGAGCGGCCCGCCGGTCGAGGCGACAGTCCACATCGCCAAGGGCTTAAAAACCGCGGTGTCTGGATTGAACACGCCGTCGTTGCGGCGCATCCAGATGCCCAGGATCGCGAAGGCCGCGGCGCGCAGCGCAAGCTCGCGCGTCTTATTCGCCGTCTTCACGAACGGAAGGCCGAGGTGCGCGAGCCCGCGCCCGAACGTCTCTCCGGGCACCTTGAAGAAACGCGGCACGACCCAGCGGCTGGTGCGGAAGTCCTCTTGCCAGATGAACGTGTCGTCGTTGTCGAGGTCAGACCACACGCGCAGCTTCCACTGCTTTTCGCGTGGATCGTAGCAGGTGTACTGGGTGATGAGCGTGGTGCCACGCTTCGCGGCGCCTTTGTCGTTCTTGATCGCATCCGCGACGGTCTTCGAAAAATTGCCTTTCGGCCAGAGCGCCTCGAGATCGCGGAGCTTGTACTTACGCCGCCACCAGATGTGCCAGATGTCTCCCCACGGCCCCTCCTCGAGCGCCAGCTCGGAAGGCGGCACCGCCCGGGAGCGCACCAGCTCATCGTCGTCGCCCGATGCCTGATACATGGCGCCTGTGCCGGCGAAGAGATCGATCATCATCTCGTGTGCCGTCACGCGCGCCCGCGTCAGCACGCCGTGCACCAGACGCGTGATCTTCTCGAGCTCCTCGGCAAGCTGCTTTCTCTCATCGCCCTCGGGGAAGAGCGGCCCCGGCTCGAGCTTGAAGAAGTCCTCGAACGGCGGCATCCAGTCCGCCTGCATGGTGCCGGCGAAGTTGAAGGCCGCCGAAAGCCCAGTGCCGTCGAAGAGACCGTCGGTGCGCGACTGCCCCTCGCTCGGCCCCCCGCGCTCCGGCATCTGCTCGGATGTCGAGAGCCGGAAGGGCATGTAGTACTTGTAGATGTCGTCGAGCTCGCGGTGATAGCGCTTCGCGGCCTCGAACGCCTCGTTGGCGTGCGCCTTGATGTCGGCCGCCTCGGCGCGGCTCGCCTCTTCCTTGCTCTCGGGCTTCTCGGCCACGGTCATCACCCGAACGTCCTGCGCAGCTCATCCTCGATGAAGGCGAGGAGCCCACGGCCGCCGGTGAGGACGCGGCGTTGCCCGGCTTCGATCGCCTCGGTGCGGCGCCTCTCCTCCTCGAGCATGCGGCGCTGCTCCGCCTGCGCCTCCTGAATGGCCCGCATTTGAGCCCTTACCTGCTTGTCGCTGCCGCCGCTGAACAGGCTCTTGATGCCCTTCACCACACTGCTCACTGCCGCCTCCACCGCTGATGCCGACCGACGTAGTGGTCCTCCGGCGTGAAGCCCAACAGGGCGGCAAGCCGCCGGCCCTGCCGGTTCTCGGGACGCACGAAACAGATGCACCCCGTCCGGCTGGCCAGAACGGCACGCGCCAGGCGGACGAAGCGGCGCATGTGGGGACCCGCGAGCGGTGACACGAGAAACCAGCAATCGCGATCCCCCGTCCCGTCGATGGGCGCCATGCCGGCAAGCGCAACCGGAGCCGTCAGGCCGTCGACGAAGAAGGCGAAGGCCTCGGAGAGACCCACCTGCGCCAGGATGAGACGATAGAGGCTGGGCGGCAGTGTTAACCGCAGCTCCGGCTCGGCCATCATCGCCAGCAGATGCCCAGCCTCGGCCGGCTCCATCCGCATCAGAAGCCCCCGTCGCGGATGATAACCGTGCCGCCCGCGCCCGCGGCCGCCGCCACGCCGCCGGCGGTTCTGGCGCGCGAGCCCACGATGGCGCCATAGCGGCCCTTCTTGCCGAGCAGCCAGTACTGCAGGGCATCGTGTGGGTGAGACCAGTCGTTCTTCTCGGGCTTGTCGCTCGAGCGCTCGGTGTTCCCGACCCGCTCGCGGCGGTAGCGGTAGTGCGAGGCGAAGCCTTTGCGCAGGATTTTGCAGCTCGGGTCGATGATGAGCGCCGGAACGCCCGCCTCGATCATGTAGCTGAGTTCGTCTTTCACCGCGCCGAGGCGCAGGTCGAGCTCATTGGACGGCGCCGGCTCGATCGGGCAGCCGAGCTCGAGCATCACCGTCTCGGCCCAGGCGAGATCGCCGGCCTCTCTGTCCGCGCCCGTGAAGCCCGCCGGATCAGCCCAGCCCATCTCGATCCGCCGGCCCGGCGCCCTCTCGGCCACCACGCGCTTGACGGCTTCCGCGAAGCGCCGCGCGTTGCAGCGCCCCGGCACGACCTCGGCCAACACGCGGAACTGCCCCTTGCTGCTCTGCTGGCCGATGACCCCCGCCGGCCGCTGAATGCCGGCGTCGAGCCCGATCTCGAGCGGCACGTCGGGCAGCACCTGCAGCGGCTCGCGCGCATAGTGCACGTCGTCGGAGTATTCGTCGGCATAGACCGGCTCGCCGTCGAGGGAGGGCGCGAACTCGTTCAGCACCATGCGCTTCACCAGGTGCTTGTTGTGGCCGAGCATCGCGATCTGGCGCTCGTAGTAGCCGGGCTGCAAGTTGTGCAGGTTCTCGGCACGCGGCGAGAGGCCGGAGGGCTGAACGTACTGCTTGAACCCCGGCGGGCGCTCCTCCTCGAACAGCTTGTAGTACCAGCTATCGATGTCCGGCGCGTTGAGGTCGCCGATCACATAGGCCCGGTACGGCACATCGCCGGCGATGTCCTCACGGCGCGGATAGCGGCCGAGGCGCGTCAGTGCCGTGTCGAGAACCGCCTTCGGCAAGAGGTCCATCTCGAACAGCCAGAAGGCGGTCGGCTCGAAGCCGCGCATGAACTGCTCGACCGCGAGCTCGCCGATGGCGGCGAAGATCGCCTGGAACTCGACGGTCACGCGCCGGCCGTTGCGCAGCACGTCCCACTCGATCTTGTGGGTGGCGAACCGGCCGCCGCCGCCCGTGAACTCCGCCTCGGTCCACTCGCCGCCGTCCTCGGGCAGCCAGTCCTTCCAGGTCGAGTAGAGGTTTCGCTCGAGCTGCCCGTAGGTCTGGCCAATGACGGACAGCTTGAACCGGATTTTACCGTCCTTGCAGACCGGCATCATCGACGCGTTGCGCAGGGCGTCGAAGATGCAGGTCACCGTCTTGCCGCTGCCGACCGGCCCGCGCAGTGTGCGCACGATCGAGGTCGTGTCGTTCATGAACGCCGCGGCGACGGGACCCGGCGGCCTGAACTGGCGGAAGCGCTCGAGGACGCTGGTCATGCCTCCGACCCCCCGACCCCAGCCCGCCAGCGCCAGTTTCCCGCCTTGAGCTCCAGATCAGACCCCTCGGTCAAATGACCGAAAACGGTGCAGAGCACCCCCCGTCCGGGGGGCGCGACGCGCCGCTTCGGGAGGCCCCCCCGGCCTTCCGCGCTGCAAAATTGGCCACCCCCCCTCGCTGATTTTCGATCAGTGGTCATCTCGCAAGTTCCTCGTTTTCCATCAGTCACTTAGCGCCATCGTCCGACTTTTCGATGTCCGACTTTTCCGGGGTGATGTCGATAACCCTTTGATTTTCAACGCCTTCCGCGAGCGGCAGCGCCAGGCCGTCGCCGTCCCCGTCCGTGCCCTCGACCGCGAGGTTTCCGATCACCAGCAGCCCGCGCTTCTCCTCGCTCACCGCGACCGCCAGCGGCTGCTTCTGGTGCAGGTACGGCAGCGCCGCGACCATCGCTGCCTGCTGGATGCGGAAGGCTTCGAGCACCGCGTCCTCACGGAGGATCGGCTTGCCGTCGAGATCGCGCAGCGGCGCGCCGGTCTCGGGGTCGCGGTGGAAGAGTTCGAGCTCCTCGGCGAGCTCGCGCGGCCGCCGCGACCAGGTCTCGGCGAGCGCGACGAGCGGCGAGCGATAGCGGCCGAGGATGTAGCGCACCCATTCCTCGGTCCGCCGGTTGCGCGCGCCCTTCGGCCGGCCACCTTTCGGCCCGGCGGTCCGCGCAGGCGCGAGCGGCAGCGGCGTCTCCGGCTCCTCGATCTCGAGGAGCTCGATCTGCTCGCCGGCGGGCTCCAGCTCACCGACGCCGATCGCCTCGACCGCTGCCGTCAGCCCTTCCTTCCGCTCGCCCATCAGTAAACACCCCATATTTTACTCACCCGCCGCGGCGGGAACGGTTGCTGATGCCGCCGTTCCCCGCGCGATCCCCGCTCAACCCATTGAGAGATCGTTCAAAAAACCCCTCGGGATCATGGGAACGGAGGAACGGGAACGTTCCTCGCGTACGCACGCGCGCGTGTTTATCGCGCGCGCATATGCGCGTAAGCGGATGTTCCCCCGTTCCCCCGTTCCTGTACGCCATTTTTCCGTGTGATCTCTGTGGATTAGCTGGGGATCACCCTGGGGAACGCCTGTTGAGACCCGTTCCCCCGACCCATTGCTCAAGCGCAAAAGTTCCGCGGTCATTTTTCAGCCATCATTGGGTCGGGGTTGGAGGTGTTAACCGGAGAACTCTCGTCCTGCATGATGCCGCCCGGCCCGTAGAGCGCCGCTAAGCGGATCAGGACGCACCGGCTCTTCACGCCATTGACCTTGCACTGTCCGGTCTCGTGCACCTTGCCGCGCGGTGCCTGGCGCAGCGCTCCGCTCCACACGGACGCGCCGAGATCTCCGGCCCACTTGGTGCCCTCAAATAGCTTGCGCGTCAGTGGGTTCTGGTTCGGAACTACGAGCCAATCTTCACGCTCGATGCGCTGCAGGCCGAGGCCGGCCTGGCTCAGGATCGTTCTCACTTTCGCGATGTCATTGTCGTAGCTCGACTGGTCCTTGAACCACGCTTCGACCACCTGTCCGACCGTCGTGCGCACGCCATTGCGCCAGGCCTCGACGGGCACCGACAGCAGGTGGTCGAGGCACGCGCGCCAGTTGGGGATCTGGCCCTCGAACTCGACCATGGTGTTAACCGCGAGCACCTCCGACCACGGCTTGAGATCGCCGGCGACGGGCGTCTTGAGCCGCGCCTCATCCCAGCCGGAGAACTCGATCAGGTCGGCGCAGGCGAGCAGCGTTCCGAAGGTCATCTGTCCGCGGCCATCCATGCCGGCGGCGGCGAGTTCGGCCTTGAAGGCCTCGAGCGTCTCGCGGTAGCGCGGCCATTCATCGACCAGTCGCCGCAGAATGCAGCGGCCGATGACGCCGAGGCTTTGCGCGTCGATCTCTGGCGGCGGCTGCCCGCGCGGCAGCTCGTGGAGCTGCAGCAGGGCGAAGCGCGAGTAATCCTGCGGCTCCATCGGCGGCGTGTTGATCGAAGAGAAGATGAACGCCGAGCGCGCCTGGAACTCGACGCCGGCGTGCCGGTCGCCGCCGCGCAGCATGAGGCCGCCCGAGGAGGCCTGGCGCGCGAGCTCGATCAGCGCCTTCGCCTTGGCGTTCTCCGATCGTCCCTCGAACTCGTCTACCGCCACGGGCAGGCTGTCCTGGCCCACGCGCTGATAGATGCCGGCGGCCGTCGTGTTCGTCGTCGAGACCAGCCAGTCGCCGAGCAGCGCCTTGAGGATCTCCTGCAGCGTCGACTTGCCGGAGCCTTTGTCGCCGGTGATGAACGCCATCGAGCGCCACGGCAGCGCCGCGCCGAGGAAGGCGCAGCCGATCCAGCCGAGCAGCAGGTGCGGGTCGACCTCGGGCCGCGCCCAATTCCAGCTGGCGAAGAGTGGCTTGAGCAACCGTGCGGGATTTTGCGTTTCTTCGATGGGTTGGGGCCAGGGGCGAGGAATGGGCGGCCGGGTGGGGTAGACGTAGCTGTCGTGCTCGCCGGGCGGCACGCGCCGGCCGCCGATGACCAAGTGATCACCGCAGTGGAGGATCAGGCTGCCGTCGGCACCGAGCCAGGCGCCACGGCCGCGCACCTTCTCGACGGCATTCCACGGCCCCTTGGCGGCCGCTGCCGCGACGAGCGCATCGCGCGCGGCGTCGTTGTCCCACGTCTCGACCGTGAGGCTCTTGGTCCACCGCGGCCACGCCCATTTCAGGTAGCGGTCTCGCCCGCGGAACAGGTCGATGGTGTCGGCCTTGCTGTAGGGCTTCTCGTAGGCGCACAGCTGCCCGATGGTGTCGAGATACCAGCTGGTCTTGCCGTCGACGCCGAGCGGCGTGACCGGGCAATCCGGTGGCAGGCCAAGGCTGTCCGGCTCCCATTTGCCGGGCAGGATGCCATTGAGAGGCTTGCCCGGCTCGGGATCGCCGGAGAATGCCCGCACCGATCGCACGGGCTCGGCATCGGCGACGAGTGCCCGCACGGCCGATAGATTGGGTTTCTTCTCAGCCGACACGTTGCGTCGGCCCCGGCCCGTGCAGCCGGCTCCCTGATGTCATGATGTATCGTCCCCCTTTCCCCGTTTCGGCAGCCTTATTGCGCCGGGCTGCCCTCGCGCTACTCTGTCCGCAGGTGTCCTGGCAGCCTGTTCGCCCGCGCACGCTCGGCCTCACGCACCAGCACCAGCAGGGCGCAAAACGAAGCGCGGAAGATCTCGAAAGCGGTGCGATACTGCGGGCTGAGGCGATACCAGCCGCGGGCCGAGGCCTTGCGGCCGGCCACGAAGCGGTAGAGCGCCTCGGCCGGCTCGCCTGGATGCTGCTCCACCCAGCGCGCCAGGTCGACCTGCGACAGCGGCCGGTCAGCCACGTCCGACCACCACGGCGGCGCCTCCTCCGGCGGCCGGAAGAGCGCACGAGCGGCCACGTCGGCAGCCGCGGCGGCGTAGTCGAAGTTCATGATGCGTGCTCCCGGACTTGCGCAGCGAACCGGGCCAGCACCACCCGTGGCGGCGGTCTCTCCCGTCGCCGGCGGCAGATCTCGGCCCGCACTTTGCGCAGCAGCTCCTCGAGCTGCGACAGCGTCATGCCTTCCAAGTCGATCGTCATTGCGGTCCGCCCTTCATTGCCTTCCGCTTCCACTTGCCGAGCGCTTCTATGGCCGCCAGCGCCATCGGCTGGCGTCCTGGGTTGCCAGGTTTTGGCCGTCATGCTGCACCCCTCAATGCGTCGTTGGCGTCCTTGCCCACGTGGCTCCTCGCCACGAGCACCTTTCGTCCCTGGCGGCTAAGCGCCTCGAGCGCCCGTTGCAGCGCCTTGGCGGCGCCGCGCTTGCCCCAGTCGTTGTCAGCCGCGACGATCACCTCGCCGCAGCAGTCCGGCAGCCGGATGCTCGCCAGATTGCTCAGGCTGATCGCCGCCCACACGCGATATTCCGGGCACGCCATGGCGAGCGAGAGCCCGTCCTCGAGGCCTTCGCAAAGGATCAGCCGGTCCCACAGGCCGCGCTTGGCGGCCTCGCCCGGCGGCAGTCCCGTCTCGCCGCGGGCGATCTTGATCGTCCCGCCGGCCCAGCCGGACGGCCACACCTTGCGCGCGTGCTCGACCGGCGCCTTGGCCGATCCGTCATGCGCAAGAAACGTGCGATGGATGGCGAGCGGCGCGCCCGCATTGTCCGTGATGAGAGCGACGATGGCCGGATAGCGTTCGCCGGTCTCGGCGTAGCGCTCATCGGGCGAGAAGCGCACCGCCCGCGGCGGCCGCGGCAGCAGCGAGTAGCGGATGCCTCGGCCCGAGAGATAGCGCGCCGCCGGCGTGCCCTTGAGCTCCGTCTGGCAGCGCAGCCAGTGCGCGAACGCCCGCTTGCGCTTCTTGGCGAGCTCCTCGGCCTCGCGTTTTTCGGCCTCGGCGCGCCTGGCGGCGAGCTCGGCGGCCTGCTTCCGCCGTTCTGCCGCTGGCACGTCGCGGAAATTGAGCCACTTCTTCGCCCAGCGGATCGCTTCGCCGATGTTGGGCAGTCCGTAGACGTACTGAATGAGCTGCAGCACGTCGCCCTTGTCGCCGGTCGCCATATCGATCCAGCCGCCGGTGCGCGGGCCGTCCACGTAGATCAGGAAGCTGCCGGGGGTCTTGTCCGGCCGCGTAGGGTTCCTGCCCATCCAGGAGCGGCCGGAGCGGTAGCCCTCGATCCCGAGCGCATGGATCAGGTCGACGATCCGCGCTTGCAGCAGCGTTTTGATCTCGCCGATGTCGCTCATGCCGGCTGTTCCTCGCCTTCGGCTCGGGCCGGCTCCGCGGGGGCGGCGCTTGCGCCGGGTTGCGCTTGCTCCCTGGCTGCCGCCCGCTCGATCGCCCGAAGCGCGCACCAGGCCACCGTTTCGGGCGAGCCGTGGTGCTTGGCGTACCGCTCGAGTGCCTCCAGAAACGCCGTGTCACGCGCGAGCTCGCGCGCCGTGATGCCTGGACGCTCAGACATACTTTTTCTCCTTGGCCAGCCATTCCGGCATGTAGACCGTGACCTGATCGTCCTTGAGCTGCTCGACGTGCACCTTCGACTTCGGCAGCCACGCCCGCATCACGCCGTCGTCGAGCAGGATGGCCTTGTCGGTTTCGTGCACGATGCGCCCCGTCACTTCCCATTTTCCGGCGACGAGGCTGTCGGCGTCGTAGGGGTGCTTGAACGCCATGCCTCACCTCCTCGATGCTTGCGCGGGATGGGCGATTAGTTGCCGGGCAATCGAAGCCCCGAAGGGCCGGGCCGCCCCGACATCGCCCTAGAGTTCCCCCAGGATGCCCGCGCTCACCCCCTTGAACCGGCGGCCCTGTTACTCTCCGACGGCCGACAATCGGGGCTCACGGTTCAGCACCACGCCCCGGTAGTGCGGCACGCCACCGAAATTCACCCGCGCGATGCCGGCGAGCTCGCCGAACATCGTGTCGAATGCCTGCTCGCTGATGGCCCGCTCGCCCGCCCAGCTCACGTAGCGCTCGTACATATCCCGCGCCGGTACCACGCCGCCGGCGGCGTCGAGCACGCACGCGGCGCGAAAGCACAAAAGATGGTCGATGAGCTCCTGGACATGGCGGCGGTCGACCGGACGCTGCGCCGCCGGCGGCGTCTCGAGCACGCGCGCCCTGAGCGCCGCGCCCGCGCCTGGCGCCGGCAGCATTGCTTTCGGCTCAGTTGCAATCCGTTCGGCGGCTGGCGACGGACTGGCGCCGGGCTCCAGCCCGCCCCCCACGCCGGCCGCCGGCAGCGCCACCGAGATGTTGATCGGCGCGCCATGAACGTGCGCGGCCGCCGGTCCTCCTGATGGAAAGGAGGCATGACCCGGAGAACCGGCGTCCGCGTTTTGGCGAGAGGAGACACGCTGCGCAGAGGGACTTGCGCCAGCAATTCCAGCCTCGCCAAAACCCTGGTTCTGGTGATAGCCCGACGGCGGAGGCAGACGCCGCGGCCCCCAGTCGAAGTAAGCGAGCGGATCGGGCTCCGGCTGGCGTAGCTCGTGACCACCGCGGCCAACGCCAGCGAGCGGCCAGCCGAACGTGGCGAAGAAGCCGATGACGGCGGTCAGAGCGACCGGCCACCAGAACGCCACCTCGTCCGGCTTGGCTCCCGTCAGGCGCACCATGACATCAAGGTGCGGCGTGCCTTCGGCCACCTGCTCGCGCCCTTCGAGCTCGACGACCAGGTTGGGGATCAGCTCATCGAGCTCGGCCGCTCTCTCTGCCGCCGCGAGCTCGGCCTCGAGCGCGAGCGCTTTCGGTCCGCGGCCATCGGGATAGGTCGCGCTTTTCCGTGTCTTCTCAAGCTCGAGCTCGGCCTTGATGGTGCCGATCGGGCGCGGCGCGCCGAGCTTTGCGCGCTCCTCGCGTGCCAACCTGAGCTTATCGGCGGCGCTCGAGCGGCTCGTAGCCAGCGTCTCGCGTGCCGTCATGCCGTCGGCGAGCATCGTGCCAAGCGTCGACCAGCCCGCCGCCTGGCACAGGCTGAAGCACAACGCCAGGGGCACGCCGAACATGGCCCGCCGGCCCCACGCGCGCAGATCCTTGCCGCGCACCGCAAACACCTTCACGGCGAGGTAGGCTCCGAGCACCGCCACGGCCACGAAGATGACCGAAAGACCATAGCCGGCGATCTTGTAGCCGAAGGTGGCGTTCATGCCGGCCTCGAGCACCCAGCAGGCCAGCACCGCCCAAAGGACGACGTTCGAGATGACCTCATGGAACAGCTCGTCGAGGCTCTTCGTGCTCTTGGTCATCCCAGCAACTCCAGCTCGAGCTCATCCAGCACGCGGTCGAACCGCGGGTCCTCGCGGCGGTCCTCGACCGCGCGCACAGCCTTCAGCGCCCCCGGCGCCGAGATGCCGGCAACACGGGCCACCGAGCGCAACGGGCGCCCGAACACCGTGACGGCAAGGTAGATGGCCTCCTGGCGCGCCGCAGGGCCGGCAGCGCCGCGGGCGCGCGCACTCACCGAGGCGGCCGCGAACGCCGCCGTCGAGGCGAGCCGGTCGGCCGAGCGGGCGAGCGAGCGGATCACGCGCGCTGTCATGAGCCGCCCCCCTTCCGCTCACGCCACCGCTCGACAAGCTCCGTGATCTGCTCGGCGGCGATGACGAGCACGCCTGTCGCGATGGCTGCCGTCGCAATGGCGAGGATCAGCAGCGTGGCCGCCTCGAAGACGATCGCCGATGCGGCTGCGATCTCGGTCATGCCGCATCTCCTCTCTGTGAGCTGATCCGGGGCGACGCAGCCGGCGAAACTGCGCCGGCTGCGTCCGGGGGACCGGCGGGCTGCGCTGCGCCAGCCGCCTGGGGACACCCTTCCCGCGCCGCTTCGTAGGCCCGGCGCCGTGCCGCCTCTTCGTGCCTCTTGCGCGCCACGCCGCCGATCAGAGCCAGCGCCAGGGCATGCAAGGCAAACGGCTCGGTTCGCGCCCGCGCGTTCCCCGCGCAGATTGCGGCCGCGATGTCGGTCGCGCCGTCGAAGCCAACGCGCGGCCCGATCTGACGCACGGTCGAGCCGGCGAACTCGAGGAGCGCAAACGTTCCGTCGGCGGCCATGGCCACCCAGCGGGCGGGCTCGAGCGGCTCACGCCTCCCGTCGGCGGGTTGGAGCTCGGCAAGAAGGCGAAACCCGTCCTCGGCCTCGGGCGGGATCTCGGTTGACGGCAGCGCCGGTGCATCAGCAGCAGATGTCATCAGGGCACGTCCTGTCGTTGGCTGTGACGAGCACGCAAGAACCGGTCGGACGCTGAGACTGGATCAGACCGGCGTTACGCCGCCGGCCGGGTTAGGTCGGACGTCGGCACACCCCGTCGCCGGTTCGCCTCGGCGAGCAGCACATCTCTCAGCGCTTTCAGCGAGCGCGGCTGCGGCTTCACCCCGCCGGGCAACCCGGCGATGTGCTTCAGCCAGCGCTGGTAGGTGCTGGGGCTCATGGCCAGTTCACGGCAGACCTCGGCCTGCGTCAGGCCGAGCTCATTCCGCAGGGCCTCAAGACTGGCGAGATCGTAGCGGCCACGGTTGTGCAGATCCGAATGCATGCGCGCATGAGATATGCATTCGCGCACAAAGTCAAGCACCGACGTGAGCAATCTTGCAGCTCACGGTGGACAAGATTTTGCGGTAGCACTGCACCGAGAGTTTTCCCGGTGCACACAAGTTGGTTAGCATGGAACCGTCCCGACAGGAGATCAAGGCGTGGTTGCAGTCGATCCTGGACCAAACGGGCGAGACGCCGTCGGCGCTTGCGCGGCGCGCTGGGCTTGCGACCACGACCCTCACCCGGTTCCTGAACGACCCCGACGCGCCGATGTTGGGCTTGCGCTCGATCATGAAGATCGCCGAGGCGGTCGGCAGCAGCCCCCATGGGGCGCTTCCCATCGGCAGCCCACCAGAACCGCTGCCCACATCTGAGGCAGAGCCATATCGCGAGGACGCCGACAAGACAGAGTTGCGTCAGGCCGTTGCAGCTTTGGTCCGCGAGCTGAAGCTGGAGCCCTGGACCTTGCACACCGATCTCCTCGCCGCCGCCGGCACACTTCCCGGCGACATCCTCCTCGTCGATCCGGACCGAGAGCCCCTTCCTGGCGACATCGTCCGCGCGACGCTCACGACCTGGTCGAAAAAGGAGGAGGTCATCTTCCGCCTCTACGAGCAGCCGTATCTCCTGCCCGCGGCTCTCGATCCGCGGCGCCGCACGCCCCTGCTGATCGAGCCAGATCGTGTTCAAATAACGGGCACTGTCCGCTTCGTCCTCAGGCGAGCATAAAAATTCTCGCACATGCATTTCCCTCTTGCGTGTGCATTTGCGCACATTTATGTTAGCGGCGTTGCGGATGCGACGTTGCTGATCTGCTGAGGGCGGCTTCCACGCCTGCAGTTCCTGCGCCGGTCCGTGACAGATGCGGGGTATGTCGCCGGGCCGGCCGCGCCGTCAGCTTATATCCCCAGACCGCGGCCGGTCCCGTCGGCAGCTCCCGAAACAGCCGGGGAGGGGAGCCCAGACATGCGAGTACCGTCCGCCGCCGCACGGTTCGCCGAGCAGTATCAGCGCCTGCAGGAGCAATGCGCCGCCTCAGCGAATGTGATCAAGGCGCTGTGCGAGCAGCTCCGCGCCGAGCAGATCGCCCATGCCAAGGCTCTGCACCGCGCGCGCGATGCCGAGCGCAAGCTGCGCTGCCAGAAGGCGAAGCGCCCGTCGACCAAAACCGCCGCCAATGGAGGAGACCAGCCATGGCTGTCATGCCCGCACCGAAGCCTCTGCGCTTCCGCAAGCTCGAGCCCGACTGGTGGCGCGCCCTGCGCGACGGCCGCACGTATGACATCTACCGCGATGAAGGCCTCGATCAGTTCCGCGCTGTCATCCGCGACACGCGGGACAGGATCATCGTCGAAGCGACGTTCGACCTCTCGCAGCGCGGCGCACACCTGAAAGCGCGCCGCTTCCTTGAAGCCGACGGCCAGGTCCCAGGCATCCGCCGCAAGGTGGTGGCTTGATGGGTGCCGAGGTCCCGCTCATGCCGCTCGCGACCATGTTCGCGATCGGCTTCCTGGCCGGCCTCGCCACCGCCGCGGTGGCCGGCTTCCTGTCCGACCACATTGGAGAAGACGACAGATGACCCCCACTTTCATCGAATTGCACCGGATCGACGGCGACGGCAACGCGCGCCAGCTCCTGGTGCGTGTCGACCAGATCCTTACCATCGAGCCGGGGGCCGAGATCGCGTGCATCACGCTGACTGACCGCACGTCGTTCTGGACGCGCGAGAGCGCCAGAGAGATTGCCGACCGCCTGCGGAGCGTCGGCTGCCGCGTGGCCTTCTTCGAGGTCCAATCATGCCTGGGCCAACTCTGACCGCCGAGGAGCTCGCCGAGGAGCTCGGCCGCTCCGTCTCCTACGTCTACGACAACTGGCGCCGGCTGGTGAAACAGGAGCGCTTGCCGGTGCCGCTCAACGGCGGCAAGCCACCGCTCGTGTGGAGCCGCGCGCAGATCTATGCCTGGCTCGACCGCGGCCTCGACAAGGAGGCCCGCATCGCCGCCCAGGCCTACCGCGCGGCGGCAGCGGCTGCCGCCGGCGCCCGCCACGTGCCAGCAGCTACGCTCGAGGAGGAGCGCTGGCGGGCGTACCTCGACGCGAAATTCGCAAGCTGAGGAGGCTCCATGGGACGCGAGGAACGCCGCAACCGCGCCGTGCGCGAGATCGCCGACAGGATGACCAAGGAGGCCATGGACGAAGGCTTGATCATCAAGGCCGGCTGGGTCGGATTTCTGCTGATGGTCTACCCCAACGGCACGAGCGACGCGCAGCGCGAGGAGCTCCGGGCGGCCTTCTACGGCGGCGCGCATCACCTCTACGCATCGATCATGAACGTGATCGGCCCCGGCGACGAGCCGACGCCAGATGACGTACGCCGCATGGCCCTGATCGATCACGAGCTGCAGGCCTTCCTGCAGGAGTACAAACGCCGGCACGGGATCAGCGACGACCTGGTGCCGCCCGAAGGCAAGCAGCACAGCTGAGGGGGACGCCAATGACCACCACCATGCGCGCCGTCCGCCTGACCATCGCCGCCTGGGTCTCGACAACCCTGATGCTCATCATCGGCGCGGTGGGCGGCCTCATTCTCGGGCTGCTCAGAATGCCGAGCCTGCTGTTCACATTTCCGTGATCCGTCGCCGGCCGTGGTACACTGATTTCGGGACAGCTCAAGGGGGAGCAACCCATGGCCAACTTCCGTGTGCCCTATCTCAAGTGGCGCGACGGCCGGCCCCGTTGGGAGCCAGGCCCGCGCCTGCGCGCCAAGGGGTTCAAGGGGCGCGACCTGAAAGACGAGGCCGGCCGCTGGCTTGGCCTCGAGGCGGCGATCGCCGCTGCCCGTCAGATCAACGCCGAGGTCGAGGCCTGGCGCGCCGATGGCCAGCCGCGCCGCCGGCCGCCGGTTCCGCGCCGCACGGCGCGCACGTGCGCGGCGCTGTGGGACAAATGGAAGGCGTCGCCCGACTTTAAGCACCTGGCCCCGCGCACCCAGGACGACTACGAGAACAAAATCCGGCTGTGGCTTGAGGCCGGTTTCGGCGAGGCGCCCGTCGCCTCGATCACCAAGCCGCACATGCTGGGCTGGTGGGAGCAAGCCTATCGCGAGCGGGGGCATTCCATGGCGAACGGCATACTAGCCGTCGCCCGCGCCATGCTGTCCTACGCCGAGCTCGTTGGCTGGCGCGAGCCAAACACCAATCCGGCGTTTAAGCTCAAGCGGCCGACGCTGCCACCGCGCATTGTGATCTGGACGCCGTCGGAGGTCATGCGCTACGTCGAGACGGCAGACGAAATGGGTTATCACTCCATCGCCGACGCCTTCGTGATCGCGCTCCACACCGGCCAGCGCCAGGGCGACGTGCTGGCTCTGCAGTGGCCAAAGGTCGATGGCGGCCGCGCCGTGTTCCGGCAAGGCAAGACCGGCGCGCGCGTGTCGGTGCCCTTCACCCCGCAACTTGAGGCTCGCATCGCTGCCATCCGCGCCAGGCGCCGGGCCGGTCCCGTCGCCGAGCTCGAGACCGGCCGGCCTCTTGTCGTCTCGGAGCGAACCGGCGAGGCCTATGACGAGCACGAGTTCCGCAAGCGCTTCCGCGAGGTGCGCGCGCAGGCCGCCACCGGCAACTTCGTCTCGATCGCAAGCAAGCAGTTCCTCGACCTGCGCGACACCGCCGTGACGCGGCTTGCCCTCGCCGGCTGCACCATTGCCGAGATCCGTGCGATCACCGGGCACACGCTGGCGAGCATCCACCAGATCCTCAAGCACTACCTGGCGCTCGACGAAGCCATGGCCGACGCAGCCATCGGCCGGCTCAAGGCCTGGATGGCCGAGGAGGGCATTGCCCTCTAGCTCGCAACGGAGCAAACACCATGCGCATCCTTCCTTTCCTTGTGGCAATAGCGGCCGCCGGCATTGGCGGCCGCCTGATCGAAGACGACGCTATGAGCCTGGCCTGGGGCGTGATGTGCGGCATTGCCTGCTGGCCTTGGATTTTTCGTAGCAGCTCATGACCTACGTTCTTCTGCGCTCGCACAGCGACAAGCACGTGCACCTGATCTGCCGCGCCGGTGCCTTCGAAAAGCTGCCCGACGAAGTGCGCCACCAAGGCCCTTGGACAGTTCTGCAGCGTGGCGAGATCGCCCGCCTCAAGTTGCCTTACAAGGCCCGCCTAGAGCGCGACGGCTACGTGCTCGAGCGCACCGCCCGGTTGGTCCCCGAGCTTCCGACTTTTCCCGAAAAACAGCCTAAAAACGGCGGGCCGTCCGACCTTTAAGTGTTTGATTTCCTTGGATCGGACGTGAACTCTTAATCAGCGGGTCCTAGGTTCGAGTCCTAGTACACCCACCAATAAAATCAATAACTTAGCGACACGAGCGGAAGAACAACAAAAGAACATCCAGCGTCACAAAAAGTCGGACGTCCGACTTTTCGCTCAAGAAGGGGGCGGCGATGATCAACGGATGGGTGCGGGCCACCAACGTCCGCGGTGAACCCGTTTTTCTAAATCTGAGGACGGCGACCTTCATGACCCTCACTTCCCGTGGCACCAGGGTTTATTGGGCTGATAACCACGCCAAGGAGGTCCAAGAAACGCCTGAGCAGCTCATTCGGAGGATGACTCAAAACGACCAAGGCGACTGAGCTTCGGCCCGTTCGCCTCACCCTCAATTGTCCTCCGGCAACCGCACGCGGGACGGTTTGAAAATCGCTCGGTTGATGGCCATGAAGCCTTGCTCGATGTGAGTGCGGCCGATCGCCAACCACCGCTGATCGATGTCTGGCAAACTTGCCAGGTGGTCTAGCATGCGCAGGATGCGCTCCTCGGCCTCTTTGTTCTCATTCACCAGCTGAACGTTCCTGCCCGATTGCGCGGTGTACCCTGCAACCGGTAGCGGCTGGTGCTTCTCATCCGACATGTTGCTTCTCCTCAATTGAAAAGCCTCTCTCCGAGCTCCACTAAGCACCGCCCGATCCCGACACCGAGCACGATCCAGGCGCCCCAGCAGGCCGCGCTCAGCCACCTCTCAGTGCGAGCCTCAACACCTCGAGCACCAGGTCCGCCATGCGCGCCGGATCGAAGTTGACGCCGAGCGCGCCCGTCCACAACACCACCAGCAGCGCGACGCGTTGCGCCCAGGTGAATGCGCTCTCGATCCGCCGGCGCAGCGCCCTGACCTCGCCCGCGAGCTTCGCCTGGTGCCGCTCCAGACGATCCAAGCGTGCGATCGTCGATCCCATCCACCAGCCCAAGTCGAAGTCTGCCGGCATGCATCGCGCACCTCCGTGCTAGCTGACCTTGGGTTGCGGCGCCTCATCGGCCGCCGGCTTCGGCCCCGGCTGATACTCCGGGTAAAGCTCGGGACAATCGCAGGGCGAGCAATAGACCTTGCGCGTCTTGTATTTCTTGCTGTCGTAGACGGAGTTGTGCGCCGCCGCCTCGCGCATGGTCTCGCACGTGTCGCCCGTCCGCGTCTCAAACGGGCGGAAGCTCCTGAGGCTCGTGTCAACGACCACTGGCTCGGTGGTACGGGTCGCGCTGAACATTGCGCACCCGCTGACCGCGAGCGGCAGCATCAGCATCAGCGCGCACACTCTCAGCCTTGTCCACCTCGGCATGGGCCACCCTTTCCTGTTTCTGCCGCTCGGCCGCGGCGCCGATCCGCCGCTGCTGGTGGCGGTCGAGCTGCCACCAGCCCACGAGCACAGCGAGGCCGATGCCGGCCGCCACCAGGCGGCCGAGCACGCGATCGAAGAAGAATTCGAGGAGCTTGATCATGCGGCCTCCTCGAGCTCGAGCTCAGGTTCGCCCTCGGCCGCCGGCGCCGGCGCGCGTTCCACATTGGCGCCGGTGTTGTGATCCTCCGTGCGGTAGCGCCGGACGCGCCAGGCGTCATAGGCCATCCGGGCGAGCCAGTAGACGGCGAAGGCGCCGGCGACCCACGGCCACTTGGCCCACAGGAAAAGGACGAGGCTCTCGGCCGTCTCGATCAGGCTTTTCCACTGGCTGCCCGTCTCGAGCACCTGGGATGGTTCGGGCAGCGCGGCTTCCGGCGGCTTCGGCGCGCTCGCTGGCGCCTCGGGCACAACCACGTTCGTGGCCTCGGCCCCGGCCAACTTGGCCGCATCCTTCTGCTGGCGCTTGGCGGCCTGGGCCGTGCGCGATCCGGCCGCCTCGAGGTCCTTCGGTCTCGCCGGCGGCTCCGGCCAGCGCAGAGCCACGATGCGCGAGCGGGCGAAGTGCTGGGTGCAGACCTTGTCCCGCTGGTTGCCGCCGAGCAGGATGATCGTGTCCTCGGTCCACCCGACGACGAAGCCGACGTGTCCGTAGGCCGGATTGGAGCCGCGCGAGAGCACGCAAAGTGCGCCGACACGCGGCTGATCCTTGGGCAGCGGCGTGCCGATGACGGCATAGCTGCGCGCCAGCAGCCGCTTCGACGGCGGGATCTGGTCGATGGAGATGCCAGCCTTGATGAGGTAGTACCCGACCGCAGCAGCGCACCAGGCGATCTCGTCGGAGGTGATCTCCGGCCGGCCGACGGTGCGGAAATACTCGATGATGCGCGGGTTAGCCTTCGGCCCCGACACCTCCTCGACGCCCGCATCGGCCCAGGCGATCTCCATCCAGCGCATGGTTGCCCTCGACAGTTGTTGTCGGGACAATAGCGGCACGGGAGGGGTGTTAACCGGGGGCGAGCTGGCGGCACTCCCTCATTGCTTGCTTCCCACTGGCAGGATACGGATAATTTGGGCAGCCGAGTGAGGCACGAGATCGGAGAGGAGACGCCGTGACAGTCGTCCGCGCCATAGCGACCGCAAATGCCCGGCTTTCGAACGTAATCGACCGCGCGCTCCCTCGGCGGCTTCGGCAAGATGGCAACCGCACATTCCGAGAGGAGTACATCCCACGTGCCCTCGTCGCTGATGGCGTGATCTACGACATCGGCGGCGGAGCGCGGCCGTTCGTTACGCTCGACCAAAAGCAACGCTTCGGTCTGACCGTCATCGGTCTCGACATCAGCCCCGAGGAGCTTTCCGCGGCACCCGAGGGCGTTTACGACCGCACCATCGTTGCCGATCTGTGCCAGTATTCCGGGATCGGAGACGCGGACGCTGTGGTGTGCCAAGCCACGCTGGAGCACGTCCCCGACACTGCCGGCGCCATGCGGGCCATCGCCAGCGTGCTCAAACCGGGCGGTCGCGCCTACATCTTCGCGCCATGTCGAAACGCGGTTTTTGCCCGCCTCAACCTCATGCTGCCGGAGGAGTTGAAACGTAAGCTATTGTGGTCACTGCTCGGCGAAAAGGCCGAAGGCCATGGTTTCCCGGCCTACTACGACCGTTGCACGCCGACCCAGATCGAAGACCTCGCCACAGAAAATGGCCTTATCGTAGAGGAGCGGCGGCTGTTCTGGGTCAGCTCCTACTTCCGCGTGTTCACCCCGGCGTTCGTGCTTTGGCGGATGTTTCAGGCGCTTGCTTACCTCGCACTCGGTAACGACGCAGCGGAAACTTTCATCTATGTGCTGCAAAAGCCGGATCACTACGATGTATAGGGGCTCAACGCCCAGCGATTGATCATCACCTTCCGTCCTGCGTCCGCATCGGCCGGCAGAGCATTCGTGATGCCAATTGTCGGGGCATTATCAACGTTGGCTACCGTCGTGTGATGCCACTGCTTCTCGCCGATGAAAGCCAGCAAGTCCGTGTCGAGCTCTATGCCGATGCGGTCGCCGACCTGCACGCCCGTCGCATCCGCAAGCGTGATCGTCGTATCCGTCGCCTCAGCCGCCGCGTCGAGAGTGGTGGCCAGCAGGAAGGTGTTGCGATAGGTGCCAGATGTCACGTGATGCAGTCGCGTCCCAACCGGAAAGTAGCTCTGAATTGCCGGGTGCTCTATGATGCGATCGACCGTCGTTACCCCGAACGCCGTCTCCCGGATCAGGCCCTCGCCGAAGCCAACATCAACACTCAAGCCTTCGATCAGGTAGGTTCCCGCCCAAGCGACCTCTCCAAGGAAAAACCGCTTTACGTCCGGGTGTATCCACAGCCAGCGGGTCTCGAACTCATAAACCTCGACGCCCTCCCGATTGCGACTTAGGCCGTTGTTGCCAATGGCATATCGTGGCTCGGTGCCACCGAGCACATTGCCATCCCCGTCGTAGCAGATGACTACGATCTGCCGCTCAAAGTTACCAGGAAAGTGCAGGAACATCATTTGGTCCAGCACGTCCTCGTGCTTGCGGTAGTAGAAGCCGACCGCAGAGCGAGTGCCGTTCGATATAAGCCTGCCGTCCCCAATGGCGCGCATGGTTCTCGCGGCCGCGCCATTGGTGATGTAGTGCGACGGTGCCGAGTAGCCGTTCACGTTGTTGTCGAAGAGGACGTGACCCGGCAC
>ERZ777003.1183-NODE-1183-length-42006-cov-44.633024_pt1 | contig 42006 bp, 28 predicted proteins | sample MGYA00374956_ERZ777003 | MGnify/ENA primary metagenome ERZ777003 (study PRJEB29302, sample SAMN06268252) | bioreactor metagenome | isolation source: Joint BioEnergy Institute, California, USA | place: USA:Joint BioEnergy Institute, California, USA | collected... | reverse complement strand
TTACGGAACGTTCCGGGCCACGATCCACGTCCTTGACCAATCAACCTTTTCCGGCACTCGTCCCGCGGGCCGTCTGCGGGGCCTTCCTCGCCGTCCGGGGTGTCGCCGGCTGTGCCCTGCTGCACTGTTGTCCACGGGCGATCACAGAAGAGACGTGGGACGTGACTGTCCAGCCGCCCTCCTATTGCACTGTTTGTCTTCTTTGTCGCGAGTTGTGGAGAGTGTTCGTGTTCTGTCGGGAACGCAAGGCTGCGGATATGGATCCACGCAAGACCTGCAGAGCGGCTCTCATCTGCTCCTGAAGAGATGCGGCCGGGGTTAAGACTCGTCTGGGAACCTCACGCATTGCACCATTCCCAACAGTCACGACGGTTAGAATCGCGCGTTGGACGCGAGCAAGGGGGCTGGCCAATCCAAGCCCTGGACATGCGCCGGCAGATCCTGCCGTCCAGGGGCAGAGGGGAGATCGTTCGGTGGATGACGCGGACGCCGCGGTCGAGTCGGGACTGATCGATCTCAGCGAGTTCTCCCTCCAGGAGCTCGAAAAGCTCTCCAACCCGGTGCTGCAAGAGGCGGTGCGCCGAGTGTGCGCAGAGGCGACCGACCCCCGCCAGGTCGTTGCCGGGTTCGAATCGTCCCTGGCTGACGCCGTACCGTGAGCACCATCCATAAACGAGAGGTGAGCTCCGGTATCTCAACCCAGGGCTCCGGCGGGACGTCGCAAAGCCGCTCGTGGCCTGAGGACGGGCTGGACGTTGCCCGGCTGCTGGCCGGCGGGTGGCGACCGGTTCCCTTCCAGGAGTTCATCCTCAAACTCCACGGCCGCTGCAATCTCGCCTGTGATCATTGCTACGTCTACCGGGCCGCCGACCGGAGCTGGCAGGACCGGCCTCGGGCGATGAGCATCGAGACCATCCGGGTGAGTGCGGCTCGCATCGCCGAGCATGCCGCCGCGCACGAGCTGCCGCGGCTCGATGTCATCTTGCACGGCGGGGAGCCGCTGCTGGCGGGACCTCGACTGATCGAGCTCACCGCACGCGAGCTGCGTCAGGCGGCCCCGGCCGGTTGCCGGGTGAACATCGGCGTCCAGACCAATGGCGTTTTGCTGACCCGGTCGATGCTGGATCTGCTGGCCGAGTGCGACATCGGCGTGTCGGTCAGCCTCGACGGCACCAGGGAGGCACACGACCGGCATCGCCGTCACCGGGACGGCCGGGGCAGTCACGCAGAGGTCATGCGTGGGCTCAGGCTGCTGGCCGGGCCGTACCGGAGGCTCTACCGAGGACTGCTGTGCACAGTTGACCTGGCCAACGACCCTCTGGCCACCTACGAGGCGCTGGTGGAGACCGAACCGCCCAAGGTGGACCTGCTGCTGCCGCACGGCACGTGGGCGGCCCCGCCACCCGGGCTGCGCCCCACGGGGGACGGCCCCACCCCCTATGCCGACTGGATGATCGCGGTCTTCGACCGGTGGTACCGCGCCGCACCCCGGCGCACCGGGATTCGGTTCTTTGAAGAGATCATGAACCTGGTGCTGGGCGGGCGCAGCCGGAGCGCCTGCATCGGCCTGTCCCCGGCGGCCATGGTGGTAGTCGACACCGACGGCACGATCCAGCAGGCCGATGTCCTCAAAACGGCCTTCGCCGGAGCCCCTGAGACGGGGTTGCACGTGGCTCGCGACTCCTTTGACCGGGCTTTGCGACACCCCGGGGTGGTGGCGCGTCAGATCGGCCTCGCGGCGCTATGCGAGACCTGCCTGAGCTGCCCGGTGCGGGACGTCTGCGGCGGCGGATCGTACGCTCACCGGTACCGGCCCGGCCACGGTTACCGCAACCCATCGGTGTACTGCCGCGAACTGGAGAAGATCATCCGCCATATCAGTGCCGAGATGCGTCGTGATCTGGCCGCGCTCACGCCCGCCCGCCCGATCCGCAGACACCGCTTGCCCGCCTCGGACTTTGCGGCGCTCGCAGCCGGCGGTGGCGGCCGAGCGACGGTGAAGCTGCTGCAGAACGCCGTCCTCAGCAAGCAGCTGCTTCGAATACGCGCACTGAACGAACTGACCGGGGCGCTGGACACCGCGAGTTTCCGCCTGCTGGCCCGGGTCCAGGCCACAGCCCCGCAGATCGTCACCGAACTGCTGAGATATCCGCACGTGGTCGCCTGGGCGGCCACCTGCCTGCGCAGCCTCCGCACCGGCGAGGGCGACGACGGCGACCTGGCGCACCTCGGCGGGATAGCGGCGGCGGCGGCCATCCGGGCGGGAGCGGATGCCACCGCCACGGTTCCGGTACGCGGCGGTGTGGTCGCGCTGCCCACTCTGGGCTGCGCCCACGTGGGGCCGCCGGACTTCGACGGTATCGCGCGCGTCCTATCGGCACCGGACGGAGCGGAGATCTCCACTGAGCACGGCACCGTCCGTCTCCCCTCCGATCCCACTGCCGACGCCCCCGGATGGCTCGGCCTGCGGCGGTTGCGAGCCGACTGCGATGGGCGGGTTCTGGAGATCTACCTGGACGATCTCGATCCGTTCCGGGGCGGCTGGCAGCTCGATCCCGCACCGCGTCTCACAGAGGACGCCATACGGTCATGGCAGCGGACTTTGGAGGGCGCCTGGTCGATTCTGGTGCGGCATCACCCCCACTGGGCCGAGGCGATCGCGGCGGGGCTGACCGCCATAGTCCCCCTGGCCAGACGCGGAAGACATCGCGGCGTGAGCGCGACGAGCGCCGAAGCCCCTGGGGCGATCGCCTTGTCCCCGCCGGGCGATGCGCTCTTGCTGGCCGAGTCTCTCGTTCATGAGTTCCAGCACGTCAAGCTGTGCGCGGTCATGGACATGTTCGCCCTGCACACCGCCGATGACAGCCGGTGCTTTTACGCGCCCTGGCGGGAAGACCCCCGCCCGTTGGGCGGACTGATTCACGGCGCCTACGCGTACCTGGGAGTGACTGATTTCTGGGGCCGCCAGCAGCAGGTCGCGAACGGCGATGAGGCGGCCTATGCCAAGTACCTCTTGGCGTTGTGGCGGGAAGAAACCTGGCGCACCCTCGGGGTCATTGAACGCTCCGGCCGGCTCACCGAGACGGGGGAGAGATTCATCGCCGGGATGCGTGCCGCGCTGGAACCGTGGATGGACGTTCCGCTCCCGGCCGACTCTTGCGCCATGGCCGCCGACACGGCTGCCGATCACGCCCTCATGTGGCGGTTGCGGCACCTGCGCCCAGCCCTGGACGCAATCGACCGCCTCGCCGCGGCGTGGCCACAAGGAGAGCCGGAGCAGATGACCGCCACTGCGGCTTTGGTGCTCTCCGACCGAGGCCCCGGTAACCGCGCACGCCGTACCGAACTGCGGCACTTGCGGCTGCGTTTTCCCGAGAAATTCCAGCGATTGCGGGCTCGTGCGGAAAACACAGATCCATCCGTCCGGATGCGGGAAGAGGCAGATATCGCGCATGTGAGCGGAGACTTCGCCGCGGCGATCGATGGCTACCGCGCTCGGCTGGCGGACGATCCACAGGACATCGAGGCCTGGTCCGGTCTGGCCGTTTCCGCGCGCCGGGAGTACTCAGATCAAGGCATCGGGCCGTTGTTCACCCATCCCGAGGTGGTGATGGCCGTATATCGCCGAATTAGGGAACACGGGAAAGACGCACCCGACCCGGTGGACTTGGCGCGATGGCTGGCACCCGCCCTCCAAAGGGCTTCGCGCGAGTGGAGCATTCCCGCCTCGCACGGCTGAGCGATGCTCACAGCGGGATGGGGGCGATGTCACATTCGATCAGCTCGTCTGCGTCGGCTCTGCGTACATCGGGATGATCTGCGCCAAGAACGCTCGCGAGGTTCTGCGGAAGGGAAGGCCCTGAGGATTCACGGCCCAGCCTTCTCAACAGAACCTGGTGATTGTGCTCACAGATGAGGCTGTAGACATGGTCTGGGCCGTACTGCTCGCGGAAACGGGCGCGCGTGTCCTCTGATCTGCCCAGCGCGGCTTCCAGCCGGCCGGTGTGGAACAGGTCGTGCACCAGGCCCACAGAGCAGCAGAGCGAGTAGTGGTGGTCGGCTCCGAGCGTGCGCTGCAGGGCACGCAGGGCAGAGTCGTCGGCCAGGAGCGCGGCCTCGTGCTCGCCCAGTGCCCGCAGGTTAAGGGCCAGGTCGGTGGCGCAGGCATGCGTGAACGGATGGTCGGCGCCAAGAAGCCGGCGGTATCCGCGCGATGCCTCCTCGCTCAGCTCCCGTCCCCGTTCGGCGTCACCGGTGACCGCGCACGCCACCGCCAGGCTGCGCTGCGCGGCCAGCGTGTCGGGATGCTCGGGGCCGAACCGCTGCCGGTGGAGTTCGAACGTCGCCTCGGCCAGCTCCCTGGCCTGCTGGTAGGCCCCCAGCCGACGCAGGGTGCCGACACGGCTCATCTCCGCCTGCAGGACGATGGCATGATCATGGCCGAGCGTCTCCCGCATCATTTCCAGCGCCTGCCGGTGCAGGGTTTCGGCTTCTCGGTAACGGCCCAGCCCGTGCAGATCGCGGGCGACCTGGTTCATCGCCACCAAAGTGCTGCGATGCCGCAGACCATGCTGGCCGAGCAACCGATCGAACGCGTCTGAGTCGGTTTCATAAGCTTGCTGGAAACGCCCCATCAATCGCAGGTCGATGCCCACGTTGTTGATGACCCTGAGCGTTTCATCTCTATCCCTGCCGAGTATGCGCACCATGCGTCGCAGGGTTTGCCGGTCGAGCCGTAGCGCTCCGGCGAAGTCACCCTGCAACCGCAGATCGGCCCCGACGCTGTTGGCGATTTGGAGGGTCTTCAGATTGTCCGGCCCGAACCGGGCCAGGGTGCGCTGGTGGACCTCTGCATTGAGCCGTCTGGCCTCGCCGACCTCTCCGAGGGAGCGCAGCACGTTCCCCATCTGGCGGCCGGCGTCCAACACTTGCTCGTCATCCGGGCCCAGCAGGGGAGTCCACCGTTCCAGGGCTTTTTCACCGAGATCCCGGGCGCCTTCGAAGTCCCCCAGCAGGTACCGGTAGCGCATCTGATCGAGCACCACTTCTCTGGCGTGCTCGGTCGTGCCGTCGATGGCGCCTGCGGGCACCACATGGGGGGCGATCTGTTCCCTGCGCGCCCAGGTGGTCTCGTTGTCCGGGGGAGCCTCCGGGATCGCGGCGGCCAGGATCCGGTGGACGCGGTTGCGGACTTGCTCGCCCCTGCGTCCCGGCAGCCTGGCCTGCAGCATCACCCGCACCAGCCGGTGCACTTGGAGACTGGCCGTCTGCCGGTCGAAGCGGCCGAGCGCATAGCGGCTGATGTCGTTCATCGCCCGGGTCAGCCGGTGCGGATCCTCCAAGATCGCCTGAAGCGCGGCCGGCAGCCGAGCATGGCCGCCGCTCGACAGCAGCTCCCGGGGGACTGGTTCGGACCCGAAGAACGCCCACAGTTCCAGCAGCCGTGCGGTCGCCGGGGCGTCCTGGCGCAGCCGTTCGAAGGCCAGTCCCAGCGTCGCTGCCAGAGGTCTTGGGTACTCCGGCGGCAGGGTGCGAATCCACTGCTGGGTGAACTGCGCCTCAAGTTGCCGCAGATATTCCTCGGTTTCCAGGCCGCTCTCGCCCAGCAGCGCGGCGGTCTGCTCCAGTGCCAACGGCAGGTCTTCCACCTGGGCGGCCAGCCGGTGGGCCTCGGACGCCGACAGCCGCGGTACCTGGTGGCGCAGGAAGGCGATGCTTTCCGCGCGGGTGAACACGCCCACCTGGAGCACGGTGGCCCGCTGGCGCCACCGCTCGTCACCAGAAGTGACCAGGACGTGTCCCAGTCCTCTTTGCTGTGGGACGACAAGCCGCCCTTCGACCAGGTCAGCCGGCATCAGCGGCATGAGCTCGTCGGGGTCTATGGCGTTGTCATAGATCAGCAGCCATCGCCGGTACCGCCCGCCTCTCCGCAGTTCCTGGAGTACTCGTTCGACGGTCCGGTTGATGTCGTCGCTCAGCGGCGTTCTCAGCCGTCGCGCCAGCAACGTCAGAGAGGACCTGGCCAAAGTGATCTGCTCGGCGGGAATCCACCAGATGAGGTCGTAGTCGGCGATGTGGCGATGTGCGAACTCGATCGCCAGCTGGGACTTGCCTTCTCCTCCCAGGAAGTGGGCCTGTGGCAGCAGCGCTGTGACGCCGCTGTTCAGCAGGTGGCGGGTCTGCAGCAGCAGTTCGTCGCGTCCGATGAAGTTCGGGTTGCGCGGCGGCAGCCCGCCACCCAATACCGGCGCCGCCGGCCGGGCTCGGGTGATTTGCGGCAGGCCGCTGAACGGCGCGTCGTCCTCTTCGAACTCATCTGGCTGCCCGGTGGGGCCGGCGGATCCGAATTCGGCTCTCAGCCGCTCGGCGATCGCCGCATAGCGCCCGCCCAGACGGGCCAGCACCTGTGCCGTCACTCGAGCGAACGGCGGATCCAGCGGTGGGGTCTCGGCGCCCTGCTCCACTGCGCGCAGCAATGCCGAAAAGTCCGACCCCGCTCCCCACCGGTTCCGCATGACTTCCCAGACCTCCTGCACCACACGCAGCGCCTCACTCCGTTTGAGGGCGCTCAGCAGGATGTCTCGGATGCCGTCGAGGAACTCGTAATCGGCCTCCTCGGGATCTGCGGTCGTCCCCGTCTTGCGCAGCAGGCCGCTCAAGAAGACCTCGGCCAGATGAGAGGGCCGGGAATCGGGCAGCATGGCCTGCTGGACCAGTCTCATCACCGGCGGTCGCAGCGGAGCGGCGGCCAGATAGGCGGCCAGGCGGAATGCCGTGGGCGAGGCCGTGGCGCGGAACCGCTTCACCCGCTCGGCGGGGGAGAGCCCGTCCGGCTCGTCCTCGGGAGAATCCTCGGCGACCGGACGGCCGGTCGGCAGCGCCATGCCGGTCAGCCGGTTCGCCGTGCCGCCGACCAGCTCGGCCCATGGCCGCAGCCAGCGAGGCTCCAGTTCCAGCACCGGAATCGCGATGCCCGCAAGAGCCTCACCGCTTTCCTGTGACCGCACCTCCAGCTGTTCGTTCGGCTGGCCCGGCTGCGTCGCCCTGATCGACACCGGCACCACGTTCGCCGCACATCGCCACCACAGCCGTTGCGGCAACGGCTGGATGATCGCCACCGGCCCCATCCGGCCCCAGCGCGCCAGCAGCGCTGCGAACCGGCCGTCCTTCCAGGCACGGCCGATGCAGTCGCTGACGACCAAGACCACCCGCCGGTGAGTCGGATCGATCAGTTCCTCTGGGCTGCGGCCGGACCCGGTGCGTGGAGCGCCGGTATACAGGGCCAGCCGGTCATCGTCGGTGTCGATCCGCCACACCCGCACGTCGCGGAAGGCGGCGAGCTGTTCCAGGACGGACCGGAACTCACTGACGGTGCGCCGCCAGACCGCCATGGAGGCGCTTTCGTCGACCACCAGTGCGATGTCCAGGCGGCGTTCCTGCTCAGGGCGCAGCTCCGGCTGCCAGATGCCGGTGTCGGCGATCTGCTGGGCGGTCGCCTCCTCGTCCAGGTACTGACGCGTGCTGGAGTCGGCTCCCACCCGCAGCGGGCGCAGCGCCCGGGCCAAACGCAATATCCGGGGGAGCGCGGGTGGCGCGGGGACGCGCATCACCTGCGGGCCCGAGGCCTGGGGTGAGGTCAGGTGCAGGCCTGCCCGTGGGGGCGCGGGCCTGGCTGCCGCGGAGCGGCTCGGCGGGTCCGGGCGCAGGGCCGCAGGCTCGGGGAGGGAGGGCTCCTCCTGCCGCTCAGGAGGCGGGGGAGAGGGGTCGGCACGCGAAGCGCTCGCGGGTGCGCCGCCCGGCGCGGACAGATGACGAGCCAGCCAGAGGGCGTCGGCCAGCTCTTCGGCAGTGGGCTGAGGGTCGAGCCCGCGCAGGGTCTCGATGAGCCGGTCGATCATTATGAGCCGGCGGCGTCGAGCGGGCGCAGAACGGCTTCGCGCAGCTCCTCCATGGTCGCCTGCGGTGCACGCGCCCCGGAGGTGGCGAGGTAGATGGCGTTGAGCAGCTGGTCGGTGGCCAGCTCACCGCGGGCGCGGCGCTGCAGGAACTCCTCGATGAGGTCGGCGCTCTGCTCGCGTGCCTCCCTGCCCAGGTGCGCCTCGACGATCTCGGCGAGCTGCTCGGGACCGGGCTGTTCGATCATCAGCCGGATGCAGCGGCGCAGGAACGCCGGTGGGAACTCACGCTCCCCGTTACTGGTGATGATCACGATGGGGAACGCCGAGCAGCGCACCTGCCCGCGCTCCACCGGCACACGGTCCTGCCCGTCATTGGTCATCACGTGGACGATCGACTGCTCCTCGGGCAGCCGCTCCAGCTCCGGGATCGCGAAGCCGCCCTCTTCGAACACGTTGAGCAGGTCGTTGGGCAGGTCGATGTCGCTTTTGTCAAGCTCATCGATCAGCAGCACCCGGGGACGCGGCTGCGGCAGCAGCGCCGTTCCCAGCGGTCCGAGCCGGATGAAACGGCCGATGTCCGGAGCCTCATCACCGGCGGTGGACGACATGGCCTGACGCAGGCTGGTCTCGTGCAACCGGCCGATCGCGTCGTAGTGGTACAGCCCTTGCGCCAGCGTGGACTTGCTGGTGATGGGCCAGTACAGCACCGGTTCCAGCCCCAGTTCATAGGCCACGCTGTAGGCCAGCGTCGACTTGCCGGTACCCGGCTTGCCGGTCACCAGCAGTGGGCGCCGCAGGTAGATGGCGGCATTGACCATCGTGACCACGTTCTTGTCGGCCCGGTAGGAGAGCGCCCGGTCTCTGCGCCTGTCAATGCCGGAACGGTCGAACCGCCGCCAGGGCGGCGGCTCGGGCAGCCGGTCGAGTCCATCGTGCGGCCGGCCGTCGCCTCGGTAGATGAACCAGGTCTCCTCCGGAGCTGCGGGTGCGGGCTCGGTCGTCGCCACGGGGGTCCTCCAGGGGGTCAGGCCGGCGCGCTGAGCCGGACATAAGGTTCGGGGAGCCGGTCGGCGTCGTCGAACATCAGCGTGAGCTGGAACCCGAGGTGGTCATCGGCCGGCGCCTTCTCCAATGCACGCAGGGCCTTGCGCCGCAGCTGCAGCATGCTTTGCGGAAGAGAGAACACCCCTTGGTCCCACAACTGCTGGACCTCGGTGAAGAAAGAACCCGGGTCGCTTTCCCGGCGGCGGCACCAGACGGCGATCGGTATGCCCGCGTGCAGGCTGACCCACAGCTCGTCGGGCGTCTTTTCGCGCTCCGCCGACGGGGGGAAGGACATCGCGACGCCGATCGAAGATTCCTCCAGCAGGTTGTTGTAGAGCAGCTCGTGTCCCAAAGTGCTGCGTACCGGCAGCCGGCACAGGCTCGCCCGGGTGGGGTTTCCACGCAGCCAGTTCCACTTGCGCCGCCAGTTGTGGTGCAACGTCCGGCTGCGCATCCGGTCGAAGCTGCGTACCACGACCGGGTACTCGATGCCCAGCCGGCGCGTCAGCCCTTCGATATTGATCTGGATCTGGTCGAAGGGGACGTCCAGCAGGACACGAGGCAGAACGAACTCCACCATCAGCTCGGTGTGGGGCCGGTTGACGACCTGTGGGTCGGCGAGCAGCTTTTCGATCACCTCTTGCAGCCGGTGCCGCGGGAGGGGATCTTCATCGTCACAGTGGAGCATGACGCCGTGTTCGCCGTCGCACTGCAACCAGGCCGAGGTGAGGTAGTGGTCGGCGGTGATGGCGTCCGGCCGGAATTCGATGATCAGGTAGCTGTAGGGGCCGGCGGACTCGGCGGCAGGGACGGTGCCTTCCAAAGCGCGTACGGCGCGTTCGCGGACCGCCCCTTTGGCTTCGGGTGCCAGTTCGAGCCGATCGGCGAACCGGTCGGCCCAGGAACGCAACGCGCTTGCGGTGGGTTCGGCGACCCGGGCCGCCAGGTTTTCGACGAACACCAGCAGCGGTGGAACCCCATCCAGGCCACTGGTGAGTTCTTCCAGCTGAGCGAGGACTTCGCTCAGATCGCCGGGGTCGCAGTGCAGCGGTGGCCCGAGCGGCTCCACCGCCTTCCGGTACAAGTCGGCGACGAGGGCGGGGGTTATCGTCCTGAACCCGCCTTCGGCTGACTCGCGCACGATCCGGTGCAGGTCAGAGCGCTCCTGGAAGGTCAGCAGCGGCTCAGGGAACAGCTGCTCGACCAGCTCTTTGACACGCCGCACGGCCCTGCTGTCTCCACAAACCTGCTCAACGATCTTTACCAGAGTCTGGATCGCCCCAGGGTAGGCGAGGCATGCCCGCACCAAATGCATCACGTCGTACAAAGGGCGTTCATCGCGTGCGAAGGGCAGGTAGTGCCCCAGGGCGTCTTCCAGAAGCTGGATGTACAGATCCCGGTCGCTCTGCCGCCGCATGCCCTCTACCTCTAGGAGGGCGCGAACCAGTTGCAGCTGTTCTTCGAAATCTGGTGACCAGGCCACTCGGCCTCACCCCCTCTGGGCGCAGAGCCGCCGCATCCCCCTCCCGGTCGCCATATCGTACGTGCTCCAGAAGTGGTGGTCAGTTGGGCGCTTGTCAAGAACCCGTGCCGGAGGGAAGCAAGGGGTATTGGCCGAAGTCTCTATTAGAGGGCGCCTTCAACAACATTTTGGGATCGTCCGATACTGGTGAGGTGGTCGTAGGTGACCGCGCATGTCAGCAGGACCATGGTGATGAACACCGACCAGATGACTGCTTGCGTGTCCAGCATGGAGATCACCAGTCCGGCCATCAGCGCGCCGATCGCGGACGGGGCTCGGGTGGCGAAACTCTTCAGGCCGGCCACTCTGCCACGTAGCCTCTCTGGGACGCTCCTCGCTTGGTAGGCGGTGAGGGCGACGTTCATATGCCCTCCGACGAATCCCACTCCGAACCAAGCGGCCACCAGGACGATCGGGTGGTCGGAGATGAGAAGCGTGAGGGTGAGGAGTAGCCATATCCAGGTGCAGATTGTGCTTACCCGGGAGAGCGAGATCCGGTACAGCAGCCGTGGGGCGGTGCATGCGACCAGCATTCCGCCAACGCCGGAAGCGGCCAGCAGGATGCCGATGAAGGCGTGAGGGAATCCGTTTTTCTTGGCCATGATGATGAGCAGCAGAATAATCGCCTGGAAAAGCAGGTTGGTGATGGTGCATACCATCATGGCTCTTCTCATGGGCTTGTCGGATCGCAGCCAGGTTACGGCTTCACGGATTGGGGTGGTATGTCTTTTGCCGCACCGGTCCATCCGGAATCGGTTTTTTTCTATCTTTGTCAGGGTGAGAACGGAAATCAGGGTCGTTGCCGCGCCGAAGGCGAAGGGGTAGGCTGAGCCGGCCCCACAGAGAAAACCGCTGAGCGGGCGTCCCAGGGCCAGCGCTCCATGATTTTGTGCTTCGCTCTTGCTTACTGCTTTGAGCGTCGCCGTCTCTTTTGGTGGGAAGAGCCGAGGGAAAGCTGCAATTTCCGCGGTATTGTAGAGTGTTAGAAAGACGCCATCCAAGGCCGCTGCGAGCGGTAGCAGCACCATGAGCAGGCGGTGGCCTGCCGATCCCGCCAGTCCCGCTCCCAGCAGCATGAAAACCAGGGCGCGGGCCAGCTGGCTATAGATCATGATCTTCCGCCGGTCGAAGCGGTCGGCCAGCACTCCCGCCAGCGGGTACATCAACAGGATCGGCAGAATTCCGGCAGCCGTCACTGCACCGGCGAAGGCAGGTGAGAAATTCGCCTCCAGTGCCAGCAGAGGAAATGCCATGGTGACGCTGATGCTGCCGAGCCGCGATACCGTCGAACCACCGAGCAGAAGCCATAGGTCGGTTGACTGTTGTGCTTCCGGACGATCGAGCTCGGCGGCCTGGGTATCAACCGTCTCGGTCAACTCTGTACGCTCCTCTGCCTTGCTGGACCGCCGGCGTCGGTGCGTTCTCGGTTCAGGCCGGCCGGATGGTGGAGGCATTATCCGATCAAGGATCTGCCGATGCGTTCATTGCAAAAGCTTGATAATTTCCTGCCGGCCTCTTAGACTGGCATGAGAAGTGTGCGCATGGCACACAGAGATGCGGTGTGAGAATGGTACCACCGCTCGAAGATGATGTCCGAATTTACAAAATTGGGCATCTCTATTTTGGCCCCTTTTGTAGCATTTGTCGGGAGATGTCGCAAATCTTTCAAAGAAAGAGTGTTTTGTGGCGTCTGTATATCGGCGTCCAGGTGATGGCTTGCTTGTGTCTTCTGTGACCATGAAGATCGTTTGTCCTTTTCGGGGGCTGCTGGTGCCCCTCGGACGCCACACGAGTGACAAGTGCGGCAGTACGGCGGCAAGCAGGGGGAACGCCATCTCGGTCTGCTGGACGCGTCCGGATCTCTGCGCCGATCACAGCGTCCGGGTGCGACGGGGGAGAGCTTGTGACCCGACACTCGGCGTGTCGCCGTAGTGACAGTGTTCGATGGGTGCCGCCCCTTGGGATAGCGAGTCGCAGTGATCTACAACACTGACTCAGCTTCAAAGCCGCATAGCGGTCGGCACCCTTCATGGCCTGGTGGCCGGTGCAGGTCCAGGAGCGGCCTGCCCGCCGCGCGGATTCGGACACCACGCCTTGAGGGGACAGGTCTTCAGGGCGTGGGGTCGCTCTGTTTCCAGGCGGCATCGCGCCGGGCTCGATGCGACGGACGGCCACAGTGGGGCGGCAGGCGCTGAACCTTATTTCAACACGCCGTCTCCGCGGGCCGAGGCGGGTGCCCTTGCAGCCGGGGAGGAGGCCGTGACCCACCGGCCGCTGCTCCGCGGGGCGCCGGGGCCACGAAAAACGCTCGAACCGGGCCGGGAGCATGCTGAGCCGCCTCAACCAGCGGTTGCCTTCTCACTGCAATAGGCGGTGTGCCGACCGTGTCCGCCTGGAGCGCCGGCAGTTCTTGGTGGTGCTTCAGTGCTAGTTATGACTGAACGTAAAGCGGTTATGGCTGAGCGTAGAGCTTGAGACTGAAGCTTTGGCAGCGGTTTTAAGCTCACAGGGCACCAAGAAAGCCGGTGCTGTTGGCAGCCTTGCCAGAGCTACGGCATGGCCAAGGGAACGGACCGCTGCAAGCGGTTTGCCGTCACCCGCCCCCATTGTCGCCGGTGGCGGTGACGGTCTATCCAGCGGCCGGGACAGGGAACACGGCGGCTCTGCGGGCCGCCTCGTTGTCTGCACAGAAGGCGGCGCGTCCCCCGGTGTGCAAGGACGCGCCGTTGATCAGGTGTCAGGCGGCGGTGTGAGTGGGCTCCGGCTCCATGACCGAGTCGAAGCCCGCGGACGAGACCACCGACGAGGTTAGGGCGAGGGCCTCCCGAAGCTCCGCGAAGAAGGGCGAGTCACCTTGCCCGTCGTCCAGCTTCTGGAGCTGAATCAACGTCAGCCCCGACAGGTCGATCAAAGAAGCCTGGTGGGCGAGTTTCTGGTCTTGCATGGCCTTCTCCCTTGCGATGACCACCGGTGTTCGCCGCGACGACGGTGTCGATCTACACAAAAGCGACAAAACGCTCTCTTGTTCATAGTGCCATGGCCTGGCGGCCATGGGCCATCCCCGAAGCTCCACCGTGGCCCGGAGAAGCAAGAGATCAGACGATGTCCCAATTAAGGGGCGGCCGAAACGTGCTAATACGGAGAGCTGAATAAGGGCGGGAGGGAGGAGAACTGCCGAACTATGGCGTATTACATGATCGCTGTCTCTTTGTTATGGGACGCTCGGTTGAGCGAGCTTAAGATTCCCGGAAGGGAAGTCTTCCGTGGCGGTCTGGGAAAGCGGAGGTGGGGCATGACGCGGGGAGGATACACCGGGGCCGGCGGGCCGTCGGTTGCCGTCCCTGAGGTCTGGGGGAAGATCCCGCCCCGCAACAAGAACTTCACCGGGCGGGAAGAGCTGCTGGCCACCCTGCGGCGGAACATCAGCGGGCAGGTGACCGTGGTGGTTCCACACGCCCTGCAAGGCCTGGGCGGTGTGGGCAAGACCCAGATGGCGATCGAGTACGCCTGGCGGTTCCGGTCCGAGTACGAATTGGTGTGGTGGATTCCGGCGGATCAGCCCATCTTGGTCCGTTCGTCCCTGGCGGCGATGGCTCCGCACCTGGGCCTTCCCTCGGCCTCGACCATGGGAACGGAGGAGGCCGCCGAGGCGGTGCTGGCGGCGTTGCGCCGGGGCGATCCCTACTCGCGCTGGTTGTTGATCTTCGATAACGCTCACGAGCCCGAGGACATCAACGATGTCATTCCCCGCGGGCCCGGCCATGTGCTGATCACCTCTCGTAACCAGCGCTGGGAGGGAGTGGCCGAAACCCTCCCGGTGGACGTGTTCACCCGGGAAGAAAGCGTGCAGTTTCTCAGCAAGCGAGTGCCGCGGGCGATCAGCCCGCAGGACGCCGACCACCTTGCGGAGGCGCTGGGAGATCTGCCGCTGGCCCTGGAACAGGCGGGCGCGCTGCAGGCGGAGACCGGCATGTCGGCCAGTGAGTACTTGCGGCTGCTGCGCGAGCGCACCAGCCAGTTGCTGTCGGAGGGCAAGCCCAGCGAATACCCGGTGTCGATGACGGCCGCATGGGCGCTGTCGGTGAACAGCCTCAACGAGAAGATGCCCGAAGCAGTGGAACTGCTGCGGTGCTGTGCCTTCTTCGGACCCGAACCCATTCCCCGGGACGTCTTCTTCCGGGCCCACCCGGGGCTGGGCCCCAAACTGTCCGCACTGCTCAAAGATCGCATCCGGCTCACCCGCGCGATCGGGGAACTGGGCCGCTATGCGTTGGTGCGCATCGACTTGGCCAGCCGCACGATCCAGGTGCACCGGCTGATTCAGGCCCTGCTGCGCGATCAGCTGTCCGAGGCCGAGCGGGCGCGGATCCGCAACGAGGTGCACCTGCTCCTTGCCCAGTTCGCGCCCGAAGACCCCGAGGACACCAACAACTGGGGCAGATACCAGCAGCTGGTCGGGCACATCGAGCCGTCGGGAGTGCGGGAGAACCAGGACCCGGCGATCCGTGACTTCGCCCTTAACATGGTGCGATACCTGTACATGTCCGGTGACTATGCCTCGGCCCGCCGGCTGGTCAATCAGCTGCTGGATCAGTGGGCGGCCGACGCCGGCCAAGAAGATCTCCGCATTCTGGCGGCCAGGCGGCATCTCGGCAACATCCTGCGGGCTCTCGGCGAGTACAGCGCCGCCTACGAGATCAACAGGGCCGCACTCGACGCCGCTCGGGAACGGGGCTTGGAGAGCCATCCAGAGGTGGTCAACCTCACCAACTCGCTGGGGGCCGACCTGCGGGCCCGGGGCGAGTTCGCTGAGGCGCTGAAACATGACGCCGAGTCCCTCAGACTGCACGAGGAGGTCTTCGGCAGGGAGAACATCGCGACCCTGCGAGCGATGAACAGCCTCGCACTGGACTACGGGCTCAACAGCGACTACGCCCGCTCCAGGGAGCTGCATCAGGATGTGTTCGATCTTTTGCACTCCGAAGAGCAGAACGCCGGCGCGGCCACCGTCCTGAACGCGTGGACCGGGCTGGCCCGTGCGGTACGGCTGTGCGGTGACTACGCGGAGGCCTGCGACCTCGGCGAGGACGCCTACTACTACGGCATCGAGCAGTTGAGCGCCGATCATCCGTGGACCCTGCGGACGGCCAAGGACCTGTCCATCGCCTGGCGACGCGCGGGCGACTATGAGAAGTCCCTGGAAGTGGCCGAGGAGATGCACTCCCGGCACTTCCGGCTGTTCGGGATCGACCACCCCGACACCTTGGCCGCCGCGATCGCCCTGGCGAACATCCAGCGGACGGTGGGGCGGCTGGATGAGGCCATGGAGCTGGCCGCCGACACGGCCCGGCGCTACTCCAAGGCGTACGGCGGCGACCATCCCTTCAAACACGGCTGTTACGGCAACCTGGCGCTGCTGCGCCGGGTGTGCGGGGACGCTCAAGGCGCCCGGGAGACCAACGAGAAGGCATTGGCGGGCCTGGAGAGCAAGCTCGGGCGGGACCACCACTACTCGCTGACGGTGGCCACCAACCTCGCCAGCGACCTGGCGGTGCTGGGCGATCTGGAGAACGCCTGCCGGCTCGGTCAGGGCACGCTGCGCAGGCTGCGCAAGCTTCTGGGCGAGACGCACCCGATGACGCTGCTGTGCGCGGCGAACCTGTCGGTCTCCCTACGGGCGGCCGGCGAGGAGGAACAGGCCGAGCGGCTGTACGAAGAGACCATCGACGCCTACGCCAGAACGCTGGGGCTGGAGCACCCGGACGCGGTGGTCGCCCAGGAACGCCGGTACCTGGACGCCGACTTCGACCCGCCGCCCATCTGATCCGAAGCCAGGTCCGCCCGGTGTCCGTCTCCCCCCGCGAGACACCGGGCGGATCTCCTTTCAGGAGGCGGGCAGCAAAGAGGGCTCCCCGTTGCGGAGCCGCCAGCGGGTCAGGTGACGGCGGGCAGCCTCGTGGGCGCGCTCCAAGGCCGGACGGCTCACCGGCTCGTCCAGCCAAGGGCGCAGGGTGCGGCGCATCCGTGCGACGAACGCCTCGCCTTCGGGGGTGAGCCGGCCGCTGGCCAGCAGGGTCCGGGCGCCCAGGTCCGCCGCCTCCCGCCAGCGGGCGAAGTCGCTGTGGGCGCGCAGGGCGAGCGGGCCCGACTCGCGTTCGCGCTGGCGCCGCCAGAAGCCGGCGATCCCGAGATGGGCGTACGTGCCCTGCAGCAGCCCTTCGGCCGGACGGGGATCCTCCCGCCAGGGCGCGTAGTAGCGGCTGCCGTCGTCGGGCAGGGTCAGCGGGACCACATCCAGCAGCGCCGACAGCTTGGTGTGCTGCACCTCGTGGGCCAGCGTCACCGCGAAGAAGTGGGGGTCGGGCGGGGTCGACAACCCCACATTGCCGAAGGCGTGCCGGGGCGTGGCGCTGGATTGGCCCTGCTTGGGCGGGGTGAGCGGAGTCAGCACGGTGATGGAGGAGACGACCTCCTCGGCGGTGGTCCAGTGCCCGCTGCACAGAATCCGCCAGGCCTGCTGGAGCGTCTCCCGCCAGTGCCGTAGTTCTTCGTCTGTGAGCCGCCGGTCCAAAGGGGCGCTCCCAGGGGCGCGGTCGGGGTCGTGGTCGTCCAGCAGGAACTCCACCCGGGATCCCTGCCACTGGGCGCGCAGCCGGCGCAGCGCCTGCCAGCCGGGGCCGTCTTCGTGCGGGTCGGCGGGGATCGTGATGGTGGTGCCCGCCGCGATCACTTCGGACCGGTCGGGGCTCGACCGTACCAGCGCGGTGTCCTGGCCCGGGAGCAGCGCTCGTCCCAGGGAGGGCAGGATGACGGCGCCCTCTCGTACGGGGACCTCCACCGTGCAGGGACGTCGCGCCCGGACGGCCGCCGCGGCGGCCAGGGCCGCCAGTTCCCCTGGGTGGGCCGTCTTCGGATCCCCTTGCTCGCCGAGCAGTGCCAGCAGGGTGCGCCGTGCCCAGACCCCCACGAGGGGGTAGGACAGCACGGACCAGGTCTGGGCGGGGTGGGTCTGCTCGATGTCGGCCAGCAGGCGGTAGGCGCGCCGGGCCTGGTCCGCCTCGGCATGGCCGACCTTGACCGCGGCGTTCTGCACACCATGGATCAGCAGCATGCGTTTGCTGCGCTGCGCCGCGTGCAGCGCGGTCAGGGCGCGTGCCCCGCCTCCCCCGGCGGCCAGGGCGAAAAAGTCCTTTTCGGGGATGTGGTGCCTGCTGAGATCCATCGAAGACTGCCTCCGCATGATTGAGCACGGTCAGGAGGAGGGCCGGATCAGCGTCGCCATGTCCTTGGCGACCGCTCCCTGGATGTGGGTGATCAGGCGGAACAGGTCCGGGCAGTAGACCGAAGGGTTGGCAAATCCCGTACCGGAGCGGTAACGGTGCGTGTAATGCCCTCCGCCGCAGACCCGTTGCAGCGGGCAGGAACGGCACTGAGCGGCCAGTGCGCGACGGCCGATCTGCCGGGCGGCGATCTGGGGCAGCAACAGCGCGGAGTCAAAGGAATCCCGGGCGACGTGCAGCGGGGTCCCCGTGGCGCCGTGGTAGGCGGACTTGAGCGTGTCAACCTGCTCGATGGCGCCGTTGGTCTCCACCACGGCGACGGCGACCGGCGAGAGCCCGACCGCCTCGCTGCTCGAGGGACGCCCCAGCAGCAGCCGGAAGATCTCGCTGAACAGCCTGATCCGGGTCTTGCGGACCGGCGCCCGGTACCAGTGCTCGAACACTTCGATGAGCCAGTCGGCATAAGGGGTGGCTGGGTCACCGGGGACGCGTCCGGGAGGCGGGGTGTCCCAGTTGCCGTGGGGGAGCAGGAAATCGATGCTCGGCGGCTCGAATTTCAGCAGCGCCTCATAGCAGGAGACCGGGTCGTTGCGCAGGTCGATGGTGCTGAGCAGACCGCTGAACAGATGCCGGTAGGCCGGGTCGGTCAGCTTGCGCAAACCCGCTGTCACCGCGGCGTGGCTGCCCCGGCCGTTGGCCCACCGCCGGTGCCGGTCGTGGGCCTCCTCATCGCCGTCCAGGCTGACGCCGACAGAGATGTTCAGCTCGTCGAACAGCGCCAAAAAGATCGAATCAAGCCGGACACCGTTGGTCTGCACATGAAAACGCACCGAGATATCCGGGCCCGCAGCCGCGCGTATGGTGTTCACCGCGTACCGGATATGGTCCGGACCGGCCAGCAGCGGCTCACCGCCGTGCAGAATGACCGAGACCTCTGACAGCTGGTTGGCGCGGGCGTGCTCGGCGATTCGCCGGGCCGTGTGGTCCAGGACGGTCCTGCTCATCCGCCGGGGCTGTCGCCGCCATCCCTGGTCGGCCATCTCGTACATGTAACAGTAGTCACAGGCCAGGTTGCAGCGGCTATGGATCTTCAGGACGAACCGGTTAAAGGGGGTGGGCCGCCAGCCCGACTCCAGTAGCCCCTGGACGTCGAGCAGCGCCGGCCATTCGCTTCCGGGACCCGTCGGACCGGCGGCGACTGTCACGCTGATCAACCCCCATGGTTGGATACGAGCGCGACACTGCGCTTTGCCCGACTTGTAGTTATATGTACACCCTAAGAAGATTCTCAAAACCCGCCAACCCCTCCGATGTGCGTGATGGGGGTTGTACTTGTTCCGGTGTGGTCGGAAAAACGGTGAAGTTCTGCCTATATCGGCCGTGAAGAGACCGTCATCCTGCAAAGTGACCGGAACCGGTCACCGATGTTGTCCGTGATCGAAAGCGCGCAGCCGGGTAACGCCGTCTCGCCCACCCGCCGGTGCCGTACGGCGTAGGATCTTCTGACGGCCGCCCGTCGTCGGAGTGCCGCCCCGCCGAGCTCTCCGGCGGCATGGGGGACGCCCGTCACCTGGTGACCGGGGATGGGCGGCCGGCAAGGCCGTCCGAACATGTTGCCGAACGGGACTTCCTTCGGCGCTGAACCCCCGAGATGATGAAGACCTGATTCCGACCGGTGTTGCGATGGAGGTGGGAGCGCTAACCTGCTCCCATTCACTCATAGTGATGAAGACTTGCCTCACGGTACGGGCTCTTCTGCTATCCGTGCTATCCGGAAGGCTCTTGAAAATGAGCGCCGCCGACCGGCGACCGAAGGATTCGGAGGTGTCGAAGATGAGCGCCGATACGTCCGTGCCGCATCCACGGGTCGCCGGCTTGGACGCGGTCGACTCGGCGTTGCTGGCGGCGCTCATGAAGGACGCCCCGGTGGGGCTCGCGCTCTTCGATGAGGAACTGCGCCTGCGGCGGGCCAACGACGCCATGCTGGAGATCCTGGGAGCGCGGGCCGAGGACGCGCTGGACCGGCGGCTCTCGCAGGCGCTGCCGGGCGATCCGGCCACCACCGTGGAGACCGCGCTGCGCAAGGCGCTGGCCGAAGAACGCGCGGTCACCGACATCGAGCTGGCCGTGCCGCACGGCGAGCAGGACGCCTCCGGCGGCCGCCCGCGCTACTACGCCTGTTCCTGCTTTCCCTGCCGCCAGGACGACGAGCGGTCCGCAGGAGTGATCTTGACCGCCCTGGAGGTGACCGAGCGGAGGCTGGCCGAAGAGCAGATCCGGCGCAGGGAGCAGCGCTACCGCTCGCTGGTGGAGACCAGCTCCCAGGTGGTGTGGGTGACCTCCGCCGACGGGAGGGTCGTCGAGGACGCGCCGGAGTGGCGCGCGGTCACCGGCCAGAGCGTCGAGGACTACCTGGCCGGCGGCTGGCTGGCCGTGGTGCACCCCGAGGAGCGCCCGCGGGTGGAGGCGGCCTGGCGGGAGTGCCTGGCCGACCAGAGCCCCTTCGAGGCCTCCTACCGGGTGCGCACCCGCGGCGGCACCTACCGGTACTTCGATGTGCGGGCGGTGCCGATCTGGCGGGGCGATGCGGTGGTCGAGTGGGTGGGCGCCAACACCGACGTCACCGGGCAGCGCGAGGCCGAGGAGATGCGCGGGCGGCTGACCGAGCAGCTGTCGGCCGCCGCGCTGCGCACCGCCCGGCTGCAGCAGGCCACCTCGATGCTGGCCGAGGCGCTGACGGTCAGCCAGGTGGTGCAGGTGATCACCGAGGTGGGGCGCTCGGCCATCGGCGCCGACCACTCGGCGGTGGCGCTGCTGGACGACGACAAGCTGCGGCTGAGCATCATCGCCCCGGCCGAGGACGGCGACGGCGGCACGGCGCTGCGCGGCGCCATCTCCATCAACGAGCCGACCGTGATGTCGATGGCGATCCGCGAGGGCCGTCCCTTCACCGCCGGCTCTCCCGACCAGCTGCGGCTGCACCTGGGCCGGGACGAGACCGCCACCTTCCCCTGGCACGCCGACGAGCGGGCCTGGGTGGGGCTGCCGCTGCTGGCGGCCGGAGCCCCGATCGGCGCGCTGCGTTTCTCCTTCACCCGGCCGCGCGAGATCACCGAGGAGGAGCGGGTCTTCCTGGAGGCGCTGGCCGGCCAGTGCGCCCTGGCGGTGGAGCGGGCGCTGCTGTTCGAACGCGAGCACAAGACCGCCGAGGAGCTGCAGCGCAGCCTGCTGCCCAGCGACCTGCCGCAGGTGCCCACCATGCGGCTGGCCGCCCGCTACCACCCGGCCACCCGGCATGTGCAGGTCGGCGGCGACTGGTACGACGCCTTCCGGCTGCCGGACGACCGGCTGGCGGTGGCGGTGGGCGATGTGATGGGCAAGGGCGTGCTGGCCGCCGCGGGCATGGGCCGGGTCCGCAACGCGCTGCGGGCGCTGGCGCTCAACGATCCCCGGCCGGCCGCGGTGCTGGCCGGGCTGGACCGGTTGTTCGCGGCCACTGAGGACGAAGAGCAGTTCACCACGGTCGCCTACGCGGTGATCGACCCCGAGACCGGGCAGGGAGTGCTCAGCAACGCCGGGCATCCGCCGCCGCTGCTGCTGGGCGGCGAGCGGCCCGCCCGGCTGAGCACCGCCGAGCCCGGAACCCCGCTGGGCTGGCCGAGCCAGCGGCAGCAAACAAGTTTTTCCATCGAAACCGGCAACACTGTGGTCTTCTATTCCGATGGACTTGTGGAGAACCGTAGGCGGGGGGTGGACGCCGGCCTGGCCGAGCTGGTCACGGTAGCGGCCGACGCCCCACCGGAGGTGGTGGCTGATCCGGAGAGACTCGTCGACTTCCTGGTCGATCGGATGCTTGCCGGATACGAGCAAGTGGACGATGTGACCGTGCTGGCCCTGCATGTCCCGCCCAAGTAGGGCGTGCTGACCGCACAGGCGTACGGAGGACCGCCCGATGCCCTCTAAGGTGGTTGGGGTACCGGGCAGGACTCTTCGAAGCGGAATGTGCGGCCGTGCCACAATGCTTGACCTTGGTGAGAGCGGGTACGCTGCAGTGCCGCGCGATCAGTCAGGCCCTGCCGAGTGCGAGCTGCTCAGGCTCCGCCACCAGCGGGGTCACGCCCGCCAGGGCACTTGGGTCATAGCCACACGTTCGTTCGAGAGGTATTTGTGTCGCCTGCTAGCTCGACCTCGAAAGCGTCAGATCTGCACGAGCACGTCATCGGGCAACTGATCGAGCGTGGACGGTCCCAGGGTTACCTCGAAGCCGACGACGTACGCCGTACGTTCGAGGAGGCCGACATCCCCGTGTCTAAGGCCTCCAGCATCTTGCGGAGCCTCAGCAAGGAGGGTGTGACCGTCATGGTGAGCGCTGCCGACTCCGCGGCGCCGAAGCGTTCGCGCAAGCGGACATCGGCGGGGCGCAGAACTAAGACCAAGACGACGGCCGCGGCCAAGGAGCAGCAGCCGGACACGGTGACCGCGGTCGTCGGCGAGGAGACCGGCAAGAGCAAGAGCACGGGCAAGGCCACATCCAAGTCCACTTCGGCCAAGAAGAGCTCCGCCTCGACGAGCCGTGGCAGCACGACCAAGAAGTCCGCGCCGGCCAAGAAGAGCTCCACCAAGAAGTCCACCTCGACCCGCAAGACGGCCGCCAAGGCCGGCTCGGCCAAGGCGTCGTCCCTCCTCAAGGACGACCCGGAGCTGGTGGACGATGTCGAGGTCACCGACCTCGACGACGACCTGGACCTGGACGTCGACCTGACCGACGACCTCGTCGATGACGTGATCGACGAGGAGGACGAGCTGGACGAGGAGGAGGACGAGGCCGCCGAGACCTCCAAGAGCTCCTTCGGCAAGGACGACATCGACGACGACGTCCTGGTCATCACCGACGACGACGATGACGCCCCGGCCCAGCAGATCGCCTCGGCGGGCGCCACCGCGGACCCGGTCAAGGACTACCTCAAGCAGATCGGCAAGGTTCCCCTGCTCAACGCCGAGCAGGAGGTGGAGCTGGCCAAGCGCATCGAGGCGGGCCTGTTCGCCGAGGAGCGGCTGGCCACCATGGGCGACCAGCTGTCCGAAGAAGACAAGGCGGACCTGGAGTGGATCGCCGAGGACGGCCGCCGCGCCAAGGCCCACCTGCTGGAGGCCAACCTGCGGCTGGTGGTCTCGCTGGCCAAGCGCTACACCGGGCGCGGCATGCTGTTCCTGGACCTGATCCAGGAGGGCAACCTGGGCCTGATCCGCGCGGTGGAGAAGTTCGACTACACCAAGGGCTTCAAGTTCTCCACCTACGCCACCTGGTGGATCCGGCAGGCGATCACCCGGGCGATGGCCGACCAGGCCCGCACCATCCGCATCCCGGTGCACATGGTCGAGGTCATCAACAAGCTGGCCCGCGTCCAGCGGCAGATGCTGCAGGACCTGGGCCGCGAGCCGACCCCGGAGGAGCTGGCCAAGGAGCTCGACATGACCCCCGAGAAGGTCATCGAGGTCCAAAAGTACGGCCGCGAGCCGATCTCGCTGCACACGCCGCTGGGCGAGGACGGCGACAGCGAGTTCGGCGACCTGATCGAGGACTCCGAGGCGATCGTCCCGGCCGACGCGGTCAGCTTCACGCTGCTGCAGGAGCAGCTGCACTCGGTGCTCGACACCTTGAGCGAGCGTGAGGCGGGCGTGGTGTCGATGCGGTTCGGGCTGACCGACGGCCAGCCCAAGACCCTGGATGAGATCGGCAAGGTCTACGGGGTGACCCGCGAGCGCATCCGGCAGATCGAGTCCAAGACCATGTCGAAGCTGCGCCACCCCTCCAGGTCGCAGGTGCTGCGCGACTACCTCGACTGAGCGCTTCGCCCGGCGAGCCGTCCCCTGCGGGACGGCCCGTCGGGCTCGCCGTCTCCCCGCCGTCGGCGGGTGACGCCCGCGTGGTTGACCGGTTGAAAATTGTCAAGTCAAGTGTTTCGCGGGTGCGTAACATACTATTTACATGTAAGTAGCGCTGCCTGTTCCGCTTCTTCCTACGCTCCCCAATATGGGAGTGATGGAGCTCGACCGGGTGCGCCACCGGTCTTCTGGAGCACGATCCCGCACTGCACGTCTGGTACGTGGGCGTCCCTGGTGGGACCCCATCCTGGACCGGGCCGTCGAGGCCGTCCGCGACCGTTACCTGAGAGCCGGCGTGGCCCTGCTGGCCGACAGCCGTGCCGACCCGGAGGTGCGATCCCTGCGGGTGGAGGCGCTGTCCAAGGCCGCCGTCGGCTTGAGCCAGGGGATCGAGGCGTTGCTGGCCGAAGATCCCCGCAATCCCGACCTGTGGCTGTGGCTGGGACGCACCCGCGTCGAGGAGGCGTGGAAGATCCGGCCCGACGCCCGGGCTCGTTCGGTGCAGGCCTCCGGCTTCACCGCCTACACCAAGCGGATGCGCTCGGCGCACGAGCCGCTGCTGCGAGCCGCCGAGCTGTTCCCCGCCGATCCCGTCCCCTGGGAGTCCATGATGTGGATGGCCCTGGGCCTGGGCATGGACCGGGAGAACAAGGACGCCCTGTGGGAGCAGGTCTACCGGCGCTGTCCCACCCTGTTCGGGGCGCATGTGGCCCGGGTCGTCACCCTCTCCCCGCAGTGGGGCGGGATGAAAGAGGAGATGTTCGACTTCGCCCGGGTCGCGATGAGCACCGCCTCCCAGGAGGACCCGCGGGCCGCGCTGATCCCGCTGGCCTATTTTGAATATTTTGTACAGGAACGTTCCGGAATCATCCGTGGGGCGTCCTCCTGGTTCTCCGCCGACGAAATCCGCGAGGTCCAGAACGCCGCACGAGGGTGGTTCGAGGGCCATCGCCCCCATCCCCGCACGATCCAGGCGCACAACTTCTTTGGAGCCGCCTTCTACCTGGCCGACGCCCGGCGGCCCGCTCGCCAGCATCTGATCCGCACCTACGGGCGGCCGAGCGGCCGTCCCTGGAGCTACCTGGGCGACGAGACCGACCAGTACATCAAGGCCTGCCGCAACCTCAACCTCGACATCACCTGATCCGGGCCGAAGGCGCCGGGGCGATCAGGCGTGCAGGACGACGTCCAGCCGCCCGCCGCCGTCGGCCAGTTCGGCCGTGTAGCCCAGATCGCGGACGGCCTTGAGCAGCTCCTCGGGGGAGGCCGGATCCACTCCGGCGTTGAGCAGGTCATGGGCGATCTTGCCGCGCGTGGCCTTGGCCGCGTGGCTGACGACCGTGCGCCGGGGAGTCCCGTCCGGGCCGGGCCTTTGGCGGAGTACCCGTACGGCCGTGCAAGGCGCCGCGGGCCGCCACGCGGCCGCATAGGGGGCCGAACGCATGTCCACCACCAGGCCCGCCGGGCGCAGCGCCCGCGCCAGGGCCGGCCGCCAGAACGCGGCCAGCGCGCCCAGCGGAGGCAGGGCGAGCCCCATCGCCAGCCGGTAGGGCGGGACCCGGTCCGTCAGGCGCAGCGCGCCCCACAGCCCAGACAAGATCACGATTTGTTCTTCGGCCGCCCGCCTGGCGTCGGCGTTCAGCGATTCCAGCGCCAGGTTCTCGTGCAGCACACCGGTGTAGAGCCGGGACGCCGGCAGGGTGGGAGCCCGGCGCAGCTCCCGGTTGCGGCGCAGGGCCTCCTGCGCCTGCGTCCGCGGCAGCGCCAGCACGTGCGCGGCGTCCTCGCGCCGGCAGACCCGCTCCAGTGCCGCCAGCGCCCGTTCCCTGGCCGGTCTCAGCTCAGGGAAGCTCAGCTCCTCCAGACGCAGCGGCGGGCCGTCCCCGCCGGAGGCCTTGCCCTCCGACGGCGGCAGCACGATCAGCATGCTCTCCCCGATCCATGGTCAGCGGTGGACGCACGCGCGAACGGCGGCCACCGCTGTGATAGCCGCCGTTCGTGGTCTATGACCCCGGGGGCGTCCGGGGGCTTTTTATCGAAGGGCTACCGCTCCTGCCGGTGAGCGGTGGCCGGGGTCTTCATCAGCCGGTCGGTCTCGTCGTAGATGTCCGCCCCACAAGCGCGGAGCGACGCGCTGTACTTACGCCCGTGGTGGGCGCAGAACAGAAGGTCGCCGCCGCCCGCCAGGACCGCACGGACATAGGCCTGAGCACCGCAACGGTCGCACCGGTCGGCGGCCGTCAGCGGCTTGGTTGGGGCTAGGGCTCCGGTCACGGCACCTTCCTCAAATCTCGGGGTCGGTACTTAGGACAACATCTAACCCGACGCCGAGCTTCCCAACCCGGTTCTCACTACGCCCAGAGCGGAATGGGCCAATAGGTGACCGACGTCACATGTTGTCCGGTGCCGGGAAACTCACCGCTTCGCCTCCTGCCAGGTCAGAGCGGTGAAGCGGCGAGCCTTTGAGTGAAATGTCAGCGGGCGGGGGTAGCCTTCTGCCCGATGCCCTGACCCCCGAGGAGCGCAAGCACGTTGACCGCAGTGACCGCCGAAGCACCCGCACATGACGACCCCCACGGTTACTCCGCCCGGCACCTGTCGGTGCTGGAGGGCCTTGAGGCCGTGCGCAAGCGGCCGGGCATGTACATCGGGTCCACCGACAGCAGGGGCCTGACCCACTGCCTGTGGGAGATCGTCGACAACTCCGTGGACGAGGCGCTGGCCGGTCATTGCACCAAGATCTCGGTGGTGCTGCACGCCGACGGCTCTTATGAGGTGTGCGACAACGGCCGCGGCATCCCGGTGGACATCGAGCCCAGGACCGGCCTGCCCGGTGTGGAGCTGGTGATGACCCGGCTGCACGCCGGCGGCAAGTTCGGCGGCGTCTCCTACACCGCCTCCGGCGGCCTGCACGGCGTGGGCGCCTCCGTGGTCAACGCCCTGTCGGCGCGGCTGGACGTGGAGGTCGACCGCGACGGCCACACCCACGCCATGAGCTTCAAGCGCGGCCTGCCCGGGGAGTTCGCCGCCCCCGGCCCCGAGCGGCGCTTCAAGAAGAAGTCCGGGCTGCGCAAGATCGCCGAGGTGCCCCCCGGCGTGACCGGCACCCGCGTGCGGTTCTGGCCCGACCTGCAGATCTTCCTCAAGGACGCGCGGATCGACACCGAGACGGTCATGGACCGGATGCGGCAGACCGCCTTCCTGGTCCCGGGCCTGGAGATCAGCGTCCGTGACGAGCGCGGCGAGGAGCCGGTCGCCGAGACCTTCAAGTTCGACGGCGGCATCAGCGAGTTCTGCGACTACCTGGCCAAGGACGAGCCGATCTGCGACACGCTGCGCTTTCGGGGCCGCGGCCACTTCACCGAGACCGTCCCGGTGCTGGATGAGCAGGGCCACCTGACCCCCACCGACGTCGAGCGCGACCTGGAGGTCGATGTCGCGCTGCGCTGGGGCACCGGCTATGACACCGTCTGCAAGTCCTTCGTCAACGTCATCGCCACGCCCAAGCACGGCACGCACGTCACCGGCTTCGACCGCGCCTTGGTGCGCACCATCAACGAGCAGCTGCGCGCCACCAAGCTGCTGAAGAACGGCGATGAGCCGGTCACCAAGGACGACATCCTGGAGGGCCTGACCGCCGTGGTCACGGTCCGGCTGCCCGAGCCGCAGTTCGAGGGGCAGACCAAGGAGGTGCTGGGCACCTCGGCGGCCACCCGGATCGTCGCCCGGGTCGTCTCCGAGGGGCTGAAGGAGGCCTTCGACAACCCCAAGCGGGGCGCCCGCCAGCAGATGCGCGCCGTGCTGGAGAAGATCGTCGCCGCCGCCAAGGCCCGCATCGCCGCCCGCACCCACCGCGACAACCAGCGTCGCAAGAACGCCCTGGAGAACTCCGCCCTGCCGGCCAAGCTGGTGGACTGCCGCACCACCGACGACCGCAGCGAGCTGTTCATCGTGGAGGGCGACTCGGCGCTGGGCACCGCCAAGCTGGCCCGCAACTCCGAGTTCCAGGCCCTGCTGCCGATCCGCGGCAAGATCCTCAACGTGCAGAAGGCCTCCATGGCCGACATGCTCAAAAACGCCGAGTGCGCCGCCATCATCCAGGTGGTCGGCGCCGGCTCCGGCCGCACCTTCGACCTGGAGGCGGCCCGCTACGGCCGGGTCATCTTGATGGCCGACGCCGACGTCGACGGCGCCCACATCCGCTGCCTGCTGCTGACGCTGTTCTACCGGTACATGCGTCCCATGCTGGAGGCCGGGCGAGTGTTCGCCGCGGTGCCCCCGCTGCACCGCATCCAGCTCACCAACCCCAAGAAGGGGCAGGACAAGTACGTCTACTGCTACACCGACGCCGAGCTGCGCCGGAAGCTGGTGGAGTTCGAGCGCCGCGGCATCCGCTGGAAGGAGCCCATCCAGCGCTACAAGGGCCTGGGCGAGATGGACGCCGACCAGCTGGCCGAGACCACCATGGACCCGCGCCGCCGGATGCTGCGCCGCATCCGGTTGCACGACGCCGAAGAGGCCGCCAGGATCTTCGACCTGCTGATGGGCAGCGAGGTGGCCCCCCGCCGGGAGTTCATCACCGCCGGCGCCGCCGAACTGGACGCCGAACGCATCGACGCCTAAGCCGCGGCGAGCCGCCGCGAGGTGTTCGGATGCGCCCGCCGATCACGGCGAAACGCTCTGCCGGGGCGCGTCCGGACCGTCCCTTCGCCCGGGTGTGATCTGGGCGGGGAGAGCGGTTCGGGCGCGCCGCCCGGGGTATGTCGATCATGAAAGCGCGGGGGGCGCCTGACCGCGCGGGCATCGGGAGGGCGTGATGGCGAAGGCGGTCACCGGAGCCGGTGCGCAGACCGGCGAGCTGCGGCGGGTCATCGGGCGCAAGGTGCTCGCGCTGTTCGTGGTGGGCGACATCCTCGGAGCGGGGATCTACGCCCTGGTCGGCAAGGTCGCCGGAGAGGTCGGCGGGGCCATCTGGGTGCCTTTTGTGACCGCCTTCGTGCTGGCGGCGCTGACCGCCTCCTCCTATGCCGAGCTGGCCGGCAAGTACCCGCAGGCGGCGGGGGCCGCGCTGTATGTCAACAAGGCGTTCGGGCTGCCGTTCGTGACGTTCATCGTGGCGTTCGCGGTGATGATGAGCGGGATCACCTCGGCGAGCGCGGCGGCCCGCGCCTTCGGCGGCGACTACCTGGCCGAGTTCGTCTCGCTGCCGGCGCTGGTGGGGGCACTGCTGTTCCTGGCGCTGGTGACGGTGGTCAACTTCGCCGGGATCTCCGAGTCGGTCAAGGTCAACGTGGTGCTCACGGTGATCGAGGCGTTCGGGCTGCTGGTGATCATCGCGATCGGGGCCTGGGCGCTGGCCACCGGGGAAGGAGAGCCGGGCCGGGCGCTGCAGTTCCGCGAGGGCGGGGTGCTGCTGGGCGTGCTCGGCGGGACCGCGCTGGCGTTCTACTCGCTGCTGGGCTTTGAGGACTCGGTCAATCTGGCCGAAGAGGCCCGCGACCCGGCCCGGGACTACCCGCGGGCGCTGTTCGGCGGGCTGGGGATCGCGGTGGCGATCTATGTGGCGGTGGCGTTCACCGCGACGATGCTGGTGGACACCGACACCCTCAGCTCCTCCAGCGGGCCGCTGCTGGAGGTCGTGCACGTGGCCGGGCTGAGCTTCCCGCCCAAGCTGTTCGCGCTGATCGCGCTGCTGGCGGTGGGCAACACCGCGCTGATCAACATGATCATGGCCTCTCGTCTGGTGTACGGGATGGCGCGCGAGCGCATCGTGCCCGCGGTGTTCGGCATCGTCCATCCCACCCGGGCCACGCCCTGGGTGGCCATCCTGTTCACCGTGGCGCTGGCGGTGATCCTGGTGAGCACCGGCGATATCGGCGGGCTGGCCGACACCACCGTGCTGCTGCTGTTGTGCGTGTTCGCGACGGTGAACGTGTGCGTGCTGGTGCTGCGCCGGGACCGGGTGGCGCACCGGCACTACCGGGCGCCCACCTGGATGCCGGTGCTGGGCGCGGTGGCCTGCGTGCTGCTGGCCCTGCCGATCACCGGCAGGGACGCGGCGGTGTATCTGCGCGCGGCCCTGCTGGTGGCCATCGGGGTGGCGCTGTGGCTGGTCAACCGGGTGATCGTGAGCAGGAGCGCAGGCGGCGGCACGCCTGGGCCCGGCGCCGGGTGACAGACCCCAACATCGGGGCGCCGGACGGCATAAGGCTCGTCAAACCGCCGGGGCGGCCGATGCCCGCGACCGAAGACGCGGACACAATGTGTTCGTTCAGTGACGTAATGCAGTAGACGTGCCGGGCGGTCGCCGGGTGGGGAGGGGCGCAGGGTGCCGAAGACACAGCTGATCGCGGACTATCTGCACACCTGCGCCCGGTGGCGGATCAACCTGGTGGAGGAGAGCGACTGCGGGCGCAACGCCCGCGCCGCGATCGCGCTGATCGACGCGGCGGAGTACGCGGCCTCCCTGGACGAGCACGACCAGGTGGTGGTGCGCCTGGCGGTCGCCGGCTGTTTCTCCGGCGGCCGGTTCGACCCCGGCGGGGAGGGCGAGCGCATCGTCCGGAACTGGTGCTATGACGGCGGGCTGCAGCACCCGGGCGAGCTGCTGGAACTGCTGGCCGAGGCGGCGGAGCGCACGGTCGCCTCGGCGCCGCGCCCCCCGCGTCCGCGCACCGCCCAGCCGTGAGGGCGCCGTCCGGGCGCACCGGCTACACGAAATCGCGGTGGTGGAGCTGAGGCTTGCCCGTCGGCGTGGTGAAGATCCTGCCGCGGGACCTGCTGGGCAGCGGTCGCATCACCGTAGGCAGGCCTTCGCCGACCGTATGACCGGGAAGCCTTGAGGCGGGTGCTCGTTGGACTCGGAAAACCTCTGGGGCAGCAGGCCCGCCCGGCCGCACGCCGCTGCGGCGGACCGTCCAGGCGCTGAACGAGGTGCTCTGGCGCCGGACGCGCACCGGAACCACATCGGGTGCGGGGCCGTGCACGATCGTGAGCCGTCCGGACGCCGCGTTCGGCGTGATCTTTGGGTCGGCGGCGGGCCCCGGGACCCGCGGGCGCGTCCACAGCGCTCCGCCCGCTCCACGGGCAGCCGCCCATCCGTCGTGCGGGCATGGCTGCCCGTGCCCGGTGATCGGACTGGCCGAGATCATCGCCAAGACGGCGGCGGCGGTGCCGGTGGACCGGACATCGGGCCGGTGGGGCCGTCCGATCACCTGCAGTGGCGGCCGTCACCGTGGACGTGCGGGCTGCAGGCCCTGCCGTTCCGGTTCGCCCCGGCCATCCGCGGAAAGCGCCCTGCCGGGGTCAGGCCGGTTCGTTGCCCGGCTTCCACTTGATGCCGCAGCCGAGGCTGGGGATGTGCGGCTCGGGCACGGTCTTGCCGGCCAGCACCAGGTCGATGGCGGCGCGCAGGGAGCTGCCGTCGGCGGGGACGTCGTTGCCGGGCCGGGCGCCGTCGAACTGGCCCCGGTAGGCCAGGCGCAGGTCCCGGTCGTAGAGGAAGAAGTCGGGGGTGCAGGCCGCCCGGTAGGCCTTGGCCACCTCCTGGGTCTCGTCCACCAGGTAGGGGAAGGTGAAGCCGGCCCGCTCGGCCTGCTCGCGCAGGTGGTCGGGGCCGTCGTCGGGGTAGTTGGTCACGTCGTTGCTGCAGATGGCCACGGCGGCCAGGCCCTTGTCCCGGTATCCGGCCACGACCGAGCCCAGGGCGGACTCGATCCGCCGCACGTACGGGCAGTGGTTGGACAGGAACATCACCAGCACCGCGGGGGCGCCCGACAGGTCCTTCAGCGACACCGTGCCGCCCGTGATCGCCGGGAGCGTGAAGTCGGGAGCCGGCGTTCCGAGCGGAACCATGAACGAAGCGATGGCCATGACACCATCCTGACAGAGTCGGCCCGCCGCCCGACTGAGCTTTTCAAATATTTCCTATCTAGAAAGTTGATTTCTTGTGCGGGGTGTGCCTACGCTCGTTGCGTGCCGTCGAACAAGCGCCTGACCAGCAGAGGCCACATCGACTTCTGTCGCGTGGCCAGCGCCCTGTGTCCGCGCTGACCGCGCCCCCGTGGCGACAACCCTCCGAGGCGACGTGCGCGCCCTGCCGGCCGGCGTGAAAAGACCTGCCGGAGCCGGACTTTCCACCCCCCTTTTCGGCGCCGAAGGGTGCCGTGGCGTCCGCCTGCATGTCTGCCCGGAGGGGACACGACCGAAAACGCCGCGGGAACGGGCCGCCGAGGCCGCCTCCCGGCCGTGCGTGCCCGACAAGCCGGAGCCTTCCCTCCGATACGGGAGGCGATCGAACCGGACTGTTGAACTCGCCCTGCCCGCCGCCATGCGGGACGCCCCGGAAGCGGGCACCCGCTGTGGCGGCGGGGCGACAGGGCTCACCGACGGCTCGGCCCGGTGCTTGTGTCCTCACCGGCCGAGCCCGGAGGGCGCCGTCAGTGCGGCGCGGGGCCTGCGCCCGTCGCCTTCGGCGTCCTCCGGCCGCCGGGAGCGGCAGGCCGCCCGAGGCGGACCTTGGGGTGGGGGCCGCCGGCCCGCCGCTCCCGGCCTTCGGCGTTCACCGGGAAAGGGGCGCTGCTCGTGGTGCTCCTGAGGTCCAGGACATATTTCCCGGTAAAACTACGGCAGTATTGAAATCATGGTGAGGGTTTTTGTGTCGAGATGTGCGTGCTCGGCCCTTGCTCACCTGCCGCCATGTCGACTTCCGGTGGGTCACGGCAGACCGCTGTAGCCGCGTGTACCGGAACTGAGGTTTTCTCATCGAAATGAGGAGGGCGATCCGGGTGTACGGCGTCCATCGGAACGGCCCCGGTGTGCTGTCGCCCCAGTCGAGGGCGATCCGGCGCAAGGGCGCCTTTCGGTACGTGGCCTTCGAGGGCTAGGACGGGGCTAGGGCGGTTTCCAGCGCCATGATGTCGCAGGTCACAGCGGAGTTCCCGGATGTAGCGCCCCAGCAGGCGACCTCCGGAACGGCGTGTCGAAAAGGCCCATCGAGAAAGCCTCACTGGCCGGCCTAACACCGAACGAATTTCACGGGCCGTCTTCAATGGAAACTGTGAACAGGAGTACGCTTTTCCTGATCTGAGAGTTTGTCGTGCGCGCTTATAGTGAGTTGGTGCTGATCTGCAGAAATTTGCTGTCTTCTGTCGACCTTGGATAGTGCGCTTCGTGTCCAGATTGACACGGAGCACGTGACAGGGAGAACGGGAGAGGGCAGAGCCATGCTCCTTGCGATGGTCCGGCAGGAGGTGGCTCCCGAGATGGGCGAGCAGTCCACGCGCCTGCGCCTGGGGGAGATCTACGAGTCGTTCGACATGCCGGGGCTGCGGGCCGAACTGCTCGATGAGCGGCTCATTGTGAACCCGATGCCGATCAAGCTGCACAACCGCGTCGTCACCTGGCTGACGGCGGAGCTACTGGGCCTGTGCGCGGAACGGGACTGGGATCTGCTGGCCCATGGCGCAGTGGAACTAGCGAAGACCTCCGACAAGGTGCAGCCGGATCTCTTCTCTGCCCACTGGACGAATCCATCGATCATCAATGGCTGACCCTTGCCAAGGACGTGCTGCCGGCGGTCGAGGTGGCCTCTTCCGTCCAGCGGGCACGGCGACCATGAGGTCGAACGGAGCGCCTGCGCGCGCAGCGAGATCCCGATTTACCTGGTCATCGACCCTCGGGACGCCGGGATCACCCTGTATTCGGGGCCGGAGCCGGGCGGTTATTCGCCGATGGCGGCCGTGCCGGTCGGCGACAAGCTCGACCTGCCCGGGCCGTTCGGGATCGTCTTGGACACCGGGACCACGCCGAGGCGTCCGGAGCGTTCTGAGAACGCCCAGCGGAAACCGGGGCGATGACCGTTGCTCCCGTGGCCGGGAGCGGCCACGGGAGCAACGGGTGGCTATTCGGCGGAGGGCTCGGGCGGCTCCTTGGGCAGGGGAGGCAGGAGCGAGCCGATCGCACCGCCGATGGCGGCGATGGCGGTGGGGAGCTTGTCCCCGGAGCCGTCACGGCGGCCCAGCTCGGCGGGCAGCTCCACGGTTTTGCCGGCCTCGGAGACGGCGCGCAGCGGGGCCGGACCGGCCCACGCCCGCAGCAGGACGTCCTCGCCCTTGAGGAAGCGGTGGGAGCGGACGCCGCCGGTGGCGCGGCCCTTGCGCGGGAAGACCGCGTAGTCGGAGACCTTGACGGCCCCGTTCTGGGTGCCGGGCAAGGCGGTGGAGGAACCGGCGATCGTCACCACGCGGGACTCCCGGTCCGGGTCGACGGTGCCGAACCAGATGACGCGGGCGCCCTCCGACAGCTTGATGCCGGCCATGCCGGCGGCGGCGCGGCCCTGCGGGCGGACGTTGGCGGCGGCATAGCGCAGCAGCTGGGCGTCGCTGGTGATGAAGACCAGGTCGTGCTCGTCGGAGGCCAGCTCCACGGCGCCGACCACGCGGTCGCCGTCCTTGAGGGAGATGACCTCGAACTCCTCCCGGTTGGCCGGGTAGTCGGGCACCACCCGTTTGACCACGCCCTGTTCGGTGCCCAGGGCCAGGCCGGGGCCGTGTCCGGTCAGCGAGCCCAGCCCGACCACGCGCTCCCCGTCGGCCAGCGTGGTGTACTCGCTGATCGGGGCGCCGCCGGCCAGTGACGGCGGGCCGTCGCCGGGCGGCAGCGCCGGCAGGTCCAGCACCTCCACCTTGATCATCCGTCCGGCGGAGGTGACCAGGCCGACCTCGCCGCGGGTGGTGGCGCGCACCACCGCGGCCAGCACATCGTGCGGGCCGCTGCCGCTCTCGGCGGGCAGCGGGCCGGGGCCGGCGGTGCGGGCCAGCAGCCCGGTGGAGGACAGCAGCACCAGGCACGGCTCGTCGGGGACCTCCAGCGGGACGGCGGCGGCCGTCTGCCCGGAGGACTCCAGCAGCACGGTGCGGCGCGGGGTGCTGAACTTCTTGGCCACCTCGCCCAGCTCCTTGGCGACCAGCTTGCGCAGCTTGCGGTCGGACTCCAAGATCGCGGTCAGCCGGGCGATCTCCTTGCCGAGCTGCTCGGACTCTTTTTCCAGCTCCAGCCGGTCGAAGCGGGTCAGCCGGCGCAGCGGGGTGTCCAGGATGTACTGGGCCTGGATCTCCGACAGCTCGAAGGTCTCCATCAGGCGCCGCTTGGCCTGGGCGGAGTCGTCGCTGTCGCGGATGATCGCGATGACCTCGTCGATGTTGAGCAGCGCGACCAGCAGCCCTTCGACCAGGTGCAGCCGCTCCTGGCGCTTGCGGCGGCGGAACTCGCTGCGGCGGCGCACCACCTCCAGGCGGTGGTCCACATAGACCTGCAGCAGCTCCCGCAGGCCCAGCGTGCGCGGCTGGCCGTCGACCAGCGCCACGTTGTTGATGCCGAAGGTCTCCTCCATGGGGGTGAGCCGGTACAGCTCGGCCAGCACGGCCTCGGGGTTGAAGCCGTTTTTGACCTCGATGACCAGCCGCAGCCCGGTGGTGCGGTCGGTGAGGTCCTTCAGGTCGGAGATGCCGGTCAGCTTCTTGGCCTGGACCAGGTCCTTGATCTTGGCGATGACGCGTTCGGGACCGACCCCGTAGGGCAGCTCGGTGACCACGATGCCCTTGCGGCGGGGGGTGACGTTCTCGATCCGCGCGGTGGCGCGCATGCGGAAGGTGCCCCGGCCCTTGGCGTAGGCGTCGCGGATGCCCTCCAGCCCCACGATGATCCCGCCGGTGGGCAGGTCGGGACCGGGCACGAACTGCATCAGCTCCTCGAGCGTGGCGTCGGGGTGCTCCAGCAGGTGCCGGGCGGCGGCCACCACCTCCCCCAGGTTGTGCGGGGCCATGTTGGTGGCCATCCCGACCGCGATCCCCGAGGCCCCGTTGACCAGCAGGTTCGGGAAGGCCGCGGGCAGCACCTCCGGCTCGCGCTCCTGCCCGTCGTAGTTGGGCCGAAAGTCGACGGTCTCCTCGTCGATGGCGTCCACCATCAACATGGCCTCGTTGGACAGGCGGGCCTCGGTGTAGCGCATGGCGGCCGGCAGGTCGTCGCCGCCCAGCGAGCCGAAGTTGCCGTGCCCGTCCACCAGCGGCATCCGCATCGCCCACGGCTGGGCCATGCGCACCATGGCGTCGTAGATGGCGCTGTCGCCGTGCGGGTGCAGCTTGCCCATCACCTCGCCGACGACCCGGGCGCACTTGACATGGCCGCGGTCGGGCCGCAGCCCCATCTCGTTCATCGAGTACAGGATCCGGCGCTGGACGGGCTTGAGCCCGTCCCGGGCGTCCGGCAGGGCCCGGCTGTAGATGACCGAGTAGGCGTACTCGAGGAAGCTGCCCCGCATCTCCTCGGAGACATCGACGTCGATGATGTTCTCCTCGAAGTCCGGCGGGGGAGGGGGTGCTGGGGATCCGCGTCGTGCCATGCCCACATTGTGGCCGGTCCCGGGGACGGTTTCGGCCGCACGGGGCGTGCCCGCGCCGGTCGTTCCCGGCCGGGGACCTCTCGTGGCACATTTCGTGGCACATTGAGACGTCCCCGACATGACGGCCGGTGGAGGTGGCGATGGGCTCGCATGCGAACTTCCAGAACGAGATCTACCTGAACGGGCTCGGCGACGTCCGCCCCGAGCTGCCCACCGACCTGACCAAGCTGGAGAAGCTGGCCGAACGGCGGTTGCCGGCCGGGGCGTTCGGGTATGTGGCCGGCTCGGCGGGCGCCGAGGCGACGGCCGCGGCCAACCGGGCGGCCTTCGACCGGTGGCGGATCGTCCCCCGGATGCTGCGCGACACCTCCCGGCGGGACCTTTCGGTGCGGGTGCTGGGCACGGCGATGCCCGCCCCGCTGGTGGTGGGGCCGATCGGGGTGCTGTCGATCCTGCACCCGGACGCAGAGCCGGGGGTGGCCCGCGCGGCGGCCGAGCTGGGCGTGCCCATGGTGCTCAGCTCGGTGTCGTCGGTCACCATGGAGGAGGCGGCCGAGGCGAGCGGAGAGGGCTCGCCCCGCTGGTTCCAGCTGTATTGGTCCAAGAACCGGGACGTGGCGGCCAGTTTCCTGGAGCGCGCCAAGGCCGCCGGCTACACGGCGCTGGTGGTCACCCTCGACACCTACGCGATGGGCTGGCGGCCCCGCGACCTGGACACCGCCTACCTGCCGTTCCTGCGCGGCATCGGAGTGGCCAACTACTTCACCGACCCGGCCTTCCAGAAGGCGGTGGGCGGCCCGATCACCGACGCCAACCGGGACGCGGCGATCCTGCAGTGGGTGGCCGACTTCGGGGACCCCACGCTCACCTGGGACGACCTGCCGTTCCTGCGGGAGCACTGGGACGGGCCCATCGCGCTCAAGGGCATCCTGCACCCCGACGACGCCCGCCGCGCGGTGGACGCCGGGATGGACGGCGTCATCGTCTCCAACCACGGCGGACGCCAGGTGGACGGGGCGATGGCGGCGCTGGACGCGCTGCCCGGCGTGGTGGAGGCGGTCGGGGAGCGGGCCGAGGTGCTGTTCGACAGCGGTATCCGCACCGGGGCCGACATCGTCAAGGCGCTGGCCCTGGGCGCCCGGGCGGTGCTGGTGGCCCGGCCGTACGCCTACGGGCTGGGGCTGGCCGGGCAGGCGGGCGTGCGGCACGTGCTGCGCTGCCTGCTGGCCGAGCTGGAGCTGACCATGATGCTCTCCGGGTTCACTGGGCCGCAGGAGCTGACCCCGGAGATCCTGGCCCCCGCACCCTGACATATGTCATGGCCTGAGCCTGCGAATATCCCGGCCGGTTCCTGACGCTCGTGACTGCACGTTCCCGCCGTGCGCGGGAAGCATGGACGCCATGAGCGACCATGTGATCGAGGTACGCGAGCTGACCGCCGGGCACGGCGGGGTCGAGACCGTGCGCGGTGTCTCGTTCACCGTCGCGCGGGGCACCGTCTACGCGCTGCTGGGCGGGTACCGCTCCGGGAAGACGACGCTGCTGGAGACGGTCGCCGGGTGCCGGCGCCCCATGTCCGGGACGGTGCGGGTCATGGGAGCGGACCCGTATGCGCCTTCGGAGCGGCTGCCGGTGGGCACCGTGTGGCGGGAGGGCGGGCTGTTCCCCGGCCTGACCGTCGCCGAGGTGGTCGACGCCTGGCGCCGCTGGACGGTGAACCCGCTCGACCGGGACGAGGTGCTGGGACTGGTCGGGCTGGACCGCCGCGCCGGCACGCGCTTTGAGCGGCTGGGCCCGGCCGGCCTGCGGCGGCTGGACCTGGCGCTGGCCCTGGTGGGCCGCGCCGAGGTGCTGCTTTTGGACGAGCCCACCGCGGGCCTGCCCGCCACCGACGCCCACGCGATCCGCGGGCTGCTGCGGGACCTGGCCGGTGCGGGGGTGACGATCCTGCTGGCCACCCGCGACCTGGACGAGGCGTGCGCCGCCGACCGGGTCGGGGTGCTGGAGGAGGGGCGCCTGACCATCGGCCGTGCCTCCGGCTCCCTGCGCGCCGCCTGACCCGCGCTCACGTGGCGGCCTTGTCTCAAACGGCCGGTCCGAGGGGACTTCCCGGCAGGCCGTCAGGGGGCGCCTCATCTCCCTTCCCCCGGACGGGCAGCTCCCGGGACAGCTCCCCGGCGAAGCGCTGCAAGATCCCCAGCAGGTCGGCGGCCAGCCGGGGCGGACGGCGGCGATGCACGATGTAGATCTCGCGGGCCAGGGAAAGGCCGCGCAGCGGGCGGGCGGCGAAGGCGGGGGAGGCGGTGTGCCGCAGGGCGGTGCTGGGCACCAGGGCGACGCCGATGCCCGCCGCGATGAGCGCCAGCGTCACCTCATAGTCGTGGGTCTCGTAGGCGGTGCGGACCGGCACGCCGGTCTGCGCGGCGACCGTCTCCAGGCACACCCGGTTGTGCACCCCGGGCTCGCCGGAGATCCACTCCTCGCCGGCCAGGTCGGCGAAGGAGACGGCGGGCCGGTCGGCGAGCGGGTGCTCGGGCGGCAGCACCACCAGCAGCGGGTCGGTCAAAAGCAGCTCGCGCCGCAGCCCGGGCGCCGCGGGCAGGGACCCGCCGGGGTAGCGGTGGGTCACCAGCAGGTCCAGGTCCCGGGAGGTCACCAGGTCGTAGCCGCGCGGCGGCTCCAGGTCCAGCAGCGACAGCCGCACCCCGGGGTTGACCCGGCGGAAGGCGGCCAGCGCCTCCGGCAGCAGCGTCTTGCCGGCGCTGGCGAACGTGCCGACCGACAGGTGCTGCGGCTGCCTGCCGGCCGCCGTGCGCACCGCCTCTTCGGCGTCCCGCAGCTCGCCCAGCACGCGTTCGGCGTGCCGCAGCAGCACCCGGCCGGCCTCGGTCGGATGCGCCCCGGAGGCGGTCCGCACCAGCAGCGGGCACCCCGCCTCCTGCTCCAGTTTGGCCAGCTGCTGCGACAGGGCCGAGGGGGTGAACGACATCTGCTCGGCCGCAGCGGTGATGGACCCGGCTCGGCTCACCGCCACCAAAGCGCGCAACCCGGTGATGCTCAGCGCCATTAAGCGATTCTAAAGGCTTCCCATAGATCCTTACTGGTGCTTAAGGGGCAAGGGGACGAGACTCCTGGGCATGACAAGCGACACCATCGAAGCCCTGCCGGCCACAGAAGACGTCCGGGCGGCGGCGGAGCGGATCGCGCCCCATGCGCGCCGCACCCCGGTGCTGACCACCCGGATCGACGGCCGTCCCGTCACCTTCAAGCTGGAGCACCTGCAGGTGACCGGCTCGTTCAAGTTCCGCGGCGCGCTCAACGCCCTGCGCGGCGGCCGCGACGTCCACCGGGTGGTGGCCGCCTCGGGCGGCAACCACGGGCTCGGGGTGGCCGAGGCGGCCCGCCTGTGCGGCGTCCCCGCGCGGATCTACGTGCCGCGCTCCGCCCCCGAGGTCAAGGTGCGCCGCATCGCCGCCGCCGGCGCGCAGGTCGTCCGCTGCGGCGACCGCTACGCCGAGGCCGAGGAGGCCGCCCGCGCCGAGGCCGCCGCCACGGGCGCGGCCTTCCTGCACCCCTACGACCACCCCGAGGTGATCGCCGGACAGGGCACGGTCGGGCTGGAGATCATCGAGCAGGCCCCCCACTGCGACACCGTCGCCGTGGCGGTGGGCGGCGCGGGCCTGGCGGCCGGCGTCGGCCTGGCCCTCGGCCCCGGCCGCGCCCTGGTGGCGGCGGAACCCGAGCACTGCAACGCCCTGCACGCGGCGTTCGCCGCCGGCGAGCCGGTCGAGGCGCCGGTGGACTCCGTGGCCGCCTCCGCACTGGGCGCCTCGCGCGTGGGCCGGCTGCCGTTCGCCCTGCTGCGGGCCCGGCCCACCACGTGCGTCCTGGTCAGTGACGAGCAGATCCTGGCCGCCCGGGACCGGCTGTGGGAGGAGCTGCGCCTGGCCGTCGAACCGGCCGCGGCGGTGCCCTTCGCCGCCTGGCTCGCCGGCAAGGTCCCCGGAGAGCATCCGTGCCTGGTGCTATGCGGCGCCAACGCCGACTGGCGCCCGTCCTGAAAGACCCGGTGCGGCACGCCCGATGACGCCGTTTCGCATACCCTGAGCGGGTCCCGCCCCCTCTGTCGCGGACGGAGAGCAGAACCGGTGCAGTTGCGCGTTCCCCGAACCCCCGTGCTCGCCACCGCGATCGTGGGAATGTCGCTGGTGGCGCTGGGGGGAACACTGCTGCCCTCGCTGTGGCGGGAGATCGTCCTCCGCCACGACCTGGACCGCTCCCTGTACGCCCTGCTCAGCGTGGCCGGGCTGCTGGGGCTGTACGGGCGGCTGCTGTGGGGCAACCTGATGCGCCGCACCCACCCCCGCCACCGGGTGGGCCTGGCCGTCATCGCGGTCATCTCCTGCCTGCTGCCGGCGGTGCTGGGCCCGGACTGGGCGGCGGCGCTGGTGATGCCGGCCGGGCTGATCCCGCTGGTGCTGCCGCTGCGGGTGGCGGTGCCGGTCACCGCGATCGGGGCGCTGGGCATCACCGGCTACGGGCTGGCGCTGGGCCTGCCGGTGCCGACCATGGTGTATGAGTTCTTCTGGTTCCCGTTCGCCGCGCTGTCGGGCTACATCTCTTTCTGGCTGTTCCACGTGGTCACCGAGCTGCGCCAGGCCCGCGCCGAGCTGGCCCGCGCCGCGGTGGGGGAGGAGCGGCAGCGCTTCGCCCGCGACCTGCACGACGTGCTCGGCCACAGCCTGCAGGCGGTGGCGCTGCGGGCCGAGGTCGCCGAACGGTACCTGGACCGCGACGTGGCACGGGTGCGCAAGGAGCTGACCGAGATCCAGCGCATGGCCCGCGACTGCGTGCACGACGTCCGCGAGGTCGTCCGCGGCTACCGCGCCACCTCGCTGCGCACCGAGCTGGACGGCGCCTCGGCGGTGCTCAGCGCCGCCGGCATCCGCTGCCGCCCCCCGCGGGTGCCCGACCTGCCCGCCCACGTCCACGAGCCGCTGGGCTGGGTGGCCCGCGAGGCGGTCACCAACGTGCTGCGCCACAGCACCGCCACCTGGTGCCGCATCGAGGTGAGCGTGGACGGCCACGGCGTGCATCTGGAGATCGTCAACGACGGGGCCGGCCGCCGCGCCGCCGCCGAGCACGGCAGCGGCCTGACCGGGCTGGCCGAGCGGATCGCCGCCGTCGGCGGGAGCTTTTCCGCCGGCCACCGCGGCGACGGCACGTTCGCGGTGCGGGCCGCGGTGCCGGTGCGGGCGCCGGCGGAGGCGGCGCGGACCGGGGCGGAGGGAACGGCATGATCCGGGTGCTGCTGGCCGACGACCACCTGCTGATCAGGGAGGCGCTGGTCCTGCTGCTGGAGACCGAGGAGGGCATCGAGGTCGTCGCCGATGTGGGACGCGGCGATGAGGCGGTGGAGCAGGCCCGCGCGCTGCGCCCGGACGTGGCGGTGCTCGACATCGACATGCCCGGCATGGACGGTCTGGCCGCCGCCGAACGCCTCTCCCGCGAGGTGCCCTCCTGCCGGTTGATCATCGTCACCGCGCACGGCCGGCCCGGCAACCTGCGCCGCGCCATGGCCGCCGGGGTGCGCGGCTTCCTCGGCAAGGACGCCCCCGGCTCCCGGCTGGCCGAGGTGATCCGCCAGGTGGCCGGCGGGGCCCGCTACATCGACCCGCAGCTGGCCGCCGACGCGCTGGCCGCCGAGGAGTGCCCGCTGACCCCGCGGGAGCTGGACGCGCTGCGCGCCGCCGCCGACGGTTCCCCGATCTCCAAGATCGCCCGCAGCATGGGCCTGTCGGAGGGCACCGTCCGCAACTACCTGTCGGCCGCGGTCACCAAGCTGGGCGCCGACAACCGGCACGCCGCCGTCCGCGCCGCCCGCGACCGCGGCTGGATCTGACCGCCCGGCCCGAGGACCGCCGGGCCGCGGTCTTCGGTGTTGATCGAGAGTTTTCCACAAAATCGCATTTC
>ERZ777003.1182-NODE-1182-length-42112-cov-13.573365_pt1 | contig 42112 bp, 29 predicted proteins | sample MGYA00374956_ERZ777003 | MGnify/ENA primary metagenome ERZ777003 (study PRJEB29302, sample SAMN06268252) | bioreactor metagenome | isolation source: Joint BioEnergy Institute, California, USA | place: USA:Joint BioEnergy Institute, California, USA | collected... | reverse complement strand
ACACGACTAGCCGCAGTCCAGCTCTCCGCGGGAATCGCCCCTCCCGGCTCGTCATCTTCCTGCCCCTTTCCCTCGCCCCATCGCTCCGCCTTGAAGGGGAACGCGAGCCGGCGATGCGGGTTGGCAGGACGTTGAATCACATGCCAGCACCGACCGCTTTAGCGCCAACCTCGCCGATGGAAGCTAGGAACTGCGGACAACAGCCACCCCGGTCAGGGAGCTTTGCCCTGCGTCTATTGAGATCGCGTGAGCGACGAGAGCTCGGCCTCTTCTGAGAAGCGAAAACGACCAGGAAATGCCGCCTCGTCCTCGTGTCCACACGCTGATCGGGACTGTCAGGCGAGTCCGGTCGTACTCTATGAACCGGAATTCATAGTGTCAATTGTACGTATATCAAGCGATCTAACGATTCCGCGGCTTTGTTGCTGGGGTTACGCACGGCGTGGGCAGGGAACTGGTGCCTCGTCCAGAGTTATTGGGGTTGACGCCGCGTCACGGCATGACTGAATATGACTAGTACAAAAGTCATGTCTGAATCGGGACAAAAGTCCCGCCCTGGAGGAAAATGATGCCCCCAGGCCACCCCGGCCCGATACCCCGCTATCGAATCATCGCTGGCGAGGCGCATAGTTGGGGAACGCTTCTACTGCAAGACGAACGCGGCGAATATTACCTCTACTCGGCGCACGCGGGATCACTGACGCCTGTCACGGAGGAAACGGCGCGGGATCTCCTGCGCGCGCGAGCCTATCGTCCATGGCGGGGCGACCGCTCCTGGCGGCCACTCGATCAGCTGCCGGTCATCCCCGCGCGTCGCGCGATGCCGGCGCCCGCTCGCGAGCCCCTGGTCTCGCCCTTTCCGGATCCCTTGGACACGCTCGCCGAGGGATCGGATACGTGAGGGGCGCTCGTCAGATTGAGGTCGGGTAACTCGTCGGCGCCGTTACCGGCCAGCCGTCCACTGTCTCCAGTCCCACGCGAAGCCCAATCACGAGATCATCTTCGCTCGGCATCGTTGGCCAGCTGGCGATCACACGCGGCGCGGAGGCAGATTGCGCGCCGTCCTCTTGGACGGTTCCAAACACGCGAACGCTCCCGTCAGGCGTGACGTGCGCGATCACGCTCCGCTGCGCCCCGCCGCTGCTCCAAACGAGCGCGAGCAGCGAGCCATCTGGCCGGCGCTCGAGCCGCGATCTCAGCGGGAACGACCAGCCGCTGGCGACACGCTGCGCGGCCTGGATGAGCCGTCGCTCTTCCGGTGTCACGCTGGTCCCGGCCACGCTCTGCGCCTGATGCGGCGCCTGGCGGGCGATCCCGAGCAGGCGGCGGGTGGCGCCGGGCGGGACGGCCGTGCGCTCGGCCAAGCGCGCCCTGACGCGATCGTTCTTCCAGAGCAGATACGACCCGAGGAGGATGCCGACGTGCCCGATGAAGATCAGGCCGCTCACCGCGGGGCGGCCGCCGTCGTAGATCTGAGTCCAGTCGCCCTGCATCCCGGTGGCGAAATCCAGCAGCGGGTAGAAGATGAGAGCATTCGCTCCCGAGATCACCGCGAACTGGAAGAGCAACTCGTTGAACGCGGCGCGCATCGGTGGCTGCCGAAGGAAGACAAGCGCGAGAGCCGCGCCGGCGAGCAGGACGTTGACCAACGATCCCGCGAGCGCGACGAGGATGCGTTGCGTCTCGGTCAGCGGTCCGACGTAGCTGACGTAACCCGCGAAGACGTAGAAGCCCCAGTCGGTCACGCGGCCGCCGAAGCTCCAGACCGCGATCGCGTGTCCGAGCTCGTGGAGAGCGACAGAGATGGGGACCAGGACGAAGAACGCGGCCTGGCCGACGTAGTAGCGGTCCCGCTCGGTGAAGTGGCGGTCGAACACCTCGTGGCGACGACGCGCGAGGTCGGCGATGACACGGACGGCAACGACCGCGTACAGCAGGCTAACAATTGCGAAGAAGCCGAACGGCATTCGATTGTCAATCCTTCCCAGACGAGGTGGGGTGCGCTGCCGGTTGGTGCGTGGCTGGAGTCTGCGCGGAAGTCCGCCGGACGCGCGCCATGGCCATTGAGAGCGCGCCCGTCCGGGTGCCGATCAATGCGGCAGCCAGCGCCGTCACGCTTCCGCCGATCAGGATAGACGCCGGCGTGCCCAGAACGTTGGCGGTGGTGCCGGAGATCAGCGCGCCGATCGGCACCGAGCCCGAGAAGACGGTCAGGTAGACGCTGAGCACGCGGCCACGCAGCGCGTCCGGCGTCGCCGTCTGAATGGTCGTGTTCGCCATCGCCATCGTCGAGGTCATCGCAAACCCGAGTATCGGCAGCAAGAGCAGCGCCAGGAAGATCGGCCCCCGCACGCTCGCCAGCAAACCGAGACAGACTTCACCGACACCCAGGATTGCCGCCGTAGCAACCATAGCGTTTGCCTGTGCGCCGCGGCTATAAAAGGCAAGCGACAGCGCACCGATGAGGGCACCGAGCCCTAGGGCGGAGAGGAAGATTCCGAATTGTCCCGCCCCAACTCCGTACGTCTCTTTCGCCAGAAGCGGAATCCAGACGCCGAAGTTTAGGCCGAAAGTCGTCACGAATCCCGCGAGCAGCACCGTCAGGCCAACTACTGGCGTATTGCGGACATAGGCGAGACCTTCGCGCAGCTGAGCCCAGCGGGATTCATGCACTCGGCGCGGCCTTTGCGGCACGCGCATCATCACCAAGCCGACGATGACCGGGAGGAAGCTGACAGCATTGAGCGCGAAGCAGGCCGCGGTGCCGAGGGAGGCAATCAGCGCTCCGGCAACAGCTGGCCCGACCAGGCGACCTGCATTGAACAGCGACGAATTGAGTGCGATCGCATTCGGCAGGTCCTCGCGGCCGACCAGCTCGACCACAAGGGCCTGCCGGGCGGGCATGTCGAACGAATTGACGACGCCCAAGCCCAAAGCCAGCGCATAGACGTTCCAAAGCTGGACGCGGCCTGTCGCGACGAGCACCGCCAGCGTCCCGGCCAGCAGCGCGGAGACCGCCTGCGTGGTAAGTAGCACGGTGCGCTTGGCGACGCGGTCGGCAACGACGCCGGCGTACAGCCCCAGAATGAGGACCGGAGCGAACTGGCAGACATTGACGAGGCCGAGGGCGAACGCGGAGGACGTGAGCGAGACGACCAGCCAGGATTGAGCGGTGGATTGCATCCATGAGCCGATGACGGAGAAGGCCTGGCCAGAGAAGAAGAGCCGGTAATTTCGGTGTCGCAGTGCAGAGAATCCGCGGCCTAATCGCGGCAGGCGTGATGCACGCACTGCCGGATCTGTGGGTGGAGCCGGTGTAGCAGTCATGAGGTGGACCTGACCGAAATCACGCGGACCACGCCCGAGCCGTGGCGCCGCATGAGGCAGCATACGTAAATCATTGTCGCACTTTGGCGCGGATCGGCAAGAGTTGACAGGTTGTCTCGGATCGATTCCCCACCATTATCGTGCCGTTCGGCGTCATCCAAGTGACTGACAATGCAGAGCGGCCGCGCGAGATTCCGCACGGCCGCTCCACTCACTGATGCGACGTAGCTCCTACTCCTGCGGCTGCTCTACCACCGTCACGATGAGTCGCGGTGGCGCGCCACTCTCGCGGCTGCCGAGGAGGAGCGGCGAGTCCGGTGCGCCTGCGATGACGAACGTGATAGTGCCGTCCGCCGCGACGACGCCGGTGACGTCAACGGTCGTTTCCGCCCACGGCTCGAGCCATTCGATGATGGTCGGCGCGCCGTCGCTGCCCACGGCTTGCGGCAGCCCGCTGACCAGGGCAGTCTGGTATGTCGCCGCCTCATCGAGCCAGTAGTCCGTCGCGTACAGGACCGCGCCGCCAGCCGCGCCGCTCTCGCCGACATTCGTCAGCGCCAGTTTCGCCTCGACGACCGAGCCTGGGGCGATCCCCGTGACCTCGAAGGTCAGGAGCGCCACCGCGCCGTCCGGTCCACCCGCGGCGAGCGTGCCGATGGCCTCCGGAGCCTGCGGAGCGTCGGGCGCCGCGGCTGAGACAGAGGTGTCAGCCACCGGGGCGAACACCAGCTCGCGAACGACCGGCTCCGGCGTCGGCTGCGGCTCGCTCTCCGGCGCTGGCGCCTCAGCCGGCACCGCCTCCTCGGCCTCGTCCGGTGCGGCTTCCTCGCCTTGACCGTCCTCAGCGGTCGCGTCGCTGGTCGTCGATTCCTCGACCTGAGCCTCCTCGCCATCTTCGGCTTCCGTCGCCTCGGGTGTGGGCTCCGGCTCGTCCACGACCGGCGTCTCGGTCGGTTCCGGAGTCACCTCTTCCGGCGTCGGGATCGGCGTCGCCTCCGTCGTCGGCTCGGGAGTCTCCTCCTCCGATGTCGGAGTCCCGGTCGCTTCCGGCGTTGCCGGCTCGGGCGTGGACTCCTCGGTCGGTTCGGCCGCTGGCGCCTCCGTCGGCTCCTCGAGGCTCGCCACCTTGACGCCAGTGACCTTGTACGTCGTCGATGCGGTCAGGTCGCCGCTGATGCCGACCAGCGGGAAGGTCCCGGTGCTCGCGTTGCTCGGCACCTTGACGTTGCAGGTGAAGGAGCCGGTGCTAGAGGCCGTAATCGTGCAGATCTTCTGCCCCGCGCTGGAGCCCGTGCGGTTCCAGTATATGTCAACGGTGGAGTTGGCGTTCCAGCCGCGTCCCTTGATCAGGAAGGTCGAGCCCGCAGCGCCGCTGGTGGGCGACAGCTCCAGCTGCTCGACGACGTCGAACAGAACCACGCCCGTGCTGCCGCTCGACGTGCCGCGCAGCTCGATGGGGCGCGCACCATTCGGCATCAGCGGGACACGGACGCGGATACTGACACGGCCATTGCTGTCCGCCTTGCCGGTGGCCTCCACTGTCGAGGCGCCGTTGAAGCGGACCTCGACCGTCTCACCAGACTTGAACCCGGTGCCGGTGACGGTGACGTAGTCGCGCGGCGAGCCGCTCTCCGGCGAGACAGACGTTTCGATCGTGGAGGTCTCGCTGCCGGAAACCGAGCCAGAAACTCGGAAGCTCGCGGATGCGCTGAGGTCACCGCTGATACCGACCAGTGGGAACGTCCCGTTGCTGGCGTTGCTCGGCACCTTGACCTCGCAGGTGAAGGAGCCGGTGCTAGAGGCCGTAATCGTGCAGATCTTCTGCCCCGCGCTGGAGCCCGTGCGGTTCCAGTATATGTCAACGGTGGAGTTGGCGTTCCAGCCGCGTCCCTTGATCAGGAAGGTCGAGCCCGCAGCGCCGCTGGTGGGCGACAGCTCCAGCTGCTCGACGACGTCGAACAGAACCACGCCCGTGCTGCCGCTCGACGTGCCGCGCAGCTCGATGGGGCGCGCACCATTCGGCATCAGCGGGACACGGACGCGGATACTGACACGGCCATTGCTGTCCGCCTTGCCGGTAGCCTCCACCGTCGACGAGCCGTTGAAGCGGACCTCGACCGTCTCACCAGATTTGAACCCGGTGCCGGTGACGGTGACGTAGTCACGCGGCGAGCCGCTCTCCGGGGAGACAGACGCAACGATCGTGCTGCCGCTTGCGCCTTGCCCGCCGGTGACGCGGAACGTCGCCGAGGCGGTCCGGCTGCCGCTCACGCCGACGACCGGATAGCGCTCGGGCGTGGCGTTCGGCGCGACGAAGCTGCAGGTGAAGGAGCCCGTATGGCTGGCGACGACGTTGCAGACGCGGACGCCGGAGCTCGAGCCGGTGCGGTTCCAGTAGATGCCGACCGTTGCGCCAGCATCCCAGCCGCGGCCCTTCACGGTCACCTGCGTGCCGCCCTGCCCGGAAGTCGGGTTGAGCTCCACGCTTTGCACGACGTTGAACTGCGCCGTCCCTTGGCGACCGCTCGAGCGGCCCTTCAGCTTGACCGGATGGCTGCCGGTCGGCATCAGCGGGACGCTCGAGGTGATGCTGACGTTCCCGCTCGCATCTGCCTTGCCGTTCTCCGCCGCCGTCGAGCTGCCATCCCAGAAGACGTCCACTGTCTCGTTCGGCGCGAAGCCCGAGCCGGAGACCGTGACCTTATTCCGCGGGCTGCCGGTGCTCGGCGAGACCGAGATGTTGAGCGCGAGCACCTCCACGGAGACCGACGTGCTGACGCCGCTGGTCGCGCCGATGCCGTACAGGTTGTGCTGGCCGCGCGCGCTGTTCTCTGGGATCTTGAACGAGCCGCTCGCGCTGCCGTTCGCGTTCGTCGTGAGCCGCGCCACGACCGTGCCAGAGCTGGAATCCCAGCGCAAATCCACCGATTCCGAGGCGCCGAATCCGGTGGCCTGGACTTGGATCGTCTGGCCCTCGTAGCCGCTGGCCGGCGATCGCGTCAGCTTCGGCGTGATCTTGAACGACTTGGAGGCGGTTGCGCCGCTGGTGCGACCCTTGGCGGCGACCAGCAGGTAACCCGCCGGCGCCTCCGGCATCGTGATCTGCGCGCTGATGCGACCGAGGTTGTCGGCGCGAGGGCTCGCGATCGGCGTGGTGCGGGTCGAGGTGAAGTAGAGATCGACCGTCTCGCCGGGCTGGAAGCCGGTGCCGGTCACCTGGACCGTCGTCCCGACCGGACCGCTGGTCGGGCTGTGGCTCAGGCTCCGGGTGGTGATCGGCGTGCCGGTCGGATTCGGCGTCGCCGTGGCCGTCGCAGTCGCCTTCGGCGTAGCGGTGCTGGTCGGCGTCGGAGTCGGCGTGCCGGATTGGCGCACCGCGAGCGACGACTGGCCACAAGCCTGAGCGGCCGCGTTCGGCTCCTCGCCCGTTTGCCAGAGGAGCGTCACGCGCACCTGAGCGATGCCGTCGCCGCGCCGGAACCCGATGCCGGTCCACATACCATCGCCGAGATCGATCGCGGCGCGGTTGCCGACCTCATAGCCGACGTTGGAGATGCCGATCCCGCGCGCGCTGACGCCGTAGCCGACGTCGAGGCCGTCCCTCGCCGCCTCCGCGCCGACGTAGCCTTGCGGAAGAATGTTCTTTGTCGTCGAGAGCTTGTTGAGCTCGCGCTGGTTGGTCGGGTCCCACCAGTTGTCGTTCGTGAACCACGGCCCGACGTCGAGCACCTTGCCGACGCGGCAGGCGCCCGTGGACGGGTTCGTCACGCGGACGTAGCAGTTATCGCCGCAGAGCGCGACGTACCGGGAGTTCGGGTTCGCCCACGGGCAGGAGCTCTGGGTGCACGCGGGCAAGGCGACGAACATGTCACCGGGTTCGATCACGTGCCCAGCGGAGGTCGTCCCGCCGAAGAGACCTTCCTCCGTCGCGGTGACGAGGTAGGTCCCGGGGCCGACCATCTGAGTCTTGCCGCCGGAGCCGGAGACGACGGTGAACGAGACGCTCGCGGTGCGGCCGGTCGAGACGCCGCGTGCCTTGAGCGTGTGGGTGCCGGTGCTGAGGCTCGGGACGAGGGCGGTCAGGTTGAAGGAGCCGTTCGCGCTCGTCTGGCGCGACTGCCAAACCGTGCTGCTGTTGTCCCACGTCAGGTTGACGGTCTCGTTCGCGCCGAACCCGCCGACGCTGACGGAGACCTGCGCGCCGACGGCGGCCGAGCCCGGCGTGATGGAGACGGAGGGCTGACCGCTGACCTCGACGGTGGAGCTCAACGTCACGCCGCCCGACGTCGTCAGGACGACGGGATAGGAGCCGGCGCCGACCTGCGGAATGTTGAACGAGCACGAGTAGTTGCCGCTTCCGTTCGTGGAGCCGCTGCAGACATTCGTGCCCGCGCTGCTGCTCGTCTTGTTCCAGGCGATGGTGACGCTCTGGTTGCCGGCGAGACCCTTGGCGGAGACGTTGATCTTGGTGCCGGGCGAGCCGGACGTCGGACTCAGATTCAGAGCGGGTTGGATGTAGAGGGCGCCCCAGGCTGTCAGCCGGCTGGTCTGGCCGACGCCGACATAGTCGTGCCAGCCGGTGGTTCCTTCCGGCAGCGGGAAGGAGGTCGAGCCAGTCCCCTTCGCGTTTGTCTGGACATTGGCGAGCAGCGGACCGCTCGTCGTCTCCCACGTCACGCGCACCGTCTCATTAGCGCCGAACCCTTGGACGGTGAGGTTGATCGTCGTCCCTGGCGGGCCTTGGTACGGCGTGCGATTGAGGTAAGAGGTGACGGTGAAGGTCGCGGGCGCGCGCTTATCGCTCGTCATCCCGCGCGCGATGATCGTGTGGTTGCCGCCGGTCGCGTCCGGGATCGCGACTTCCGCCGCCCAGTTGCCCGCGCTGTTCGCCTTGACCTGGGCAATCTGCCCGGCGGACGAGACCGAATCGAAGTAGAGCCGGACCGTCTCGTTCGGGTTCATGCCGCTGCCGGAGGCGGTCACGATCGTGCCGACTCGGCCGCTCGTCGGGCTGATCGAAGTCTTGAGCGGTCCGGGCGTGCCGCCAGCGCTCGGCGTGGGTGTCGGTGTCTGCGCGCTACTCGTGTCGATCCAGAAGACCCATTTCGGACTCAAGCCGCTCGTGCCGGCGCTGTTCCTGGCCCGGACTTGCCACGCGTATTGACCCTTGCCGAGCGAGCCGGTCGTCCAGGATGTGCCGCTCACCCACGGGCTGGTGATCTGCTCGTCATTGATGACCACCTGGTACTCGGTGGCGCCGGAGACGCTGTTCCAGCTCAGGGTGACCTGTCGCGGCGCGGAGGTATAGGTCGTTCCGGTGGCCGGGCTCTTCAGGGTCGGAGTCGCCGGCGGCGAGGTGCTGCCCGCGCTGAGCTGCTGATTGGACGAGGTGAACTCGACGCCGTAGTACTGGTTGCGAACCGATTCACCCTTGTGCGGGAAGTCCATCCCGTCGATCTTGTGATCGTCGGTGAAAGGCACGGCGTTGCGGCTCCAGTTGCCGCCATCGGTTGTCTTCCAGATCGTGATGTGGATGTGTGGTGAGCCGCCATTGCCGGCCTGACCCGCCGGCGCGACGGTGCCGAGAAGCTGGCCCTGCGTCACCGTTTGACCGGCCGCGAGGCCATTCACCAGATTGGCGTGGAAGAAGGCGACGGCGTAGCCATCCCCGAGGTTGATGGACATGCCGCCGTAGGCTTCGTCAATCCAGCGAATGGTGCCGTTGACGGGAGAGAGGACGGGCTGACCGGCGGTGTTGCCGTCCTTGCGCTTGATGTCGAACGAGAACTTGTACTGGTAATAGGCAGAGCAGGAGTGCGTCTGAGAGATTTGGTCCTTGAGGGTGTTGGGGTCACAGTTGTAGTGACTCCAACCATCCGCCGGGGATGTGTTGTACCCCTGCGAGATGTACCACGTCGCGCCGGATGGCACCGGCCATTTGATGGATGAGTGGTTCGCGCTCGCTGGTTGCGGCTCCACGAGGTCCGCGATCGGCGCCCCCGTGGCCATCAACATGACGAGTGCAAGAAGGATGTGGACGATGCGCGGTCGCGCCAGCGAGGCTCTTCCCCACTGCGCCGACCCCCGGGGCGCAGTCCCCAGCCTGCTTGTCGACATTCGTGTCCCCTCCGCGGTCCTCCGGGTTTATCCCACCGCGGCGCCAGCCAACGCCGATCAGCGGCTTCCCTCAACCCGAAAGACCGTTCTGCCGCGTGCGGGGGGCGCGGCTCGTTAGTCTAAGCGTCTCCGGCCTATCTCGCTAGTGCGGATCGAAGGGCGCATCAACATTTTCGCGCTCCCGGCGCCGTCGTGTCCGCATCCCCCTCTGCGGTCCGCCCGACGCCACCTTCATCCGAGGCCGGTGTGATGCCTGGCGCTAAATCATTCCGCTGCCAAGACACCCAGCCGAAGTGACTTGGCCAATGAGAGCGCCTCCTCCGGCGTCACAAACGCTCCCAGACTAGCGTCAATCGCCGACAGTGTTGCTTCATCAAACAAAAGCAATCCACGGAATCGCCGTTCAGGTGAGATATTAGCAAACGCCAAATAATGCTCGAAAACGTCAGGCGCTTCGAGAACGGAGTACCGATCGAATCGCGCGGCGTGGGGCAGGGTCAAGATGTAATCCGCGAACGACGTCGCATCGGCGTACAGGCCGAGCAGAACGTCCGGAGCTCCGTTTGGCGCGGCGAGGAAGCCGATTGAGTCGGCGTTGGCCAGCATCGCCGGATCTCCCGGCCACGCCGCGGAGTTGAGCAGCGCCAGGAGATCGCGATTGCGCGTCATGACACCCCACGTCCGGCCTTTCGCGACGGACGGCTCAGCTAGCACGATATCCGCATAAGCCAGCGTGCCCATCAGCGCGGCCGCGATGGCCTCGTGCTTGGTCCAGGTGTCGTCGTGCAGCAGCGTGCCCTCGACGATCGCCGCCGCGAGCACCTCTGGCGACTCCCCATAGAGGAGGCTGTTGATGAGAATAGCCGGCTGCGACGCGCCGTCGGCGGAGCCGGAACGGCGGGCCGCGGGCGCCGAGTGGCGTAGGTCCGCGAACTCCACGCGCAGCGGGACGCCCTCCGGGTTGACGCCGCGGAAGATGACGTCCAGCGCCAAGTTCCAAGGCTCCCAGGCTGCCAGCATCAGCGTCGCGGCGCGAAGCGATGGATCGGGGATAAGGGCGGCGGTCGCTGGGTCATCGTAGGCGGCGAGGAAGTCTTGCGCGGTGGCCGGCTCGACTTGTCGCCGCTCGAGCATCTCCGCCAGCGCCGACCGGCCCTCGTCCTCGGTAAGCGCCTTGCCGGTTCGCTTGGCGCGCCGCAGATCGAAGTAGTTCTTCGCATCTCGAGGGAGGAATGGCCGCTGGTCCAGAGCAAGCCGCGCGGTGACGCGACCCTGAGCCTCGACTTCCTGCACGCTCTCCGTCATGTAGAGACCGAGCGTGCGCGCGAGTCGGACCGCTTTCGCGGGGGAAATCACCTTCCCGATGCCGCGATCGATGACCGCGATCATCTCCTCGTTGTACTCCGGCTCGGAGCCGAGCGATTTGCCGCCGGGGAAGCGAGAGATGAGTGCCGCGGTCGTCTGCTGGCCAGGGGAGCCGTGATTCCCCAGCGCATCGTAGAAGTCATCGGACTCGACGACGTAGCGGATGCTCTCGAAGTCGTACCGCGCGAACTCAGGCCCGACGAAGATGTCGCCCAACGGCGAGGTAGCAACGCCGAGCTGGCCCGGTCCGCCGCGCCCCATCGAGTTGAGCAGCGCCAAGAGCTCCAGGTTATTGAAGACGGTCAGGTCCGTGCGGAGATAGGCGACTCGCGGCTCGACCAGGAGGACCTCGGCGTAGCAGATGGTGTCGAGAATGTTGGCGATGATTTCTTCTTCGGCCGAGTTGTAGCCGCCGCCGTGCAGCGACTCGTGGACGATGACAGGGATGAGCTGCGCTGGATCTTCGCCGGCGTACTCCTCGCTCACGACGAGCGACGCGCGCCCGTCGCGCGGGTTCTCGTAGAGCGTGGCAATTGCTCCGGGGAAGCCGATGTCGTCGAAGATGACCTCGCGATATGGCCGGCCGGATGGATTCTCGCCGTCGAGAATCGCGCGCAGCGTGGCCTCGTACGGGTCCCAATCGGTCAGCATTAGGACGGCAGCGCGCAGGGCAGGGTCCGGAATGATGCGCTTCACGCGCCGCTGATCGAACCGGGCGAGCGCGTCGTCGATGGCCTCGACGTCCACGTCGCGGCGGGTGAGGAACTCCTTCAGCCTGTTGCGAGCCTCGTCTTCGGTGAGCGGCTGCGGCTGTCGCAGGTTGTAAGGAAAGGCGCGTTCGGAGCGAGCGCCGAGCACGAACGGTCTGCTGCGTAGGACAGCGTCGGGCTTCAGCGAAGAATCGATCGGCACGACAACGAGATCGCGCAGCTCGTCGTCATCGGTCGACGTCTGACTCGCGGGGAGATGGCGAGCGAGTACGCCGTGCAGTCCGTCCGCGCTGGCATTACCGGCTGGCTGGCCGGGCGCCGCAACGGCGATACTGGGCAGGAGCTGCGTCAAGACAAGCGCCAGCGCCGCGAGGAGGTAGATCGCTCGCGGCAGCGGAGCTTGCCAGCTGCTCACTGACTCGATGACTCGCGATTTCATCCGCAGCGATCCCAGGTGACAGCGCCAAGCCATTTGCAGTAAGTGCAGTATATGCAGCCAGCTTAGCAATAACAGTCAATTGGCGTGGCACTAACGTCACGGTTTTTCGTCTGGCCGTCGCCCAGGTGACCGCCAAGCGGCAATTGCGGGGAATTACAGGGGGTCGATCGCCAGTCCCGGCGTCGTTGCCCACTCCGCCCAGCCGCGGTCGTAGACGACCGCCCGGTAGCCGAGGAGCTGGAGCACGAACCAGGTGTGAGCGGCCTCGACGCCGAACCGGGCGTAGACGATCACGAAGCGTTCCCGACTGACGCCGGCCTCAGCGACGAGCTGCTCTAGTTCCGGAATCGACTTGAGGCGCCCGGCCTCGTCTCGAAGGGTGCTCGTCCACGGGAAGGGCACCGAGCCGGGGATGCGCCCGATCGGCAGGGTGTCGTTGACATCGTCGCGCGCTTCCTCCTCGGTCCGCACGTCGAGGAGGAGCGTCGCGGGATCGGAGCGGCGCTCGACGAGTTCCTCAGTGCCGATGTAATACCCGAGCCGCGGCGTGACAGTCGGTGGCTCGCGCTTAGGCGGCTCGACGTCTCCCGACTCCAGCTCGCCGCCGATGCCGCGCCAGGCGGCGAGGCCGCCATCGAGCGCGGCGACGCGGTCGTGACCGAGGAAACGCAGGAACCAAACCATCCGCGCCGCCCAGCGTCCACGATTGTTGTCGTACGCAACAACGAACGTGTCATCGGCGATGCCAAGGTCTTCGAGCAGCTCCCGGCGCAGCCGCTGATTATCGTCCGGCGCGAGCACCGCTCCGTAGACGGGATAGTTGGGATCCATGGTGTCCTGCCACCAGGCATGGACAGCGCCCGGCAGATGACCGCGACGGTAGCGGCCGAGCGAAGAGAGATCGAGGACCAGAATCGGTTCACGCGCCGCGTCGAGCGCCGAGCGCAGCTGCTCGGCGTCGATGAGCATTGGGGACGGCGCGTGTCCTGGGAAGGGGGCGACGGTCGCGGGAGGGGCGGCCGGGACGTTCAACCCATCGCCGCAGCCCGCGCTGAGTCCCGCGGCGAGACCGGCAATCGCGGTGGCACAGAATCGGCGTCGGCTCAGGCGAGATCCTGGCCAGAACGAGCGTTGCATGTCGCGAGTCTAACGCAGCGCTCGGGGAGAGGAGCGCCAGATGGAGTCCCGCCGCCGCCTGCTGATCGTTGGCTTCGGCTTCGCCGTGGTGGTCTGCGTGGCCGCCACGTTGGCGGTCGGCACGCTCGTTGAGGACGCCGACGATGAAAGAGCGGCGCCGACAGCGACCGTAACGCGGCCGGCGACGACCCGCGCGGCCAGGCCGGTCACCTTGCGCTCCGCCTCACCGGCGGCGTCACCTCGAGTCGGAACCGGCCAAGTAGGCGTGGCCCCGCTCTCGGCGGAGGCGGCGGTGCAGCGCGTGGCGCCAGCCGTCGTCACGGTCGTCAATCAGCGGCTCGCCGGGCTCTCTCAGCAAGACGACCTCGAGCTCGGCGGCGTAGGGACGGGCGTGATCATTGATGACCTGGGGCACATCGCGACGAATTGGCACGTGATCGAAGGGGGAGACGCCTTCTTCGTAGTCCTCTCGACGGGCGAATCCCGGTCGGCCACGCTCGTCGGCGCCGATCCGATCACGGATCTCGCGGTGATTCGCATGGAGGGCTCGGTCCCGGCGGTGGCGACGCTTGGGGATTCGGTCATGCTGCGACCGGGAGAGCCAGTGCTGGCGATTGGCTCCCCGCTCGGCGCGTTTACGACGAGCGTCACGGCCGGCATCGTCAGCGCCCTTGGGCGATCCCTCGCACCCGAGCCAGGGCAGCCCGAGCTGACTGGCCTCATTCAGCACGACGCCGCCATCAATTCCGGCAACTCGGGCGGTCCGCTCGTGACGCTCGATGGCACGGTGGTCGGTCTCAACACGCTCGGCATCCCAGAAGAGAACGGCCAGCCGATCCAGGGGCTGTTCTTCGCGATTCCGGTCAATACGGTGCGGATGATCACGCGAGAGCTGATCGAGCATGGCTCGGTCGAGTATCCGTTCCTGGGCGTCGAGACGGTGCCGGTGACGCCGCAGCTCGCGAGCCACCTCCAGCTGCCGGTCGAGAGCGGCGTGCTCGTGGTCGGTGTGGTGCCCGGTAGCCCGGCCGATGAGGCAGGAATTCAACCTGACGACATCATTCTCGCCATCGGCGGCGACGCAATTGGGGAGGACCGGCCGCTGACTGAGGTGCTCTTCCGCTACCGGCCGGGCAAGCAGGTGGAAGTGGAAATGCAGCGGGGCGCGCAAGCGTTCACCGTCCAGGTGACGCTCGGAACGCGCCCCGCCGATCAGTGACCTGCTAGCTCGGCTGCTAGTTCAGCTCGAAGGTCATCTGCACATCGACGGAGATCGTCTGCGTGCCAGGCTGGATCGGAACCGCGGCATCGGCGGCGCGAGCCATCTCGCCCAGACCGAGCGGCGTCGGCGGCGGCGAGTAGGACTCGCTGATCGACAACACGCGCCCGACCGTCATGCCAGCGGCGGAGGCGAGCTGCTGCGCCTTCTCCATCGCATCGTTGACCGCCAGCGTGCGCGCCTGGGTAGCTGCCGTCGAGGGATCGGTGACGATGAAGTTGATGCCATGGATCGTGTTCGCGCCGCGGTCGACGACCGTATCGAGGATCGAGCCGAGTTGATCGAGATCGCGGACCGTCACGTTGACGAGGTTGACGATCTGGAAGCCGCGGATGGTCGTCGGATTGCCCTGATCGTCATAGTCCTGGAGGATGTTGACGTTGTAGCTGGCGGTTTGAATGTCCCGGTCGGCGATGCCTGCTTCGCGCAACGCCTCGAGAATCGCCGTCATCTGAGACGTCGCGCTCTCCTGGGCGGCGGTCAACGTCGGCTCAAGGACGGTCACGCCGAGCACGATCGTGGCGGCGTCCGGCTCAACGACCACCGAACCACTGCCGCTCACCTGGACGGTCGCTGGCCCGGTAGAGGTCGCGATCGGAGTCTGTGCCGTGGCGCGGGGGCTGAATGCGAAAGTAGCCGCACCGACCAATCCGACGATTCCGAGCGTGAGAACGACGAGAGCGCTGCGGCGAAGGCCAGGCTGTCTGACGTGTTCCATCGAGCTCCTCTCCATTTCGCTGAGGCCAACTCCGTGGCCACGTACTCGCCAGCAGGCGCGATCGCGAGCAGCCGCGCCGGGCTTGCAAGGAGAACGCTAATGCACGCGGGAGGGTTCCCGCACGAGGCTAGGCGCCGCCCCTCGCGCGCAGGCGATGCAACCCAATGAGCGCTAGGACGAGCAGCGCAAGGAGCGCGGCGAGCACGTACTGGGCGATGCGCCAGAGCGACGTGCCATCATCGCCCTGCGCGCCGTGCGCCTCGCTGGCGTCAGGAGTCGCGGTGACTGCCTCGCCGATTGGGCCGGAGGAAGCCGGGGTGGCCGAAACCTGAGCGAGCGCGAGGCTGCCGGCCTCGGCAGTGCCGGCGACGCCCTCTTCTGTCTCCGCGTACGCGGCCTCGAACTGAGCGCCGGTCGGCATCGCGCCCGAGGGAGAGGCGCTCTCCACGGCGTCCATCGCCTCCATCTCGGCCGCCGCCTCACCCAGTGTGCTCTTCGCGGTTTCATTCGCCGCGACGAGCGCTTCGTCTCGCTGCACTGTCTCGACGGCGCCGGCGACCGCGGTTTGGTCGAGCGCGGAGATCGGCGCTTCTCCGTCGACCAATTCGGCCGAGGTGTCCGCATCCTCGCCGGCGAACGGCTCGCTCGCGACCGACGCGCCCGAATCCAACGCCTGGGAACCGGCGCCGGTCGTCTCGCGACCTAGCGCAGGAGCCATCGCCTCGCTGTCCTCGTCCGGGGCGGCGAATGCCGCGCTGGTCTCCGTCGGCGCCCCGCCGGGACCGCCGGTCTCGCCGACGACCGTGTGTAGCTCGCGGGGAGCCGCCGTCGTTGCGAAGGACGCGGGCGGCGCCTCCTGGCTCGTATCCGAGTCCCGAACAAGGTCAACCGCCGTCACCGCAACCAGCAAGATCGCGACGGCAACGGTCGCCGCCCGCAGAGCCGGTAGCTGCGGCAGCAAAGCAGCGCCCCACCGCTGCCACCACGGCCGGTTCTCGCGGATGTGCTCGGGCGTGAGCTGGAATGAGCGGCGCGGGTGTGGCATGGGGAGGGAGCGCAGCAGGAGGCGCGTTGCTTCGAGTTCCCGCAGATCCGCGCGGCAGATCTCGCATCCGGCGAGGTGCGCCTCCGCCCGGGTGCGCTCAGCCGCTGGCATCGCGTCGTCCAGGTAGGCGCTCAGCGTCTCGGTGTCCAGGTGGCCGCCGGAGATATCAGAGCGCGGCGTGTCGCCGTCTCCCTCTGGTTGCCGTCTCCTGTCCATCGAGTCGTCCATTATGAGCTCCGGCCGCTTGGCGTTCTGGACCGAGGCGCTTCGTGAGCCGCGGCCTAGTCCTCAGGTAAACGTAAAAAGCGATCGAACAGTTCCCGGCTGGCGGGATCCTCCCGTAGCAGGTCGCGCAGGCGTGCTCGCGCTCGGCTGATCCGCGACTTGACGGTGCCGACCGCGACGCCGGTGATCTCCGCAATCTCTTCATAGGGATGGCCGTGAACGTCGGCAAGGATCACCGCGAGGCGCTGATCGTCCGGCAGCAGCTGGAGCGCCCGCTCCAGGCGCGCCGACAGCTCGGAACGAGCGGCGAATGCCTCCGGGTGCTCTCCGGGCGTCTGGCTCGACCATGACGGCTCGGTCTCGAACGGCACGGCGTCCAGCGAGTCGGCGGGCCGGCGGGCGCGGGCGCGGAGGATGTCGTAGCAGCGATTCGTCGCGATCCGCAGCAGCCAGGGGCGGACCAATCCGCCACGGAACGAGTTTATTGACGTCCACGCCTTGATGAAGGTCTCTTGCGTCGCGTCTTCGGCGGCGTCACTGTCGCCAAGCATGCGCAGGCAGACGGCGTAGACGGCCCGCTCGTGCCGGGCTACGAGCGCGTTGAACGAAGGAAGGTCGCCGCGCTGCGCTGCCTGGAGCAATCGCTCGTCGTGCCGAGCCTCCGCGTCGAGACCGGGAGTCTCGGGGGCGTTGACGGCGACATCATCCTTCGGCTCGGGACCGGCTGGCTCGTCACGGCGCCGCAGGCGAAACATGACAGGCTTCCCGCTCTCCAGCCTTCCCGCCGAACCGACACTATGCCGGCAGCGTGAGCGACACGCGCTCGAGCACCGCCGGGTTGGCGACAGTGCGCGGACGCTGCCCGCGCAACACGCGAAGCGCCTCGAACAGCGTCTCCCTACGTAGGATCTCGACCGAGCGCTCCGAGTAGTAAGCGGCGTGTGGAGTCAGGATGACGTTCGGTAAGCGGTAGAGCGGCGAGTCGGGCGGCAAGGGCTCCGGATCGACGACATCGAGGGCAGCGCCGGCGATCCGGCACTCCTGCAGCGCGGCGGTCACCGCCGGCATGCTGACGATCGGACCGCGGGCGGTATTCACCAGCAGCGCCGTCGGCTTCATCAGCGAGAACGCGCGCTCGTCGATCATCTCGCGCGTCTCGGCGGTGAGCGGGCAATGGATGCTGATGATATCCGCGCGCTGGAGCAGCTCGTCGAGCGAGACGGGCTCCGCTCCGCGCTCGCGGATCGTGGCGGGGTCCACGTACGGATCGGTCGCGAGGATGTGGAACCCGAATGGCCGAGCGCGTTGAGCGACCGCGCTGCCGATCCGGCCGATGCCGATCAGGCCGAGGGTAAGCTCGCGAAGCGGCGGGATCGGGCCGCGGATGATTTCTCGGGTGTGGTAGTGGTAGCTGACCCAGGCGCCCTCCCGGAGTGCGCGATCCATCTCCACGATGCGCCGGTTGAGCGCGAGGATCAACGACATCGCGTGGTCAGCCACTTCCGCCGTGCAGTAGTCGGGGACGTGCGTGACGACGATCCCGCGCTCGGCGGCGGCGTCCAGATCAATGTGATCGAGCCCGACCGCATATCGGCTGATGACCCGGCAGCGAGTCAGCGATTCGATCACGCGCCGCGTGATCCGCTCGCGGGATGAGATCAAGAGCGCGTCGGCATCTCGCGCGAACTCGATCAGCTCGTCTTCGGTCCTGCAGAGACCTGCTCGAAGATCGAACTCGAACTCATCCTGCTCGGCGAGGAATCGCTCCTCCCAGTCGAGCTCGTACCGATCCGTCGTGATCACGATCGTGACGCGTTCTTTCCCGCCCATCTCGCTCTCAGCCCTCACGCCTCATGGACCGTTCGCGCTGTCCCTACTATCGCACAGCGAGTGCCGATGGTTACGGCGGCTACTGTGAGATAGGGCGGGAACCCCACGACACCACGGCGAGGGTAGGGCAGGCCCATGAGGACCGAGAGGCGCCATGCCTCTTCCGCCACGCGTCCGAGAGTGGCGAGATCAGCAGGCGCGACAGCATCTCGAGGGGCGAAAGAGGAATGGTACTTGACAAAAAGAAACAGTCCCGACAAGCTTGGCGTAGGCGCGGCTCCCCGCGACCGACCGCTCCCCCACGGCAACGCCCCGCAACGACCGTGGCTTCCTGGCCGGTCCCGCCCCCGGATGGGTCTCGGAGCGCTACCCCGCAATTACGCTCCGTCCCTTGTCCGGGTCGGTGGGGAGCCTCGCTTTCGCTCGGCCCCTCGGGACTGTACGTACATACTAGTACGTACACCCTGCCTTGTCAAGGGGGTGAGCGAGGCAATTTTCGAATTGCCTTGCCGTCCCCGTCAGCCCCGGTCCAGCAGCTCCAGCGTCGCCGCGAACGCTTCCACGCCGCGTGGTCCCGGTGGGTCCAGCCAGAGCATCACCTCGTTGATCCCTTCGGCCGCGAAGGAGCGCAGGTACTCGGCCGCTTCCTCTGGCTCTCTCGGCCGGGGCGGACGCTGTGTCTCCGTCCACGACCAGACGCCTTGCGCGCCGGGGAGATCGAGATAGACGCAAGCGGATCGGCTCAGCGTCGCCGGGTCGCGCCCGACCGCTTCGCAGGCGGCATCCACTTGCTCACGGAGCGGCGGGATCGCTGCCGGATCGTCTACCCATGTCGTGTTCCAGATGTCGGCGTGGCGCGCGGCGAACCGCAGCAGCCGCTCGCCCGTGGTGCCGATCATGATCGGCATCTTGCCCTCGCGCGGTCCGCGAGGACGCAGGAGCGCGTTCTCCACGCGGTAGTACTTGCCCTCGAAGGTCGCCTCTCCGTCGCGGAGCATCCGGATGATGATCTCCGCAGCCTCCTCGAACCGGCTTGCCCGGTGGTCGAACGGGTAGCCATAGGCGATGTATTCGGGCTCGTGCCAGCCAGCGCCGAGACCGAGGATGAGCCGCCCGTCGCTGATCTCGTCGACCGTCTCCGCGATCTTCGCGAGCAAGCCCGGCGCCCGGAAGCTGACGCAGCTCACGAGTGGGCCGAGCCGAATTCGAGAGGTGGAAGCGGCCAGCGCTGCAAGCAGCGACCAGCACTCCCAGCGGCCCTGCGGCTGCACGCCGTCGAACCGGAACAACAGGTGATCCGCGACCCAGACCGAATCAAAGCCGACGGATTCGGCGAGCCGCGCCAGCTCCAGCACGTCGCGCCACCGCCGGTTGCCGGAACCCATTTCCCCGTCACCATTCGGGATGTAGAGACCGACTTGCAAAGGCCGCTGTTTGCCGCTCTCCATTCCTCTCCTCGCTCTCCGACGTGCCAATCCTATTCAGCGTGAAATGCCGCGCGGATGGTAGCGGCGAGACTGGCTAGATGGAAAGAGGGAGCCGGGCAGCAATTGCGCAGGAACAGACGAAGACGGGCCGAAACATCTAGAATTGCCCTAGCCGCGGAGCCCAATCGTTGCAGCTTCGGGGGCATTCGGCGCGCTGGGCCGGAGATGAGCCCAGGTGGCGTGGCGCGGGAGAGAGTCGGGTGGATTTCGTCGTCGGGGGCTTCGGTCTTGGTGCAGCCATCGTCCTCCTCGGCTTCGCAATCCGCGACCTCGGTCCCGCCCTTCACGCGCGGTCAGCCGCTCCGACTCGGCTAGCGTGGTTGCGCCTGTGCCGGGAGCTTGGCGCGGGTCTCATCGGCGCGGGCGTTGTCCTCTTCCTGGTCACCCTGGTTCCGCTCTTCCTCGGCGCGAGCGACTCTGCCGGATCGCGCGTCGTCCTCGTCTCGGCGCTCGTCGTGCTGGTGGTCTTCGTTGTGACGTCGGCGATGGCGTTCCGCCGCTACCGGGCGCGCGTGGCAGCAATGGAGCCCGAATTCGAGGCGGTCCCGCCTCCGTTGGAAATCCGGCCGGACCCTGCCGCGTTCTGGCCCGAGCGCCGGACCGCGCAGGTCCAGACTCCCGTCTCCGAGGAACCCGCCTCAGAACCAGCACCGGAACCGGTCTCTGAGCCTGCGTTGCCGACGCAATCTGAGCCAGAACAACCTGAGCCCGCACCGGGGCTACCGCCAGAGCCTGTCCCTGCGCCGTCGCCGCGTTCCAGCGTCTCGGGGCCGCCCCGCTTCGAGTCGCCGCTGCTGGCAGATATCACGCCCGATGACAGCGAGGGGCCGACGTTCCGTTCCCGCCTGCTTGCCGAGGCAGTGGCTTCGGCTCAGGAGGGTGGCGATGCTTCGCGTATGTCCTCGCTGACGGAGCCTGAGTCGGGAGTGGCACCGGAATCTGGCGATGAGGCGACCGACGCTGGGTCGGTGGAAGCGGAGATCCCGGAGCAGGTGCAGGACTCGGCCTCTGACCAGCCAGAGCCAGCGGAGGAGGATGCGGCGCGGCCGGCGGACCCGACGGTCGCCGTCACAGACGATACGCCCGCGGAGCCCGGTGAGCAGGACTGAGCCCCTCGCCGCGAGAGGTTTCTCCCCTGCTTAGGCGCGAATCGAGCCATCCGCCGGCGCCCGCCCGGAACCAGCGATGTCCGGTCGTGCACGACCAGAACCGGGGCGCTCTTCCTGCAAGCTCTCTGGGGCTGGCGCGGCGGGGAGCCGGACCGTGACGGTCGTGCCCTCGCCGACTTGGCTGGCGACGGAGAGCGTTCCCCGGTGGAGCGCGACTATCTCCCGGACGATCGCGAGCCCGAGGCCGAAGCCGGACGCTGTGTCCTGGTCCCGGTCGAAACGGGTAAAGCGATCGAAGATGCGCGGCAGCCAGCTCGTATCGGCGAATGAAAGCGGCGCTGATGAGGAGGACGAGCGCCAACGCGAGGAGGATGACGAAGCTGTGGGAGAGGATGAGTCGTCCGCGCAGACTCAGCGGACGTCGCCACCTCGTGACCGACTCACGCTCGGCGCGTCCCACGTCTGCCATAGCCGCTGACTGCCTACTCGAACCTCGTATGCCTTCTTGGCACCCTACCACGTCAGCGTAACCGCCATGTAACGGGCGGCGACTCGGCGGGGACGGGGGCGAGCCAGAAGCGTCAGTGTCGCAGCGCCAGGCGGTACCCGATGGAGCGGACCGTCTCGATCGCCAGCGGCGCGTTGGCGTCTTCCAGCCGGTCGCGCAGGCGCGACACATGGACGTCAACGGTGCACGTATCGCCGTCGAAGATGCCGCCCCAGACAGCGTCGAGCAGCTGGTCGCGGGGCCAGACGACACCTGGTCGCCGAGCGAACGTGGCCGGGAGGTCGAACTCCTTGGCGCGGAGCGGAATCTCGCGCTGGTTGACCAGGAACCGGCGCGTATCGAGCTCGATGCGAGCATTCCCCAGGCAGATCGTCTCTCCCGATGGCGCAAACGCGTGCTCTTGCGATTGCCGGGCGCTGCGGCGCAGGAGGGCGCGGACGCGGGCGCCCAGCTCCAGGGGATTGAAGGGCTTGGTGAGGTAGTCGTCTGCCCCGAGATCGAACCCTTCGAGCTTGTCCCGGTCGTCGTCGAGCGCGGTCAGCATGATGATTGGGACTTCGGAAACGCGGCGGATACGGCGGCAGACGCCACGACCGTCGAGACCCGGCAGCATCAGGTCGAGCACGACCACGTCGAACTCAGCCCGCGCATCCTCGACGCGGCGGAGCGCGGCAACACCATCGGTCACGACCTCGACGTCATGCCCCTCCCGGCGAAGGTAGAGCCGGACGAGGTCGGCAATCGGGGCGTCATCGTCCACGACCAGGATGCGTGTCATACCCGCGACTCTCGATCTTGCGCCAGATCCGATCCCTGCCGGAAGTGTAGAAGCGGGAGGGTGGTGGCGCGAGGGCGGTGGCCGGTACGGCGGTCCGCTCTCGGGCGCGAATGTGATGCGTTCGACATGAAAAGGGGAGAGGTAACGCACCTCTCCCCTCTCGGCTGATCCGGCGCTCTAGACGCTAGTTCGTGATCTTGACCTCGGCCAGGTAGGGATAGGCTGTGCCGCTGGTCGGCTTGTTGAAGTAGAAGCGCACGTACCGCGCCTTCCCGCTCCACTTCAGCGTCTGCCAGACGCCAGTGGACGTCTTGCTGCGCTTGGCGATCGTCGTCCAGCTCGAGCTGGAGGTGGACGTCGTTGAGACCTGGATCTCGTAGGCGCCGTTGTAGGCACTGCCGAAGATCCAGGAGATGGAGCCGACGTTCTTGACGCTGCCGAGATCGAACCAGATGTAGGCCGTGCTCGGCATCGTCCGGCTCGTCGTCCGCCAGTTGGTATTCAGCTTGTTGTCGTAGGCGTAGCTAGAGCTGGTCGACGATGCGGTGCTGCGGGCGCTGCGCGTGATCTTGTAGGCCGTGCCGCCGGCTGGCTTCGTCGCCGTCGGGGTCGGCGCGGGCGCCGAGCTGCCGGAGCAATTGATCGGCTCGACGACCTTCCCGCCGAACGTTGTCGTCCAATACCACTTGTAGGTGGATTTCGAGTTGTACGCCCGCCCGATGCCGATCGCCTTCATGCTCGTGCTCAGCATGTTGGCGTTGTGGCCGGAGGAGTTCTTCCACTGGTTGAACGTCGCGGACGCCGTCTCATTCCCGGCCGCGATGTTCTCGGCGATCGACGTGCCGAGCTTCCGGTAGTCGTATCCGTGATTGATCAGGTTCTGAATCCAGCTCGTGCCGTCGTGCAGGCTGTGGTCGCTGCGCCAGTGGTTGTAAGTCGCCATATCAACGGAGTGATGCTCCGCCGCGGCGCCGAGATAGCGATCCAGCGTCAGCGGGCTGCGCCCATTCTGCTTGCGGTAATTGTTGATGATGGTGAGGAATGTGCATTCCTCGCTGTCCGGGCTGTACTGCGACGCCGAGATGGCTAGATCCCCGGAATCGCTGGCGCCCGGCGCCGGAGCGGCGGTGACCGAGCCGAGGATCGAGCCGAGCAGGCCCAAGGTCACCAAGAGGCTGACAAGGAATGCGCGAGAACGCTTCATTGAGATCCCCCGTGGTCTTCGGGCTGAGCGCCGCGCGCCGACTAGCAGGACGCAGGGTATCCCCTGCCGGCCCATGCGTGGCTGGTTCGGCCGCCGACGAGCGCCGACAGAAGGCCGTGTGAAGTTGAGGCGTCGCCGCGGTGCCGCCTCGCCGAAGCGGGACGCGGAGAGCGCTTTCCCCCAGCGGGAGCATAGCGGCAAGGCCGCGTGTGCCACATGGGTTGATGGTCAAGAAAGCGCGTGGTCAGTCAGGCTAGGTCAAATGGGTGGTCGCTGATCACGCGGATAGGACGCGGCCGCTGCTCCCGGTAACTCCGTCTCGGTCAACGCTCAGAGCTGGAGGTGCCCAACGCTTCGAAGAAGCGCGCGTACACCCGGCGGGCGATCGAGAAATCCTCGACGCGGAACCACTCGTTCGGCGCGTGCGAGCGACTGCCGGGCATGCCGAAGCCGATGGTGATGGTGCCGACGCCGAGCTCTCGCTGGAAGACCTCGGTGATCGGGACCGAGCCGCCGGCGCGGACCATCAGTGGCTCGCGGCCATAGACCTCGTGGAGCACGCGCTTTGCGACCGCAAGCGCCGGATCATCTCGCCGGAGCGTGAAGGGACGGGCCGAGCCGGGCATTGGCTGGACTGTCACGTTCACACCGGCGGGAGCATGCTCCGCCACGTGCCGCTCGATCGCGGCGACGATCTCGTCCGGCTCCTGATCTGGCACGAGGCGGCAGGTGATCTTGAGATGCGCCTCGCAGGGCGTGACCGTCTTCGTCCCGTCGCCCTGGAAGCCGCCCCAGACGCCGTTGAAGTCGAGCGTTGGCCGTGCCCAGCGGCGCTCGAGCGGCGTGTACCCCGGTTCGCCCCAGAGCGTTTCGACGCCCGCCTCCTCTTTGAACTCGGCCTCGTTGAAGGGCACGGCAGCTAGCTCGGCGCGGTCCTGGTCGGTGAGCGGCCGGACGCGGTCGTAGAATCCCGCGACCGCCACGCGCCCATCTTTGTCGTGCATCGTCGCCGCGAGCTGAATCAGCACCTGCACGGCGTTCGGCACAATAGCTCCGTAGGAGCCGGAGTGCAGATCGGTCGAGCCGGTCCGCACATCGATTTGGCAGCCGGCGATCCCTTTGAAGGCGACGACCAGCGACGGCGTCTCCGGCCCGAACATCCCGCCGTCCGCGGAGAGGATCGCGTCGCACTTGAGCTCAGCCCGGCGCTGGCGGACGATCTCCGGCAAGTTCGGGCTGCCGATCTCCTCCTCGCCTTCGAAGAGGAAGATGAAGTTGACCGGCGGGCGGCCGGTGGTGCGCGCGACGGCCTCCAAGCCCTGGATCAGGGTGACGAGATTCGCCTTCATGTCCGCCGCGCCGCGGGCGTAGATCGTGCCTTCGCGGATCGTCGGCTCGAATGGCGGCGAATCCCACAGCGCCAGCGGATCTGGTGGCTGCACGTCGTAGTGCCCGTAAACGAGGAGGGTGGGACGGCTCGGATCGACGTCCCAGCGGCCATAGACGACCGGATGCCCCGGCGTCTCGAGCAAGGAGACGGACGGTACGCCGGCCGCTTGCAGCCGCGCGGCGACCCAGTTTGCCGCGGCGGCGACATCGTTGCGATGCTCGGGGGTTGTGCTGACGCTCGGAATCCGGAGCAGCTCGAGGAGCTCGTTGAAATGTCGGTCGTATTCCGTGTCGAGATAGGCTTGCCACGCCGCTCCTGTCATGCCCCGGATCCTCCTTTCCCAGTCAGCTCACTCGCGGCAACCGCACTTCTAGGAGATCGTCACGAACGTGAACTGCTTCCATCCCGCGCCCTTCAGGCCAGCCGTACAGATCGCTGAACGTCAGCGGGCGGTGGCCGGTCACCTGGAGCCGAAGGATGCCCTCTGCGAACTCACGCGGCTCCACCGAGCGCACGTGCCCTAAGCCTTCCAAGTAGCGCTTGAGTGAGAGCGCGGTCGTCGCTCGCGGCACGCCATGGACGAGCAGGATAGTCGAGCGGATTCCGGTACTCGCCAACGCCTCGTCGGTCGCCATAGGAGCGGGCCTTTGACTTGGCGCGGCTGGGGGAGCAGCCGGCTCGCTCGGTTCCTGCGCTGGAACCGCCTCGAAGGCAGGCGCTGGCTCGAATGCGGCTGGCTCGGCAGCCGGTGCTGACTCGACGGGGGGCGGCGATTCCTCATTAGGCACGTCGCGTATCGAGTCGTCAACGACCGGCGCGGTTCCCGCCTCCTCTGCTTCGTCTGAAGAGGGCATCGCCGGCGTTGGCTCGACCGCCACGCTGATCGTTTCGTCGACTGCCGCCGGGGCGGATGGCTCCTCCGGCGCGGGCGCCGGCGCATCTGGCAGCGCCGTGAGCGCTTGTTCGGTCTGCTCTTCGGCGATCTCGAACTCAGATGGCTCGAACGGCTTGAGATCCGGCGGCAGCGGTGGAAGCGGAGCGGTCGCGGGCAGCGGTGCCGTCGGCTGGGCGGTGGCGGCCGGCGGCAGCGACGCTTCCACGTCGTCGAGCGCGTCCGCGACCCGCCGCGCTGCTCGCTCCGCGTGTCCTTGCAGCGCCGAGAGGTCGTCCAAAATCGCGCCGAGCAGGTCCCGTAGCTGTTGCTGGTGGCTCGACTTCAGTCGCTCGACCTCGGCGCGGGCCTCGGCCAGCTCGCGGGCTGCCGCTTCCCGCAGATCCATCGCCTCGCGCAGCAGGTCGCCGGAGCGAGCGATGTTCTCCTGAATCAGCCGGTCGAACGACTCGTAGAAAGCCAGTCGCTCGCGCAGCCGCTCTAGCTCGGAATCCGGCTCCTGCGCGGCTGCCTGCGACTGCGCGTCCTGGTTCGCGCCGGTGGTTTCGGCGGAGGTATGGCCCATCCTCTCGCGTCCCTCGTCTCTGTGCTTGGCGTGCCCGACGTGGTGCGGCGGAGGAGTCGTGACGGTGGTGAGACCTCGATCCCAGCGCCTCGCGCGCTCGCGATTCGCGATCCCCAGTCAGCCTCCAGCCGCGCGGCGTCCGTGAGTGTAGCACGGCAAGCGAGCCGCATCTGGCGTGCCGATGGGCCAGCTAGGAGCGCCGGCGCGATCGTGACCTGAGTCAACGATCGCCGCTCCCGGCGCGAGGGATTGTGACGAGGCGCCAATAGTTGACCCTGAACACTACAATTGGCTGGCGAGCAGCGGCTCGCTGAATGAGAGGTGATGAACGACCGATGAGCCAGCTACTCGAGATCGCCCGCGAGCGCGTACTTTTCTATGACGGCTCGATGGGCGCGACCATCCTCAATATGCAGCTCGACGCCGAGGCATACGGCGGCAAAGAGGGCTGCAACGACTATCTGGTCCTCTGCAATCCAGGGATCATCGAGGGCATCCACGCGTCGTTCCTCGAGGTCGGCGTGGATGTCCTGGAAACGGATACCTTCGGTGGCAACCGGCTGAAGCTGGAGGAGTATGGGCTCGGAGAGCAGACGTACGAGCTCAACCGCGCCGCTGCCGAGCTCGCCCGTCGCGTTGCGCGCGACTACTCAACGCCGAGCCACCCCCGGTTCGTAGCCGGATCGATCGGGCCGACTGGTCTCCTGCCGGCGTCTGAGGATCCGTTGCTCGGCAAGCATCGCTTCCAGGAGATCGTCGATCTCTTCCTCGACCAAGTGCGCGGGTTGATTGATGGCGGCGTCGATGTCCTGATCATCGAGACGGTGCAGGACATCCTCGAGCTGAAGGCGGCGATCCACGCCTGCCTCCGCGTGCGCGAGGAGCGCGGCGTCTTCGTCCCGATCCACGCCTCGGTCACGCTCGATACCTCGGGCCGGATGCTGCTCGGCACGGACATCGGCGCGGCGCTCGCCGTCCTCGAGCACCTGCCGGTCGATATCATCGGGCTCAACTGCTCGACCGGCCCGGATTACATGCGCGAGCCGGCGCGCTACCTCGGCGAGCGGAGCAGCCGGCCGGTGGCGATCATCCCGAACGCGGGTATTCCGATTAACGTCGATGGTCTGGCCGTCTTCCCGATGGAGCCGGAGCCGATGGCGCGGCAGCTGCGGGAGATGGTCGAGGAGTTCGGCGTTGGAATCGTGGGCGGCTGCTGCGGCACAACACCGGAGCACCTGCGTCAGACCGTGGAACAGATCGGCCGTCGGCCGGTCACCTTCCGCGCCGTGGAGCCATCCGCCGAGATCGCCAGCATGATGCGGGCGACCCCGCTCCGCCAGGAGCCAGCCCCGCTGATCATCGGCGAGCGGGTCAACACGCAGGGATCGCGCAAGGTCAAGCGCCTGGCGCTCGCCGACGACTTCGACGGGCTGCTCGAAGTCGCGCGCGGGCAAGTTGAGGAGGGCGCCCACGCGCTCGATGTCTGCATGGCGCTGACGGAGCGTCAGGACGAGGCGGAGCTGATGCGCACCCTCGTCAAGAAGCTGGCGCTCAACATCGAGGCACCGCTCGTCATCGACTCGACCGAGCCCGAGGTGATCCGCGCGGCGCTCGAGCAGTATCCAGGGCGGGCCATCGTCAACTCGATCAACATGGAGAATGGCCGCGAGCGGATCGAGGCGGTCATGCCGCTCGTCAAGGCGCACGGCGCCGCCGTGATCGCGCTGACGATCGACGAGGAGGGGATGGCCAAGACGCGCGAGCGCAAGCTGGCCGTCGCCCGCAAGATCTACGATATCGTCACGAACGAATACGGCCTGCGGCCGGAAGACCTGATCTTCGATGCGCTGACCTTCACCCTCGCGACCGGCGATCCGGAGTTCACCCATTCGGCGATCGAGACGATCGAAGGCATCCGCCTGATCGAGCAGGAGCTACCAGGCGTGCTGACCGTCCTCGGTGTCAGCAACGTCTCGTTCGGGCTCAACCCAGCGGCGCGGCGCGTCCTCAACGCGGTCTTCCTCTATCACTGCGTCCAGGCCGGGCTCGACCTGGCCATCATCCACCCCTCGCACGTCGTGCCGTTCGCCGAGATCCCGGCTGAGGAGCGCGAGCTTGCCGAGGACCTCATCTTCGCCCGCCGGTCGGACGCGCTACAGCGGTACATCGAGTTCTTCGAGGGCCGGACCGAAGAGGCGCAGCAGGGCGGTCCCGACCCGATGGCGGAGATGTCGCCGCGCGAGCGGCTCCACTACCGCATCCTCCATCGGAAGAAGGAGGGCGTGGAGGAGGACATCGATCGCGCGGTCGCGGAGTCAGGCGACCCGATTGACGTCCTCAATAACGTCCTGCTCCCGGCGATGAAGGAGGTCGGCGACAAGTTCGGCGCCGGCGAGCTGATCCTGCCCTTCGTCCTCCAGTCGGCGGAGGTGATGAAGCGGGCGGTGGCGCGGCTGGAGACGTACCTCGAACGGAAGGAGGGCGTCAGCAAGGGCGTCGTCGTCCTGGCCACCGTTTTCGGCGACGTACACGACATCGGCAAGAACCTCGTCAACACGATCCTGACGAACAACGGCTACACCGTGCACGACCTGGGCAAGCAGGTCCCGATTAGCCGCATCATCGACGCGGCCGTCGAAACGAACGCGACAGCGATCGGGCTCTCCGCGCTGCTCGTTTCGACGAGCAAGCAAATGCCGCTCTGCGTCAAGGAGCTGCACCATCAGGGCCTCAAGTTCCCGGTCCTGATCGGCGGCGCGGCGATCAATCGCCAATTCGGTTATCGCACGCTCTTCGTCGACGATGACACGCCCTACCCTGCCGGCGTTTTCTACGCCCGGGACGCCTTCGAGGGCCTGGCGATCATGGATCGCCTGATAGACGAGAAGGAGCGACAGGCGTTCCTGATGAAGACGGTCGCCGAGGCGCGCGCTGCCCTGAACCGGCCCGGCCGGGAGGCGTTCAGCGTGCCCGACGAGGCTGCCGCGACGACAGGCCGCACCGTCCGTGAAGTCGAGCCGCCAACGCCACCGTTCTGGGGCGTGCGCGAGCTGGACGGCGTGAGGCTCGCCGAGGTGTGGCCGCATCTCGACCTCAAGACGCTCTTCCGCCTCCACTGGGGCGGCAAGGGCGTGCGTGACGAGGCGTGGGAGGAGCTACAGGAGAAGGAATTCCTGCCCCGGCTGCGCGCGATGCAAGAGGACGCGGAAAAGAACGGCTGGCTCGCGCCGCGCGTCCGCTACGGCTACTTCCCCGCCAATGGCGACGGGAATGACCTGGTCATCTTCGACCCGGAGAACCCGGATCGCGAGCTGCTGCGGATGACCTTCCCGCGCCAGCCGCGCCGGGAGCGCCTCTGCCTGGCCGACTACTTCTTGCCGCTTGACTCCGGGCGCCGCGATGTCGCCGTCTTTCAGATTGTCACCGTCGGACCGGAGGCAACGCGACGCACGGAGCGCCTCCAGGCGGAAGGAGAGTACGCGGAGAGCTTCTTCAGCCACGGTCTGAGCGTGCAGACCGCGGAGGCGCTCGCGGAGTACGCGCACCAGCACGTTCGTTCCGAGCTTGGCATCGGACCGGAGCAAGGGAAGCGCTACTCCTGGGGCTATCCGGCTTGTCCCGACCTCTCGCAGCACGCGCTGGTGGATCGCCTGCTCGATGCGAGCGCGATCGGTGTCCGCGTCACGGACGGCTACCAGTTCGATCCGGAGCAGACGACGGCGGCGCTCGTCGTCCACCACCCGGATGCGAAGTACTACGCGCTGGCACGGAGCGGGGGCGAGGAGGGCGAGTAGGACTTCGGACCATCGCGCTGGTGTCGATGCGCGATGCTTGCGCCGTGTGCGGTCTGACCGGTATAGTCCGGCTATGAACGTGACCGCGCGCGCTGCCACGAACCGAGCTTTGAAGATGGCAATGCCCGGGGGCATCCTCGAGATGCCCGCGCCTGCTGGTCGAGGAGCGCGCCGCTGATACGGCGGATGCCGGAACGCTAAGCGAGACGATCGGGCAGGCGGGAGCGACTTCGCTCCCGCCTTGTTGTTGGAGACCTGAGCCACGCCAGGGAGAGACGACGTGACCGAATCTGCCCCGCGCCAACCGGGCGCCTTCTATATCACAACCGCGATCGACTACCCGAATGCCGCGCCGCACATCGGCCATTCCTACGAGAAGATCGCGGCCGATGTTGTCGCTCGCTTCCACCGGTTGCTCGGCGACGATACCGCCTTCTGCATGGGGCTGGACGAGAACAGCCAGCATGTCCTGCGGGCTGCCGTTGAGCAGGGACTCTCGCCGAAGGAATGGACCGACCGGATGGAGGTCGCCTTCAAGCGCGCCTGGGAAGCGCTGGAGATCAGCGTCAACGCCTGGACTCGCACGACGGAGCCGCGCCACCGGCGTGCGTCGGAGGAGATGTTCCGGCGCGCCCAGGCGAGCGGCGATATCTACAAGGCGACCTACGCCGGATGGTATTGCCCGAACTGCAACAACTACTACACCGATGCCGAGCTGGTGAATGGCCGCTGCCCGAACCACCCGAGCATCGAGCCGGAGTGGCTCGAGGAGGAGAACTACTTTTTCGCGCTCAGCAAGTACACCGACCGGCTGCGGCGACACTTCGAGGAGCATCCGGACTTCGTCACACCGACGGTTTGGCGGCCGGAGATGATCGCGCTCCTCCAGTCCGGCCTCAAGGACTTTTCCGTCTCACGCCGCGTCAGGCCGGGGCTGCCGTCCTGGGGCATCCCGGTGCCGGGCGATCCCGAACACGTCATGTACGTCTGGTTCGACGCGCTGACGACGTACCTGACCGGCATCGGCTTCCCGGACGACATGGAGCGCTTCGAGCGGTACTGGCCGGCCGACTCCCAGGTCATTGGCAAGGACATCACACGGTTCCACTGCCTCTACTGGCCGGCGATGCTCATCTCCGCCGGACTGCCGCTGCCTCGCCGGATCATCGTCCACGGCTTCATGACCCTCGAAGGTCAGAAGATCTCGAAGACGACGGGCAACGTCCTCGATCCGGTGGACTTGGTGGCGGAGTTCGGCGCGGACCCGATCCGGTACTACCTAATGCGGGACGTCCCGCTGGCCGCCGACGGCGATTTCTCCCGGGCGAACCTCATCCGTCGCTATAACGACGATCTTGGCAACGACCTGGGGAATCTCCTGAACCGGGTGGTCGCGATGATCAATCGGTATCGCGGCGGAACCGTGCCGCAACCTGGTGAGCCAGGCGATTTGGAGGCGGAGCTGCAGCGCATCGCGGCCGAGGCGCGCGACGGAGCAGCGAAGCAGATCGAGGCTTGGGACCTGAATGGCGCGCTGGAGACGATCTGGACGCTCGTCCGGCGGGCGAATCAGTACCTGGAAGAGCGGCAGCCGTGGCAGCTCGCCAAGCAACCGGATGCCGCGTCGCTGCTCGATACCACACTTTGGTCGGCCGCGGAGGCGACGCGAATCGCGGGTATCCTGCTCGCTCCGTACATCCCGGCGACGAGCGACCGGATCATGGCTCAGCTTGGTCTGGAGCCGGTCGCGCCGGGTGCGTGGGTGCGCGACGCCACCTGGGGTGCGGCGCGCTACGACCGCGTCCATCCTGCCGGGCCGCTCTTCCCGCGGATCGAAGTCGCGGCCTCTTAGCGCGTGCTGTCCATCGCCTTCTCGGGCGGTGGGCAGCTTTGCCCATACAAGACATTCACCGCGCGCATTCCGGGAGCGGGTTGCTGAGATCCGGCAACCCGCTCTGTGTCTGGCGAACTCCTCTCTGAAGAACGTTGGCACCGATTCTGCCTCGCAGCGACGCGGTGAGTGCAAATCTGCCGCGCGACAGCATCAACGTCTAGCGATCGATCGTTAGGTCTCTTGCCAACGAGAGAGGCGGACGTCGGCTACGCGGTGTGTTGCGCTCTGCCGCGGTTGAAGCCCTCCCCGCGCGGTCCGTCGCTGGCGATCTCGACCGCGCTGGAGCGGCGTTGGCGCCGAATGGAAGGAGGAGGTATGCGTGCCCATCGCGTATTCGGAATCCTGCTAGTCGCGGCCTTGATAGCTGGCTCGGCCGCCTTCGCGGTCCAGTTGCGCCCACGGGCGTCGCTCGCGCAAGACGCCTCTCCCGTCGCCGCGCAGTGCCCGACAGAGTTCCCGACCGGAACGCTGCAGATCATGGCGCCGGCCGCGCCCGGCGGCGGTTGGGATACCACGGCCCGCGAGATGGCGCGAGTGCTCCAAGAGAACGTCGTCAATCAGCCAGTCGAGGTCTTCAATGTTCCCGGCGCGGGCGGCACGGTCGGGATCGCTCAGCTTGCCAATGAACACCGGGGTGACGACCACACCTTGATGATGATGGGTCTCGTAATGGTCGGCGCGATCGCGACGAACCAGTCGCCGGTCACGCTCGACCAAACGACGCCGATCATGCGGCTAATCGCCGAGTACGAGGTCATCGTCGTCCCGGCTGATTCGCCATACCAGACGCTTGGTGATTTGATCGCCGATCTCCAGACCGATCCTGGCGCGGTGACCTGGGCCGGCGGCTCGGCGGGCGGCACCGATCACATCCTGGTCGGCTTGATCGCGCAGGCAGTCGGCGTCGATCCGCGGCAGATCAACTACGTCGCGTTCTCGGGCGGCGGCGAGGCGCTGGCGGCCGTGCTTGGCGGTCAGGTCTCTGCTGGCGTCTCGGGCCTTGGCGAGTGGCAGGCGCAGATCGAGGCCGGCGAATTGCGCGCGTTGGCGATCTCGGCTCCGGCTGGATGGACGGCGACGCCCGTAGCCGGCATGGCCACACCCGTTCCCGGCGCGGATATCCCGACGCTGCAAGAGCAGGGCGTGGATGTGGCGCTGGCGAATTGGCGGGGAGTCGTCGCGCCGCCCGAAATCTCAGAAGAAGGACGCCAGTGCCTGATCGCGCTGACGCAGCAGATGATTGAAACCGACGCCTGGCAGGAGGTCATGGCGCGGAACGGCTGGCAGCCGTTCTACCTGGCGGGCGACGAGTACGGGCAATTCCTAACGGAGGAAACCGAGCGGGTCGTCGGCGTGCTGCGCGAGATCGGTCTCGTGGAATGAGGCCATGGAGCGAGGCGACCAACCTGACAGCTCGCGTTCCCGAACCGAGATCGTCGCGGAACTAGCTCTTGCTGTCGGCGTCGTCGCGATCGGGGCGCTCGTCCTCTGGCAGACGAACGAGATTCGCGTCGCGCCGACCTACTCGCGGATCGGGCCGCGCGTCGTCCCAACCATCGTCGGCGCCGGCCTGATCCTCCTCGGTCTTTGGCTAGCGGCCGACGTCCTCACTGGGCATCTCACCGGCCCGAGTGAGGAGTCGGAAGATGCCGATCCGACGCTGCCAACCGATTGGCGCACCGTCGGTCTCTTGGCAGCGTCGCTCGTCGTCTATCTCCTCCTGATCGAGCGCGCAGGCTTCGTCATCGCCAGCGCGCTCCTCTTCACCGGCGCGGCGTTCGCGATGGGGAGTCGGCATCCCATACGGGACGCGCTGCTCGGCCTCGCGGTCGCGGTCGTGCTCTACATCGGCTTCACGGAAGGACTCGACCTGCGCCTGCCCGCCGGCTGGCTAGAGGGGATCAGCTAGATGGGGGCGCTTGGCGACCTGGCGCGGGGCTTCGAGGTGGCGCTGACGCCGGAGAACCTGCTCTGGGCGTTCGTCGGCGTGCTGCTCGGGACTGTCGTCGGAGTATTGCCGGGGATCGGACCAGCGCTGACGGTCGCCCTGTTGCTGCCCGTGACATTCTCGCTCGATCCGGTCAGCGCCTTCATCATGTTCGCCGGCATCTATTACGGCGGCATGTACGGCGGCTCGACGACTTCGATCCTCCTGAACACGCCCGGCGAATCCGCCTCGATCATCACGGCGATCGAGGGCAACCGGATGGCGCGGAAAGGACGAGGCGCTGCTGCTTTGGCGACCGCGGCAATCGGCTCCTTCGTGGCCGGCACGATCGCCACGATTGGCCTCACGTTCCTGTCGCCGGTCATGGTGGACGTCGCGCTCGAGTTCGGCCCCGCGGAGTACTTCGCGTTGATCGTGCTCGCGTTCTCGACGATCTCCGCGGTGCTCGGCCGGTCGGTGGTGCGCGGGCTGATCAGCCTGTTCCTCGGGCTCGCCATCGGGCTCGTCGGGATCGACACGCTGACCGGGCAAAGTCGCTTCACCTTCGGCATCCCGCAGCTGCTCAACGGCATCGATGTCGTCACCGTCGCGGTCGGCCTCTTCGCCGTTGGAGAAACGTTCTGGGTCGCATCGCGCCTGCGCCACGATCGGGACCAGGTCGTCCCGGTGCGTGGCTCGATCTGGATGACGCGGGAGGAGTGGCGGCGGTCGTGGAAAGCGTGGCTGCGGGGCACGGCCCTCGGCTTCCCGATCGGCGCATTGCCGGCCGGCGGCGCGGAAATCCCGACATTTCTCTCCTACACGATCGAGAAGCAGCTCAGCCAGCACCCGGAGGAGTTCGGCAACGGCGCCATCGAAGGCGTCGCCGGGCCGGAGGCGGCGAACAACGCGTCGGCGGCGGGTGTCCTCGTCCCCCTCCTCACGCTCGGCCTACCGACTTCCGCGACCGCCGCGATCATGCTGGCGGCGTTCCAGCGCTACGGACTCCAGCCGGGACCGCTCCTCTTCGAGCGTAATTCCGAGCTTGTCTGGGGGCTGATCGCCAGCCTGTACATCGGCAACGTGATGCTGCTCGTGCTGAACCTGCCGCTGGTCGGCCTGTGGGTTCGACTGTTGGCCATTCCCCGGCCGTATCTCTACGCCGGCATCCTCGTTCTCGCTGGGCTGGGCACCTACAGCCTGAATCGCTCGACGGTCGATCTCGTCGTTCTCTACATCATCGGCGCGGTGGGATTCCTGATGCGCCGGTTCGATATTCCGGTGGCTCCCGCGGTCGTCGGCGTCGTGCTCGGACCGATGGCGGAGGACCATTTCCGGCGGGCGCTCCAGATCAGCCGGGGCGACTACAGCGTCTTCGTGACCCGTCCGATCTCGCTGGCGATTCTGATCGTCGCCGCGCTTGCCATCGTGGTGCCGGTGTTGATCAGAAGAAGTCGGGGCAGGGGAGACAGTCGGTAGGCGCCCTCTGGGGCTGGCGCCCGCTCTGAGCCAGGTAGGTTTGCGACCCGCATTAAACAGCTGCGCCCGGCGCATCGCACCGGGCGCTCCTCACTGTTCGATCGCTGCCGAGGGTTACCAGCTTGACCGCGATCGAGAGGTCAAGCTTCGGAGAGGAAAGAAAGGTGGAGCGGATCTCGAAAGACCCGCAGAGAGAGGAGAAAAGGGGGTGTATAGACCAGGCGACCGGCTAACGTCGCCCGGGGCAACAAGGTTGGGACGGATGCCAGCGCGGGCATTGGCGAACGCTCGGATGAGCGCTGGCATCCGGTGCTGCCGCGAGACAGATCGCGCGCCGTGACGAAGCGGCAGCCGCAAGAATGAGTAAGTTTCTTTGTTAAGGTTCAGCGGCCGTACGTTCGGCTCCGACGAAAATCTTCGTGCCTGTCCGTACGAGTATTCTATCACATTTGCAGCGGCTGTCGAGTGGGAGATTCCGGCCATCTCGATGTCACCCTTGCCGGCCTCGGCACCGGATGGCGGCGGCAACCGCCTCCAGCCGCTCGCAATCGACCGCGTAATAGCGCTTTCCGCCGTGAGGCCGAACTTTGATAAGTCCAGCCCGCTCAAGCAACGACAGGTGCCGGGAAACAGCGGATTGCGCGATGCCAAGCCGGCCCACGATCTCCTGTGCATAAAGCTCGCCACGAGAGAGGAGATCGATCACGCGGAGCCGGTTCGGATCGCCGAGCGCACGCAGCGCCTCGAGCAAATCCTCAGTCGCCAACCCTTGCTCGCGGTGCGCGGGCGTCGCGGTTGCCGACGCGCCGTTCGGCAGCGCCGACGGGCGGATGCGAGCGAGGAACTCCGGCGCGCCGAAGAACACCACGAGATCGGGCGGATAGAGAACGTAGCTGATGAATGTTCCAAGGTGATAGGACGGGCAGAACGTGACGCTTTCGACGTCGTTCAGGCCCGCGACCAGGGACGAGGGCAGACGGTTGCCAGTCAGCTCGCTGAAGGTCGGGCCGAACCCACCGACGGCAGAGGAAGCCGCAAGCGCCGCCGCCTCGCGCAGCACCGGGAGCCGCTCGGCGTACTCCTGAGCGTACACCTCGTCCCAGATGCCGCGGAACAGGCCGATTGTCCGCGCCTTCAGCTGTGCCGGATCGGCGAGCAGCGTCAACACATCGTCGGCGGTCGCCGTCGTCAGCGCCGGCTCGAGATAGGCTCGCCAACCCTCCACGTCCCCGAAGGACGGAGCCGTCATGCCCGTGTTGAGATCGTCATGAACGCGGGCGAGCGCGCGCGCGACCATCGAGCGGTAGTGATCGGCAGGCAGACGCTCCAGGAACGCCATGAGATCGTCGAAGCTGGCGTCCAACCGATCCGGCCGCAGCGGCTCGAAGCGCATGATAGGCTCTTCCAGGTAATACAGCCAGCGCCCGGAAAAGCCGTTAAGGAGATCAAGTTCCGCGCGCAGCGCCTCAGAAAGCCCGCGTCGCGCCGCGATGAGCCAGCGATCCAGCCCGCTCCCAGGTACCGCCCGATACAGCAACGACGTTACAGAGACGAGATCGAGCGGGAGCGATACTCGCGCATTCAGTTGGAGGGCCGGCCGCCCGACTGCTAGCTCACCCATCGCAAGCCCTGAAACACGCCATGCGCATTCGTTCAATGCAGGCATCAGTATATCGGCATAACTGTTCATCGTCAATAGGTGATGACGTGCAGCAGATATCACCCGGCAGTGATGCTCGTTACTTCCGAGCATGCCGGGTCTCCAGCGCCGAGTCCGAAGGTCGCGTCAGTGACCTGGATCGATCCCTTCCCACTCGTCGTATTGAGGGGATCCCGGATCCGCGATCCGCTGTGCCGGCCGCCGGCCCTCGCCAGTGTCTAGGGAGACGCCGGGCACGACGCCCGGTGGGGGAGTCTCATCCTCTTCAGTGTTATGCAGATACTTCCGCTCGAGCTCCCAGTCGCGCAGACCAATGATTCTCGACCAAATTTCGCGTAGTCCCATCGTGCCCTGCCTCCGCGAGTGCACAGTGCGCCAAGGAGGGCACGTGCCCTCACCTTCCAGCCGGTGCAAGCACTGTGCCCACGCGGAGCGGGCGCGCGGCGTTGTCAGCGCCGGTAGTCCTCACGGGGTGGGGAGAAGATGTCGATCACGAGACAGCCGTTTTCATCGGTCGTCGCGGTGTGCGGAACGTTCGGAGGGATGACATAGGCGTCGCCAGGCCGGAGATCCCGCGTCTCCTCGCCGATGGTCAGGCGAAGGACGCCCTCTAGCACCGTCCCTGCCTGCTCATTAGGGTGGTGATGCACCGGCACGACCGCGCCGGGCTCGAGACGGACGAAGAGGAGCATGATCTTGTCGCCGGTGACCGACCACATCGTGATGCCTGGGTAAACGGAGAAGCTGGGAAGCGCCTCACGGCTGGTCCAAATCGGAGCAAATGGGGCCCGTCCGGTGGTCGTGGCCTGTGGAGCATCGTTCGACATGGTTCCTGATCCTCCAAGCGGCCGCCGACGGGGCGGCCCGATCAGCACCGGTCAATTCACCGATTCTGGCGCGAGTGTACCAACCAGCGGAGCGGATCAGCCGTCCTTGAGGCTGGCCGAGGCGCGCTTGACATACGGTACCCTCGCTCCTACGCTGAGCGGGGAGGAAGCGGCGATGCAGCGTCCCGAACAGCCAGTACTCGACGAGCGTCTGTTGGCGCCGGCGCAGCGGCGACGGCCACGCCGGCGGGCGAAGCCAATCACCGCCGAAGAGCGCGAGCAGCCGTACACGGACGACCCGCGACTGCTGGAGCTGGAGCGGAAGGCCGCGGAGTCGGTTCCGGATCAGCTGCCGCTCTTCGCGCCTGGCCCGGCCGGCACACTGACGCCGCTGTTGGGCGGCCTGCCTCCGCTGGAACCCGACAGCAGCCTGGAGTTGGCGCGCGCTTGGTACCGGCGCGAGCTGGAGCAGGCGAGGCGGCCCCAGAACACGATCGAGTCCTATTGCTACGACCTGGTGAAACTCCAAGAGCGGACGGGGCCGAAACCGATCAACCGCATTACCCGCTCGGACATCGCCGATTTCCTCGGACGCGCCAACACCCGCACGACGCGGAAGCGGCGCCTGACCTCGGTGCGCCGCTTCTTCCGCTACCTGATCGAAGACGCGCGTGTCCTAACCGACGACCCGACGGAGGGCTTCTACCCGCACGCGATTCAATTGCGCTCGCCGGTTCCCCTCTTCGCCGAGGAGCAAGAGCGCTTGCTGCGCGCCGCCGCCGAGGACGAGCCGTGGTCGCTGCCGGCAATCTGGCTCATGATGCGGCTCGGGCTCTCGCGCGGCGAGCTACTGGCGCTGCGCCGCGATCACATCGACCTCGAAGACCCGGAGCGGCCGGTCGTCTACGTCTTCTATGAGGACGTCACGAAGCGCGGCAAAGAGCGGAAACTCGCCGCGGACGCCGAATTTGCCGCGATCTACCGTGAGTACCTCGAAGTCGCCTCGCCGGTGGACCGACTCTTTCCTTACGGGTTCCAGGCGGTCAACGGGATGGTCGAGCGGGTCCGTCGCGCCGCCGGCATTACCAAAGAGGTGACCCCGAGCACGCTGCGCCACACGTTCGCCGTCGAGCGAGCCAAGGACGGCGCTGACGAAGAGCAGCTCCTGGCGCTGCTCGGTTTGGCCGACGACCCACGCAACCGCGCCAGCGTCCGCCGGTACATCAAGCTGGCCGAGCCGCCCCTCTAATGCGCTCCGGCGCGGCCGAGCAGCCGCGTCACGTGCCCCACCGCGCCGGATGCCGAAATGAGGTCTGTCAAGCCGCGCTAGGGGTTCCCGCCTAGGTGAGCGGTGGCAGCCACTCTCCGTGCGCGGCGATGAGATCGTCCACCAACGAGCGGATCTGATCGAGGTCGAGCTCGGCGGCGGTGTGCGGATCGAGCATCGCCGCTTGGTAGACGTACTCGCGCTTGCCCGTCAGCGCCGCTTCCACCGTCAGCGACTGGACGTTGATATTCGTCTGCATCAGCGCGGCCAACTGCGGCGGCAGAGCACCGACCCGCGTCGGCTGCACGCCGTTACGATCGACCAAGCACGGAACCTCGACGCAGCAGTCGGGCGGGAGGTTCGTGATCAAGCCGTCGTTGCGGACGTTGCCGTAGAAGACTCGCGGCGTGCCGGTCTCGATGCTGTGAATGATCTCGGTCGCGTATTCCCCGGAGTGGCCGCCGAGGCGCTGGGTGCGCTCGGCAACGAGCTTCTTCCGCCAGGACTCGGCGAGCGCGGGATTCTCGCGCGCCGTGACGGCCAGGCGCCGCTCCCAATTGCCGGCGAGCGCTTCCTTCCGACTCTCCTCGTAGCGGGAGAGCGCCTCCGGATCGTCGGACAGGAGCGCGGCGCGCATCTCCTCCCACTCGGCAATCTGGTCCTCGCAGCGAAGCGGGTATTCGTCGAGTGCGACGTTGTACCGCTCGATCAGGTCCGGTCGCCAGCTCTTGATGAACCAGGGCACGAACTCGGCGAAGTGCTCGCTCGACTCGGTGACGAAGTATCGGAAGGCCCGCAGCGTCTCGAAGCGGACGCGCTCGTGCGCCGGATACGTGCCCTCGTCCGCCATCGCGCGTAGCCGCGGGTAGATGTCCTCGCCCCGATGCTCCAGCTTCAAGTAGAAGGCGAGGTGATTGATCCCGGCGCAGAGGTAGTCGATCTCCTCGGGCGGCAGATCGAGTGACCACGCGATCTCCCGGATCGTGCCCTGCACGCTGTGGCAGAGCCCGACGGTCGCGATCGAGCTGGCTCGCCGTAGCGCCCAGGTCACCATCGCCATCGGGTTCGTGTAGTTGAGAAGCAGCGCGTCCGGGCAGCACTGCTCCATGTCGCGGGCGATGTCGAGCAGCACCGGGATCGTGCGCAGGCCGCGCATGATGCCGCCGATGCCGACCGTGTCGCCGATCGTCTGCCGCAGGCCGTAGCGCTTGGGAATCTCGAAATCCGTGACGGTGCACGGCCGGTAGCCGCCGACCTGGACCATGGTGATGACGTAGTCGGCGCCATCGAGCGCTCGCCGCCGGTCGGTTGTCGCCTCGATCGTGGCCGCGTTCCCCGCCTCGCCAATGACGCGTTTCGCGACCCGCGTCGTGTCCTCCAACCGCGCGGGATCGATATCCATCAGCGCGATGGTGCTCTCGCGCAGCTCCGGGAAGTGCATCAGATCCCGCAACAGCGCGCGGGCAAAGACCGTACTACCGGCTCCTATGAACGCGATCTTGGGACGTGCCATGGTGCTGGTGCGCTCCCGTACGTTCCAACGCGGAGTGACCGAATACCTCGCGCGGAGTCTAACAGCCGGCTGGCGGGCTGTCAGGGTTGGACGGCGCGCCGAGCCGCGATCCGCAACGTCGCACGCGCGGACGCTGGAGATTCGGCCAGGTTACCGTGGGCTCGTGGTTAGGAGAAGAGCCGGTGGCTCCTGAGCACCAGCTCACGGCGGGTGACGCCCTGATCGTCCGACGTCGTGACCTCTCGGCGGCTGGGGAGCATGACGCCGTCCACCTCGGTGAAGTCGTCAACGTATGCCTCGGTGCGGATGAGCCGGTCGGGCGAGCTCTGCCAATAGGAGACGACGAAGGTGGCGGGCAAGGCGCGACCGTCCGGCGCGGTCGTGTGGCTGAGGACGAGGATGCTGAAGCGGAGCGGGGAGGTGTTGCGCGTGACTTGGATGATGTGGCCATCGCGCACGCGATAGAACGAGCCGAAGGGATCGTCATGGAGCTGGATCAGCGCGCCGCCGTGATCCTCACCGGCCAGCGTCAGCGTCCAGCGGCCGTCCCCTTCCTCGTAGGAGCGCGGCCAACGATGCCCGGCCATAGAAGCGAGCTCTCGCGTCACCCATTCGCGGACGTCGTCCGTAGTGTCCGGAAGATTCAGCTCGATCTGCCTCGGCGATCGCAGCGTGACGCTCCCGTTAACGGATTGCGTGTCATCGGCATAGGTCAGGTCGGCGGCGAAACCGGCGAATCCGGTGGGGAACCGGTAGCCACCCTCGTGTGCCGCGCGCAGGATTTTGTGCGCGGCCGGGTCGTTCGTGACTGTCGTTTGAGTTGCGGTCATGGTCTCTCCTCTAAGGGATCGCTGAATTGCTTGGTAATCCGACCAATAAGGTCGGGATTATCCGTAGGCTAGGTGCGTGGCTGACGGCGCGTCAAGTCTGCCAGGGTAACGGTACAGCCTATGAAGCTCAAACAACCTGGATCGAGTTGACTTGTGTCGCGCTCTCGGTCATGACGTCGAGCGGCGCCCACAACCGCTTGGCGGCATGATGCTCGCGCTGGTTCCGGATATAGGCGATCACGTCAGGCAATGCGCGTTCGCCGAAGGAGAGTACGCCGAATCCCGCCTGCCTGGCGCATCGGATCTCCCGCGGGCGTGACGGATGGTGGTTCAGGGCGAAAGCCGAGGCGCCTTTCATTCGCCCCACGCCTTTACTGATGGAAACGCTCGGGTGAATGGAGACGGCGACGTGGACGTGATCGGGCATGACGCCGATGGCGTGTGGCATGGCGCCGAGTGAGCGCAAGGTGGTGCGGATGGACCGTTCGACGACGGCGGCATCTTCGTCCCCAATCAGGGGCTGGTGGTACTTGGTGCCCCAGACCACGTGGTAGAAGAGGCGCCAGTGGGGCAGGTTCGAGTCCCTCTTTGCTTCTATGAAGGTTGATATTATTAGTTTCTCACACTAATGGTATACAGAGAAAGGGGATGCGGGCGAGAAGCAGGTGAGTTGATGCACGCGGATTGACGGCGGGAAACGGATGCAGGGGATTCAGAGTGGGGAAGGGGCGGGGGCATTTGTGCGCGGGGCTGAAGCCCCGGCGCTCAGAGCGATAAGCCTGCTGAAGCAGGCTGT
>ERZ777003.1177-NODE-1177-length-42201-cov-7.049400_pt1 | contig 42201 bp, 36 predicted proteins | sample MGYA00374956_ERZ777003 | MGnify/ENA primary metagenome ERZ777003 (study PRJEB29302, sample SAMN06268252) | bioreactor metagenome | isolation source: Joint BioEnergy Institute, California, USA | place: USA:Joint BioEnergy Institute, California, USA | collected... | reverse complement strand
GGATCCGGCGCCGGACAGGACAACCAGCACCGAATCGCTCCCGTGCAGGCCGGCCGTAGCCCCCACCTGGCCGATGGTCAGCGACCCGGCCTGCTGGTAGCGGATCGAGCCGGCGTTGCCCGCCAGGACCGCCACCGCGTTGTCCGGGTGCAAGAGCTGGTAGTCGACGTTCTCGCCCAAGAGCGCCAGACCCCGCGCCTTGATCGCGCCAGCAACGTTCACCGCGCCCTGGCTGGCCAGGACCAGGTCGCCAACGCCCAGGTTCACCGAACCGAGAAGCTGGATCCCACCTGCACCGGATGCCAGTTCTACCGTGGCACTTCGACCGGACGTGGCCATATTGCCCAGGATAATGGCTCCGGTAGTGGTCAGCCGGCTGTCCGCGGCCACCGTGACGGGACCCTGGAGACGGATGCCGCCTGTACCGGACGCGACAATTGCGCCGTCCAGGATAAAGGCAACGGCACTATCCGCCTCGAGCGAAACGTTCTCCCGCAGTCTCACGACTCCAGAACCCACGTCAGCGGTGTAAAGCAGTTGGGGTTTATCGAGCCGACCGATGGCTTGCTGAAGGGCTGATATGGACAGCGGCTCGCTCGCGCCCGGGGAAATCACCCGCACCTGGTCCGGCTGCAGGTACGCCCACAGGTCTTCCGGTGATGTCATTTCCCCTGCCGCGGGCCGGAAGGCCAGGTTGCCGGCTTCGCCGGCGACAAACATCAGCGCCGCCTCGCGGGAATCCAGCAGGGCGTAGTACTGCCCTTGAGCGCTGGGCGTTACTTGAAACGCCCGCCCGCTTCTCCGGCGCCAGGATGACGGTCAGATCGCTGGTGCCGGGCTGCGCCCCCGCCCGCACGGTGGCCCGGGCCTGCACCCCCGGGGTTTCATTGAGAAGGCGGATGGCACGATCGAGCAGCCCCTCTTGGATGAGAGCGCCCGGGCGCACCGGGCCCAACAAGCGCCGGGCAACAGCCTCCCGCAGGCCCGCCCCGTTTTCCAGGGTTACCTCGCCCCAGCGGCCCTCCACCACCGCCAGCTCCACGATCCCGTCCACCACTTCCTGGGGCGGTACGTGGGCGCTGGCGAGGAAATATCCCTGTTCCCGGTAGAAGCGGGTGATGGCGGCGGCGGCTTCCTCGAGCTGGGCCAGGGTGAGCTCGCGGCCGGCGTAACCGGCCAGCAGCCCTGACAGCTCCTCCTGCGAAAAGGCCGTATTTCCCGAGAAACGAAAACCCGCCACGAGAAATGCAGGACCAACGGACTCCTGTCCGTCCCCCGGACGCTCCACGGGGTTAGCCGCGACCGGCCAGGCGGCGGCGGTCCCCGTGGGGCTCTCCGCCGCCGGCCCCTGGCCCGCCTGGGCCAGGGCCGCCGGCAGTCCCATGACGCTGGCTGGACCGAGCCCCAGCATCAGGAGCAGCGCCAGCATGGAGACCCCGTGCCGCAACACCCTGGGGCCGCCGGTCAAACCGCGGCCCTTTCGGCCCACCGCGCGCAATCCCCGGGCCACCAGCCTGTCCCCGGGATCGTCCGTCGGGTACCGGCGGGAGTCGACACTCCCTTTCGGCATGGAACCCCCTCCTTGACCTCAGTCCATGACACAGGGAACCATCGCAGGGAAACTCGTCAAATATATACAACGTCTCGCGTCGGATGTCGCGACGCCGCAGGGGGGACAGCTGTCTCACGGAGTGGGGGAAATTGTCTCACGCCAAATCTCGGAGGATGGCGCGCGTCATCCGCAGGCAAAGCCCGTGGACGACGCGGCCGCCTGAAAGGCCCGATGCCCGGAGCGGCCTGCGTCACGACCGCCGGCAGGTAAGCAGCGGCGCTATAGGACCTGAAAGATGAGGCACTTGAGGTAGGCGGTCTCGGGCACGCCCGCCAGGACAGGATGGTCCTTGGCTTGGCCGCGCGCCTCCACCAGGCGCAAGGGCCGACGGGCGTCCGCGGCCGCCTCCAGCACGAGGCGGTAAAACTCGTCGGCCGGCATGTGGTGCGAGCAGGAGCATGTCACCAGAAACCCGCCGGGGCGGACAAGCTTGATTCCCCGCAAGTTGACCTCCTTGTACCCGCGCCGGGCCGGTTCAAAGTGGGATTTGCTCTTGGCGAACGCCGGCGGGTCCAGAATGACCACGTCAAAGCGCTCGCCGGCGCGTTCGATGTCCCGCAAGTAATCAAACGCGTTGGCCTCGACGAAACCCGCGGCGCCCTCAAAGCCGTTGAGGGCAGCATTGCGGCGGGCCGCCTCAAGGGCAAGGGCGGAACTGTCGACGCCGACGACTTCCGCGGCGCCGTAACCCAAGGCGTGCACGGCAAAAGCGCCGTTGTGGCAAAACACGTCCAACACCCGCGCACCGGGCACAAGCGACGCGAGGCTCCGGCGGTTTTCCTTTTGATCGAGGAAATATCCGGTTTTCTGGCCCTCCGCCACATCAATATGAAAGGCGAGGCCGTTTTCACGGATCACCATCGGCTGCGGCGGGAGCTCTCCCCACAGCAGCCCCGTGCGCGGCTCGAGTCCCTCGTACTTGCGGCTCGACACGTCGCTGCGCTCGTAGATGGCGCGCGGCTTCTCCTCCTCGACCAGGATCTCAACGATGGCTTTCCGGCGCACGTCCATGCCCAGCGTCAGGAACTGCACCACGAGCACGTCTTCGTAGCGGTCGACGATGAGGCCCGGCAGCATGTCGCCCTCCGAGTAGATGAGCCGGAACGACGTGGCGCCGGGCAGAAACCGCTGCCGCCACGCCCTGGCTTGCCGCACGCGCTGGGCGAAGAACGCGTCGTCGATGGTTTCGCCGGACCGGGTAAGCAGCCGGATCGCGATCCGGGACTGGGGGTTGTAGTACCCCCGGCCGAGGAACTCGCCGCCGGCTGCACGCACGTCGACAACGTCACCCGGCGCCGGGCTTCCTTCGACCCGCGCGAGGTTTCCCTGATACACCCAAAGGTGCCCGGCCACGACCCGCTGTTCATGCCTGGGTTTGAGGATGGCGACTGCCACGAAGACCCGTCCTTTGCCGGCTAATATCTACGCCCCGACGTACTTGGCAAGATGCTGCCCCGTCAAGGTCGACGGCGCCTTGACGAGCTCCGCCGGAGGTCCGCTGAAAACGATCCGTCCGCCGTCGTGGCCGGCGCCGGGGCCGAGGTCGATGATCCAGTCGGCGTGGGCCATGACGGCCAGGTGATGTTCGATGACGATGACGGACTTCCCCGCGTCCACCAGACGGTCCAACAATCCCAACAGCTGCTCCACGTCGGCCAAGTGCAGCCCCGTCGTCGGCTCGTCCAGCACATAGATGTCGCCCGGCTGGCCCATTTGAGCGGCTAGCTTGAGCCGCTGGCGCTCGCCGCCGGAAAGCGTCGTCAGAGGCTGTCCCAGCTTCACGTACCCGAGGCCCACGTCGGCCAGCCGCTCGAGGACTGCCAGCGCCGCGGGCGTCCGCGCCTCTCCGTGCCCGAAAAAGGCCTTGGCCTCGTCCACGGACATGGCCATGACCTCGCTGATGTCCCGCCCGCCCAGCTTGTACTCGAGCACCGCGGGCTGGAAACCCTTTCCGCCGCAATCCTCGCACGGGGTGGCCACGGTGGCCATGAGCAGATCCGTGTAGATGACGCCGCTGCCGTTGCACGTCGGGCACGCGCCTTCCGAGTTCGCGCTAAAGAGCGCCGGTTTCACGCCGTTGGCCTTGGCAAAAGCTTTCCGGATTGGGTCCAGCAGGCCCGTGTACGTGGCCGGGCTGCTCCGCCGGGAACCGCGAATGGGGCTCTGATCGATGACCACGACGCCTGCCCGCCCCGCCACCGAGCCGTGGATGAGGGAACTCTTGCCCGAACCGGCGACGCCCGTGACGGCCACCAGCACCCCGAGAGGGATGTCCACGTCGACGTTTTTCAAGTTGTGGAGGTTCGCGCCCCGCACCTCGAGGTAACCCTTGGGCTGGCGTACCGCCGGTTTCAGCGCGGCCCGGTACCCCAGGTGGCGCCCGGTCAAGGTGCCGCTCGCCCGCAAGCCACGAACGGGCCCCTCGTAGCACACATGCCCGCCCGCTTCGCCGGCGCCCGGCCCCAGGTCCACCACGTGATCCGCGATGGCGATGACTTCCGGCTTATGCTCCACCACCAGCACCGTGTTGCCCTTGTCCCGCAGGCGCAAAAGCAGGTTGCACATGCGCTGCACGTCGTGGGGATGGAGGCCCGCAGTGGGTTCGTCAAAGACGTACGTAACGTCGGTCAGCGCCGACCCGAGCTGGCGTATCATCTTGACCCGCTGCGCCTCGCCGCCCGAAAGGGTACTGGAGGCACGATCCAGGCTCAAGTACCCGAGGCCGATCTCGACGAAGGAATCCAGCACCTGCTGCAGCTGCGCCAGCAACGGCGCCACCGACGGCTCATCGAGGCTGCGCACCCACTCGGCCAAGTCGCTCACCTGCATGGCGCACGCTTCGGCGATGTTGATGCCCCGGATGCGGGAGGAGCGGGCCCGCTCGTTGAGGCGGGTGCCGTGGCAGTCCGGGCACGTCATGAACTTGACCGCCCGCTCCACGAAGGCGCGGATGTGGGGCTGCATGGCCTCTACGTCCTTGGTAAGAAACGACTTGCGGATGCGGGGCACGAGCCCTTCGTAGGTGATATTGATGCCGTTGAACTTGATCTTGGTCGGCTCCCGGTAAAGGAGGTCGTGCAGCTCGGTTTCCGTGTACTCCCGGAGCGGCTTGTCCGGGTCAAAGAAACCGGATTCGGCGAAAAGGCGCACGCTCCACCCGCCCGCCGTGTAGCCGGGGACGGTGATGGCGCCTTCGTTGAGCGACTTGTCGGGATCGTAGAGCTGCGTCACGTCGATATCGTTGACCTGTCCCGTTCCTTCGCACCGCGGGCACATGCCGCCGTGAACGGCAAACGTCTTGGTCACGGTTTCCCCGTCGCCCCGGTCAATGGTGACGGCTCCCGCGCCCTTGACCGACGGGACGTTGAACGAGAAAGCGTTGGGCGGGCCGATCTGGGGTTCACCGAGCCGGCTGAAGAGGATGCGCAAGAGCGCGTTCGCGTCCGTCGCGGTGCCCACCGTCGACCGGGTATTGGCCCCCAGCGGCTCCTGGTCCACCACGATGGCGGCGGTGAGGCCGGCCAGCAGGTCGACCTCTGGCCTTGCCACCTGCGGCATGAAACCCTGGATGAAGGCGCTGTACGTCTCGTTGATGAGCCGCTGCGATTCGGCGGCGATGGTGTCAAAGACGAGCGAGCTCTTGCCCGAACCCGACACGCCCGTAAAAACCGTCAAACGCCGTTTGGGGATGTCGACGCTGACGTTCTTGAGGTTGTTCTCCCGTGCCCCGACGACGCGGATGACGTCGTGGCTGTCCAGGGGGCGGCGCTCGGGCGCGGCCGTGTTCGGCGCCATGACTCTCCTCCTCGCAAAATGCGGGATAAGCTGCAACGGCTCGGCACAAGTATTCTCGGCTTGCGGGCCCGATCTGTCAACAGCCGCACCTCCGCGCCCGGGATTTCCCCGGACACTGCGGTACGGGAACAGGATGCTTAACCCAGCCCGTCCCGCAGAAGGGTCAGATACGCGGCGGTCTGGTCGACGATGTGGGGCAACCGGCCCAGCCCTTGATCGGGCTCGTTCGCCAAGTCGGCCATCATCCGGTCGGCCATGGCGTTGACGACGAGGGTCACGAGCTCGACGGCCAGGTCCAACTGAACGCCCGGCCGAAGCGGCGTGGTGTCGATGCCCTCAAGAATGAGCGCCCAGCCCCTATGGGTTCCCTCGGTCATGTAGCGGGCGACGGCTTCCCGGACCGGCGGAGGAGGGTCCGAAAAAGCGCCCAGCACCAGCCGATAGAGGATCGGTTCTTGCTGGAAGATACACATCTTGCGCCGGGTCCACGTGAGGAGCCGCTGGAACAGCTCCGGCTCAGTTGCCGCCTCCTGTTCAAAGAACATCGCCGACACGCGCTCGATGGCGTCTCCGACGGCGGCCAAGTACAGCCCCGGTTTGGAGCCGAAGTGGTGAAACACCAACCCCTTGGCGACGCCGGCCTTGGCTGCGATCGCTTCGATGGAAACCCCGTCGTAGCCGTATTCGACAAACATCTCCTGGGCGCAGCGCAACACCCGGTCCCGCCGCTGGTCCGCCGCCCTTTCCACGGGGGCCAGTTGCCGCGAAAGGGCGATGAAGTCTTCCGGATTAAGCGGCACCGGCTGCGCCTCGACCGTGACCCCCGGCCGGTAGATCCCGCCCCGGAGCAGCTCGACCAGGCCCTGCGCCCGTTGCCGCACGACCTCAGCGCCGGCACCGGCTGGCAGATCTCTATCCCCCGCTCCTGCGGCGCTCAAAGCGCGCAGCGCGTCCAAGAGTTGGCCCTCAAAGGCGTCGGCCACCAGCACCAGCAAATCCAGGGCAAGCCTCGGGTCAACGCCGGACCGGAACACGCTCTTGTCTGCATCCTCCCGCAAGGCCTTGCGCAAGCGCGCGTAGGCCTCATCGATCCGGCGGGCCGGCGCGCTCATGACGGAGTACCGCCGACCCCGGAACTGGGCCACAACCCGGGCATGCCACGGGTGTTGCGCGAGGACGGAAGCCCGGCGGACCAGGAACTCTTCCAGGCGCAGGAAAGGATCCCGGGGCAGCGGCGTCATCTCCGCCGCGCACACGCGCTCGCAGCTATGCGCGAGCGCGGCTTCTAACAACCCTTCCTTGGAGCCGAAGTGGCGAAACACGAGGCCTTTGGAAACGCCCGCGCTGGCGGCGATCCGGTTGGTGGACGCGGCGTCAAAGCCCGAGCGTGCAAACTCCTCGACGGCTGCCGCCACGATGATCTCCCGCCGCCGCCCCCGGGCAACGCGCGGCGGCCGCTCCCCGTGTGACCGCTCCGGAGCTTGCCGTTGCCGCACAGCTATGCTTGATTGCCGGGCGAAAGCCCTCGTCCGTACCAAACGACCATGCCTCCAAGCAAGGTGCCGCCTGACTCCGTCAGAAATAGCGGCGCAGCCCCACGGACACGCTGCTCGCGGCAGGGCCCGGCGGGAGCCCCCAGCGGCGCGCCGCGATCTCAAGGTCAATCTCACCGGGCACAAGCTCATAGGCCGCAGAAACGCCCAGGTAGTGCGCCCGCTCCTGCACCGCGCCCGGCGGATGCCCGCCCGGGCCGCCCTCCAATGCAACGCCGACATCGGCAGCGACGCGCCACTCCGCGGCAGGCACGAGGGCGACTTGTACGGCCACGAGCGGCACCGGCACCCCGGGCGCCCCGGACGTCGCCCCGGATGGGAACGGTGCCCGGGCTAGCTCCGCGGTCCAGAGCAGGTCCCCCGCGTATCCTGTGGCCCCAACACTGTAGCGCAAGCCCGGTTCGCCCGGAACACGCCACGCTTCTCCGTAGAGGACGACCGGTCCGGCGAGGCCGCTCGCGCCGGCGCCGACGACGAGTTCCTGTTCCTGCCAGAGCACGTTGACGAAGGCATCCCAGCCTACAAGGGCCCGCCGCCAGCCAAACAGCGCTTTCCACGTGCCTCCCGACTGAACCGCCGCAAGCTGCAGTTTTCCCGGTCCCGTGTACACGTCGGCCCGGACGCCGTCCACACCGGGCCGACGCCCGGCGGCATCCAAGGGCGCGAGAGTGTACGGGACAACGAGGCGAGCGGTTTCCAGCGGGAGGGCAAAGCGGCCCACGTAGACGTCGGCTGCCCAAAGCCGCGTCGCCGCGTAGGCGCCGGCGACGGCCACCGAGCCGGAAGTCGCCGCACCGTCCCCGGCCAAATCCAGCGGAAACCATGGTTCGACGGAAAGCACGGCCCAATGAGTGGAACCCGGTTCCCAGCGCAGCTCGAGCCGGCCGGTGACTAGGCCCAACGCCTGCGAGGAGCTGCCGTCGACGGCCTGATAGACGAGAGCCCCGGCCAGCTCCCCGGTGACGCCCACGTAAGCGCTTGCCTGCGGCGCGGCCAGAGCCGGAAAGGCCCCGCCGGCTGCGGTGGCTACGGCCAGGAGGACGGCGAACCCGAACCCGCAAGGCAAGCGGCACACCCCGCGCGTCCGGCTGGCGGCCCGCGCCCTCATGCAGCGCCCACCCGCTCGTCGGCCACGACCCGGCCATCCTCAAGGCGGACGATCCGGCCCACATGCTCGAGGAGCCGCGGGTCGTGGGTAGAGAACAGAAACGTGATGCCTCGCTCCTGGTTCAGCTTTTTCATAAGCTCGATGAGGGCCAGACCCGTCTTGGAGTCCAAGTTCGCGGTGGGCTCGTCGGCCAGCACCACCCGGGGTTCCGCGGCCAACGCCCGTGCGACCGCCACCCGCTGCTGCTGGCCGCCCGACAGCTGGTTTGGCCGGCGATGGGCGAGGTCGGCAATTCCCAAAGCTTCCAACGCGGCCATCGCCTTGTCATGCCGAGCCTTCTTGGGCTCGCCCCGCAGCTCGAGAACAAACGCCGCGTTCTCGAGGGCCGTGAGGACGGGAATGAGGTTGTAGGCTTGGAAGACAAAACCAATCTCGTGCAGGCGCAAGGAAGCCCGGGTTACCGGGTCCAGCTGGTCCGTGCGCCGCTCGCCCAGCCACGTTTCGCCCGCCGTGGGATTGTCCAGGCAGCCTAAGAGGTGGAGCAGCGTGCTCTTGCCGGACCCGCTCGGGCCCGCCACCGCTGTAAACTCCCCCGGCATCACCTCAAGGTCCACCCCTTGCAGCGCAGGGGTCCGAACCCCTCCGTTCTCATACACTTTCGCCAGCCGCACGGCGCGCAAGATCGGTTTCATGAAACCGGCTCCCTTCCCGTCAGCCCACCTTGTAACGGCGGACGCTCGCCTAGGCCACATGGCGCATGGCTTCCACGGGCTGCAGGCGTCCGGCCACCCACGCCGGCCAAAGCGCAGCCGCGAGCGCCGTCCCGATGGCGAACGCCACGGTGACGGCCACCTGGCCGGGCGTTACCGACGGATACAGCACTGCCGGCATCCCGTACTCCGCCAGCACTTCATCGAAACCCGGCATGCGAAACCCGTCCGCCCAGCTCGCGACGAGCAAGCCGCCGACAAAAAGACCCGCGGCGGTGCCGAGCAGCACCAGCACCAGGCTCTCCGTGAACACCATGCGCATCACCCGCCACCGGTCAGCGCCGACGGCGATGATGACGCCAAACTCGCGGATGCGCTCCACAAGACCCAGATAGATCGTGTTGACGACCAGCAGGCCGGCCAAGACGAAAATGAAGAAGGAGAAAACCGTCATGACGGGGTCCATCATATCCAGGAGGGCGGCCATGTCGGGCGAGGATTCCCGCCACGTTTCGACGAGCACCTCTGGCCCTAAGACGGCTGCGGCCCGGGCCTTCGTCTCCTCGACCAGTGCGTCCGTGGGCGCGCCCCGCTCGGGCGCCAGGTGGATCTCCAGGCGGGTGACGGCGCCGGGCGCGGCAAGCTCCTGAGCTCCCTCCAGGGAGACGTACGCCGCTTGGATCTCGTGGGACGTCTGGGGAAAATCCAGCAGCCCGACGAGGGTGTAGGCGGCGGCCCCCCACCCTTCCGTTCCGGGGGCGAAAACGTAGACGGGGTCCCCGATCTCCACTTGCAACGCCCGGGCGAGCGCCTCGCCCAAGGCGATCTCGTCCCCGCTGCCAGGGGCCGGAAGGCGACCAACCGCCACGTGTTCCCTGGCGAACCGCTCACCGAGGGCGTCATCTTGGGCAGTTCCGATGACCAGAGCGCCCCGAGACCGGGTTTCGCCGCTGATGAGCGCGGGCACCTCCAGCACACGGCGCAGTCGGACGTCCGGCAATTCCCGCAGGAGCGCCGCTTCCACCCGGGCCGCGTCGCGGATTAGCCGGGCGTCAAAGTCGTGCGCTTGTTTGGCCCGGGCGCTGGTGACGTGCAGGTGGCCGGACTCGCTGGTAAGCACCTCCGCCATCCCCGTCATGGTGGCCGTCACAAAGCCGAAGAAGACGAGCGTAAAGACGACCACCACCGCGACCGCGCCGCTTGCCACGAGGGTCCGGGTCTTGTACCGCCAGACGTTGCGCCACGCGAGGGCCCACACTTACAGGCACCCTCTTTCCAGGGCCTGAATCGTAAAGCAGGCGTCCGGAACCGGGGCGTCCAGCTGCACGTCGGCAAGGCGGATGACGGTCCTGTAGCCTCCCCGCGTCCGGTCATCGACCACCATTTGCCGGGGCAGGCGCCGGTCCCCGGTTTCGAGGTAGTCGGACAAGGCTAGGTGCTTGACCACCTGGTCCCGCTGGTCGTAGTAATCGATCCACCGGGGCGTCAAGCTCGTCGCGTCCACACCGATGAGCACACGCCCGTAAGGCGTCGGCGCGCCCGGCTTCGGGATGAGTTCAAGCACGACGGTAGTCGCCGGGTCCTCAGCGGCTGTTGTGTCCGTGGACGAGAATGCGACGGTGTAGTCGGTTTCAAAGTCCCGCCCGGCGAGATCGCTATAGCTTACGTCCGAGCCGAGAAACGCCCCGCTGCGGCCGCTGGGGGGCAGGCGCAAGGAGCGGCCCAGCCGGGCATTGTACATCCAAAGCTCGCTCCCGTTCATGAGGAAGGCTTGTCCGGCTTCCCTGGGCGGCGCGATGACACGGATAAGACTGCGCTCGTCGCCGTCGGTCACGATCTGCATGACATACTCGGTGACCCGGCCCGGCCGCTCGACCGCAAAGGTATAGGTGCCCACGAACGGGCCGCCGCGCCAGTTGTCCACGACCGCCTCCAGGACGACGGCGGCGTCCCGATCCGGACCCGCCCCTCCCTCGGCCGCGACCGGAACGTAAGCAGCCGAAAGAAACAGGACGGCAATTAGGGCCAACGCCTTCGTGCGGCGCGGTTCCAAGGCCCCTCATCCCCTTCCTGATAACCGGATTCACTCGGCCCGCATGGCGCTAGCGGGGCGCAATCGGGCCGCCCGCCGCCCCGGCACCAGGGCGGCGAAAACGACAGCCGCGGCGACGACCATGCCGGAATATCCGGCATAGGCCGCCCGCACGGCGCCGTACACTTCCTCGCTCAATCCTGCCGCCGGCATGCCGGCGCTGACGGCCCCAAAGAGGGGCCCCAAGATGTTGTAGGCGGCGAGCAGCCGCGCGACCGAATACCCGATGATCAGGCCGCCCAGCCACCCAAGGGAGCATGCAAGAAACGCTTCAAGCGTCACGAGGGCCCCGAGCCGGCCCGGCGGGACGCCGAGGGCGGAGATGACGCCAAGCTCACGCGTCCGCTCCATGACGCTGACGAAGATCGTACTGGCCACGGCGACGGCGGCGAAAACGTAGACGATGAGCGCCAGGATGTAGGCGAAGGCCCGGTTGGCTTCGACGTCGGCCTTGATGGGGCCGACCATATCCCAGACGGCCCGGGCCGTGACGCCGGCCGGCAGCAGCGCTTGGACCCGCTTAGCCGTCCCCTCCTCCGTCCCCCGGGCGACGTCGAGATCGACGGTGGTGGCTGTGGGTACGCCTGTGAGGGTGCGCGCGTCCTCGAGATGGACGACGACCGCCGCTTGATCAACCGCCGCCACCCCGGTGCGGGCGATGCCCACGACCCGCAAGCCCCGGGCTTGCGGTCCTGCCAACGAGCCCGCGCTGACAACTACGCGCTCACCCAGGCGCGCGTCGATGCGCCGAGCGATGTCTTCGCCCAGCACAACTTCGCCGGGCCCCTCGAGCCACCGCCCCTCGGCGACCTTGGCGGGGATGCGGCTCACCTGCGGCTCGGTTGCGGGATCCACCCCGACGACTTCGACCCCTTCGGTGACGTAGGCGGATTGGAGCAGTGCAGGAAAGTGAATCCGCAAGGAGGCCGCCCGGACTCCCGGAAGGCGCAGCAGGGCTTCCACGAACGCCAAATCCCCCAGCTGGTTTTCCGGGTCGGGATCTTGGTACCAGCCGTCCGCGGCGATGCGGACCGGGGCGGCGATATAGCGGGCGTACGATTCGACGACCGAGTCGCCGTACCCGTCGACGAAGCTCCAGTACACGATGGTGAGGAACGTCACGTACGTGACGACGACCAGCAGGAGAAGCGTGCGCTGCCGGTGCCGCCACAGGTTGCGCCAGGCGAGGCGGAGCAGCGGCGCTGCGGGTGCCGGGGCAACGGGAGCGGTGCCTGTCGTCATGGCTTGGCACCACCTTTCCTAAGGCGCCATCCTCTAGAAGCGGCCAACGACGTGACCAGTCCGCTGCGGGACAACGTCCTCGGGTTTTGCTCGCAGCGGACAAGGTGACCACCCGGTCAGCACCTACACCATACCGCGAAAGTGACCACATGGTCAATATTATCCGCTAGGGCCGGTGGGCCGAGCGGACGACCTTCTCGAGCAGCCTGCGCAACTGCGACCGTTCGTCATCGCTTAAGGCCGCGAGAACGGCTTCGTCCGCCCGATCGGCCATGGAACGGGTGCTTTCCGCCAGCATCCTCCCCTTCTCGGTCAAGAAAAACCGCTTGGAGCGGGCGTCCTCCGGGTTGTCTTTGCGGACCACCCAGCCCTTGCGCTCCATCCCCTTGATCAAGCTCGTAACGCTGGGCCGCTCGATGAGAAGAATCGACTCCAGGTCGGAGTTGGTGGCTCCGGGGAAGTGGTACAGGACGCCCAGCGCACTCCATTGCGCTTGCGTCAAGCCCGCCTGCCGCGTCATGCGTTCAAGCTCCCGGCGGAGCATGGTGTACACGATCTTGACCAGCCGGCTCGTGGGGCCCCGCTCCCACTCCCAACGGACCGGCGATTCATGAATCTCCACGCGAACTCCCCCTCGTGCAGGCGCCCAACGGGCTCCGCCACAGGCTACGTCATCGCTTTCGTCGAGTCATCCCTGGCTGCCCGCGCCCGGCTGCGGCGCAGCACCCAAAACACCAGCGCAAATAGAACGACCCACTGAGCCGGAATGAGCGCCCCGAAACGGTGGCCCGCGCGAAACTCCACCCCGACCGCACCCAACATGAGAAGGCCGAGAAACGCGGCCGCCTGGGCAGCCAGCCGCGGGATGAGCAAGCACAGTCCGCCCGCGGTTTCCGCCACGCCGACAGCAATCCTCATCCACGCCGGCAAGCCCAAGTCGTGGAACATGGCGACGGCGTAGTCCGACCCGAGAAGCTTCTGCACCCCGTTGCCCACGAAGAACGCTCCTGCCAGGGCCACCACGATCCAGCCTGCCCATATCGCCAGCTTCCGCACGTCCGCATTCCTCCACTTCGTTAGATATCTAATTAGATGTCTAACCATATGATACGACTTAGCCGCGACATGTCAACTCAAGATGCCGCCCAGGCCTCATCAATCTTTGCGGATAGAGGGGAACCGCCCGTCCTACGCCGATTGCAGGAACTCAAGCCCCCGCCGCAGGCTTGCTGCAAACTCCGCGGGGTAATCGTGGCCGAGACCGTGATGCTCCTCCACCCGGCACATGATCCCGGCTTGCCCAAGAGCACCGGCCAGATCCGTCGACGTGCGGTGCGACCAATCTTCCGTGCCGACCACGATGTAGCCTCGCAAACCCCGAGGGGCGTCATTGATCAAGGGCATTACCTGATCCATCCGGAAGCTCGGTGCGACAACCAGAAACCCCTGCGAGGCCACTGCCCCGCTCAGGCTGGCCCGAATGGCCATCCCGCCGCCCATGGAGAATCCGGCGAGTATGGTCAACCGGGAGGGCCCGAGTTCGTCAAGGTGGCGGCGGAGCTCCTCCGTCGCCCGGGCGGCGTCGAGCCAGTGATACCGGCCGGGTGCAAACACCTGCGAGGACTGAAGAACAGCGACGCGCCAGCCCGCATCCGTCGCGGCCCGCCAGTAGTCGCCCTCGGTCAAGATGCTGCCCCCGGCGCCGTGCATGGCCACGAGGAGGCCCTGTGCACGACCGGCCGGCTCCCACACCTGGCGCTGCGGCCTGGCCGCCTTTTCCGCCTGCTGATGACGCTCCCGAAAGGTCCTCTGGAGCTCTGCCAGTTCCTGTGAGTCCCGGATGAGGTCCAAGTCAGGATCCCGGAGCATGCGCTCGTGGTACCAATGCCCGCGTGCGGCGGCATCCCGCAGTGCCCCGATGGCGCTGCTGCGGTTTCCCAGACGACCGTGCAGGCAGGCTCGCCAAAAGTATAGGTCGCTCTCGAAATCCGGGAATTCGCCGGCCTTCTCATCGATGAGCGCCAACGCCTCGGCGTACTGCTCCCGGTCATAGAGAGCAAACACCCGGCTGCGAAACGCTTTGAACGCGGCTTCCTGCACGGTGCGCCCCTCCTCCACTCCTCGTCCAGGTCGTTCCCGCCGGTAGGGTAGCAAAACGGCCGCCATTTTGGGCGGCCGCGTCATGTTTCGTTCGCTGGAAACCAGGGATACCCTGCGAAAACGGCGGTTCACGGGCCGCCGTTTTCCTCGCACCGGCGAGCCTGCGCCGCGGGTCACCGGTTCTTCGTCACACATTCCAGCCAGTGGAACAAGTACAGCGCGATCAGTACCCTCTTCTTGCACATGTCACACGTGACCGTCATCCACTCGGGAAAGTTGTCGCCGCCGCCGCCGGTTACCGCCGCCAGCTCTTCTTCCGCCAAGGGCGCCAGCGCCGCCAGTTCCCCGACCGTCATTCCCGTCTCGCGGGTCAGAACGGCTTCGGGATCCCGTTCAAACTCCTCTCTCAGGGCCTGGTCCGTCCCTAACCGTTCGTGGAGCCGCTTGAGCAACTCAAGCCCATCCATCGCCGGTCCCCCATTCTCTTGAGATATCCTCGTCGCTTTGTGGGACGCCGCCCGGCGGCCCGCGGAGACTCCGCATGCGGCCGATGGCGTGCGGGCGTCGAACCCCGTCAACGAGTCTGGCTTGATCGTAGCACCGCCGGCGGCGGGCGGCACGGGTGCTGGCACCCTAAGGCCGTCTCAAGAGTGTCTCACCCTACGACCGGCTTAGTCGTCGTCCGGAGGCCGCAACGGCGCCGCGCCGATTGCCAGGCGTCAGTCACGTCCACGGTCGGCTCGTGGCCCTTCAGAGCCGGAGAAAAACGGACCGGCTAGAGGAAAATGCCCTTAAGCTGGCCAATTACGCAGGATAACCATCTACCACATCGTAACGCTCCTCAAAGCCGCGAGAGAAAATTCCCCGGCCAGACCAAAGAGTTAGGGCGGTTATCGGCGACTGTGGAGTTCACAAGACAGAGCCCCTTGGAAATCCGCATGCTGGGGCCGTTTGAGGCTAGACGCTCCGGCGTACCGGTTCCCCGCCAAGCCTGGGGGCGGCAAAAGAGCCTCGCTATCGCTAAGTACCTGCTGGCGCACCGGGGTGAGGCCGTCAGCCTGGGCCGGCTGTCGGAGCTTTTCTACGAAGGCGCTCCCGTCGAGCGCATCTACTCCAACGTGCGCGGGCGCATCAGCGACATCCGCCGCGCCCTTTGGCCAAGCCGCGACGATCCGGATTTCGAGGCCGGCATCCAGTTGGTTTCCGGGTCCGCCTACCGATTTGATCCGCAAGGCGCCTACTGGATCGATGTGGATTGGTTCGAACGCTATCTGGAATCCGCCAACGAGGCGTACCGGCACGAGTTGTGGCAAGTGGCCCTGGAGGACTTCTCCCGCGCCAACGCCTTGTACCGGGGCGACTTCCTCGCGGATGACCTTGACGAGCCCTGGACCTTTGACATCCGGGAGCGCCTGCTCCTGGCGTACCAATCTTCGCTGCTCCGCACCGCCGAGTGCCATCTCCAACTCGGACAGTACCGCCCGGCGGCGGCCGCGGCCCGGCGGGCGCAAGAGCTCGACCCGCTGGACGAGGAAGCGTACCGCCTTCAAATCCAAGCCTTTGGCCGCATCCCGGACAAAGCCGCCGCGCTTCACGTGTATGAAGAACTTAAGGCCGCCCTGGAAGAGCTCGACGAACAGCCCGACCAGCAGATTACCGAGCTCGTACAGCGCATCAAGCGGGGCGCGCTCAGGTCCGGCGCAACCGGTCCCCGGCACAACCTGCGGCAGCCGCTCACGACGTTCTTTGGCCGCGAGCAGGAGTTGGCGCTTCTTAAGGAGCAGCTCGCCGCCGACGACACCCGGATCGTGACGCTGCTCGGCCCCGGCGGCATCGGCAAAACGCGCCTTGCCGTCGAAACCGGACGGCAGCTGGCGGCGCACTTCCGCGACGGGGCCTACTACGTTCCCGTGCCCGAGTACCGCACTGCGCAAGGGCTTGCGGCCGGCATCGCCCAAGCCCTCGGTTTCTCCTCGTCCCGGCCCCGCAGCAGCATCGACGAGCTGGCTGACTTTCTGGCGAACAAGCAGACGCTGCTCATCATCGACGCCGCGGAGCACGCGCAGGACGCCGCATCGCTGCTTGAAACCCTCATTGGCCTGCCCGGGGTGAAGCTGCTGGTAACCTCCCGCGTCCGGCTCCACCTGCCCGGCGAGTACATCCTGGAGATTCAAGGCCTCCCCTATCCGCAGGAGCAGGGGAACGCCCACACACCGGCGTCGGTTGAGCAGACCCCGGCCTACCGGCTGTTTGTCGACCGCTACAGCCGGCTGCAGCCCCGGTTTCGCCCCACGGACGAAGACCGCGCCGCCATCGCCCGGGTTTGCCGCCTGGTGGCAGGCATGCCGCTTGCCATCGAAATGGCCGCTTCGTGGGGCCGGGTGCTGACATGCAGTGAGATCGCGGAGCGCATCGCCTCCTTTGAACCGCTGGCGGAGACTTTGGAAGAACGCGACCAGGGCATGCAGGGCGTGTTCTCCTTCTCCTGGCAGATGCTGACCGGGGCGGAACAACAGGCGGCTCTCCGCTTGTCCACGTTCGCGGGCAGCTTTTCCCGGTCCGCGGCCGAGTACGTCGCCGAATGCCCCGCTTCCACCATCATGGCGCTGGGCGACAAGTCGTTCCTGCAGTGGGACGTCCACGGGCGCTTCCGCATCCACGAAGTCATCCGGGGCTATCTGCGCCGGGAGTTGGCCCGGGATCGCGGGGCCGAAGCGGCCGCCTTCCAAGCCCATGGCGATTTCTTTGCGGGCCGCCTGGACAGCGAACCGACCAAGACCATCGGACAGGAGCGGGTCAAGGAGCTTGTCGACGACTTGCCCAACATCCAGCAGGCGTGGCGCGGCTGGGTCTCCCGAATGGAAACCCGCACGCTGCAACGAACGCTGCGCTCCGTCTTGTACTTGCACGAGCTGCGCGACCAGTGGTCCGCGGTGGTGGACCTGTTGGAAGCTGCCCTGGACGCCGTGAGGTCGCGCCTAGAATCGCAGAACGCCGATGCGCCGGCACCTGCGGATTCGGGCCAGTTTCAACATGCGCAGCTGCTTGTGCTCGCGGCGGCGCTCGTTTCACACCTCGGCTTCGTGGCCATGCGCCTTGGCGATACGATGCGCGCCGAGGCTGAGCTGGCCAAGGGCAAGGATTTCCTGGCGTTGCTGCAAAGCGCCGGACTTGACGGCGAATCGGCGGCACCTGGCTCCGACATGGACCCGGGCGAGCTGGCGCTCGCCTATGCGCACGCCGCCGCGTTTCACCGAATGGTTTCCGGATGGCTTGCCTTCGAGCGGGGCGAGGCGGCAACCGGCCGGGCCCAGTTGACGGCGGCTGCCGAAGAGCTTCTGGCGCTGGGCGACGAGTGGTACTGGGCAGCCGCGACGTCGGTGCTGGCCACGTTGACAAGGGTAAGCGGCGACCTGGAGCGGGCCCGGCAACTGTACGAGAAGTGCCTGGCGGTTCAGCAGAAGCTTGGGGACGCGCGCGCGATCGCCGGCACCTTGCTCAACCTCGGCGGCGTCTACGGAAACCTTCAGCAATACGACGAAGCGGAGCGATACTTCCGCGAAGCCCGGCGCTACACCGAGGAGGGGGGGCATCGACTACTCCAGACTTTTGTCATCGGCAACTCGGCCTTTCTCGCGTACAAGCGCTCTATGCTCGCGGAAGCCGAATCGCTGACCCTGGAGGCTCTCGATCTCGCCATCCACCTCGGGCATAAAAGCGCGCAGGCGCAGTTGTACTACTACCTGGCCCTCATCGCGCTCGACCGGCAGGCGCCCCTGCAGGCCTTGCCCTATCTGAGGCAGGCCTTGGAGCTGTCGCTCAGCGCGAAGGCCGTTAGCCTAACGTATCAGAGCATGCACGGCTACGCGCGGTACCTGCACCTCACGGGCAAAAACGAAGCCGCAGCGGCGCTTTTGTACTTCGTGCTCAACCAGCCGTCCTATCCCAAGGCACCCCGCAGTCGTTCCGAAGAGGTGCTGGCCGCGGTGACCGCGCAGTTGTCCCCGCAGCAGCGCGCCCGGGCAGCGCGCAAGGGAGCGGAGTGGACGCTCGAAGCCTTTGTCAAGGAGCTTCGCGGCCTACGGGCGGACCGTTGAGACCGTTGGCGGCGAGTGACGGCAAAAGGGCACAACAGATAAACATCCAGCGCGCATGAGAAAGCGTCCACAAAAAACGAAGATGGCCCCCGACCCCCATCCGGCAGGCCATCTCCGTGCTTTCCGAATGACAGCGGCCGACCCCCAAGCCCCGCCGTCATCCCTCGCCCCGGCGGACCCCACGCCGGAGCAGTCGCCCAGGGTAACGAACCTGGATCCTCGCCGCTGATGTCACTGTACACCCCGGGCGCTCCACTTTTGCTCCACTTATAACCTGGTCCGACTGTCGGAAAAGAAGCCTACCGCGAGAGGAAAATGCCGTCATGACGGCAAATGTGGCGCCATCGTTCCTGATAGCGCGATACGGCTTCTTTCCGGGCCGAGAAAATTTCTCCTGAACGCAGAAAAAAGGTGCGCCAGGCGGTAAGCGACAGCCGTGGCGTCCCTTAGCCACAGCGCGCACGTCTCCCGCTGGAGCCTTCTCCTGGCAAATGTTGACCAGGCCCGGCGCAAGGCGGCGGAGTGGCCCCTTGAATCCTTCGTCGGCGAGCTCCGCCGGCTCGGCGAAAGCCGCCGAGCACCCCCATACCCGGTCTCCTTTCTAGCGATACCGTCCCCTGGCGGCGACGGAGATCTCTCGCACGACTCGTTCTCCCTGGTACCCGTAGAGGACATCGCTCAAGTTGACGGCCGGGCAAACATGGTTGGGGACGATGTGCAGCCGGTCGCCGACCTGCAGCCGCCGCCCGGCCGCCTCGTCGTCGAGAACCAGGACGCCGTGCTCCTCGCTGAGCCGGGCGAGCCGCACGCCGGGCCAGCCCACCACGAGCCCAAAGGTCCCGTCGCCCCGCACGGACGGGTCGGACGAAAAGACCTTGCTGCCGGCGTCGATAACGGCCCGGTCCGGGGACGGGCGGCTGACCACCGTCGCGAGCACCGTCAGCGCGCAGTCGTTCTCGGCGGCCGCCCACCGGTCCACGGTGTTGCGGTCGTTGAAGACGTACGTGCCCGGGCGGACCTCGGTGACGCCGGGCACCTGCGCCTCAAACCGGGCCGCCGGCGTTGAACCCGGGCTCACGTGCTCGATGGCCAGACCCCGCCGGCGCAAAAGCTCGGCGGTTTCCACCAGGGCCTCGGCCGCCTGCCGCGCCGCCCGCTCCACCGCTTCCGGGCTCTTGCCCGCCGACACGTGCCCTGCATGGGACATAAGGCCGACCACTTCAAGCCCCTGGACGCAGGCAACTTGCTCGGCCAAAGCCGCGGTCGGTTCGCCGGGCAAGAGCCCCATGCGCCGCAGGCCTGTATCGACGTCGATGTAGACCCGTGCGGTCCCCCGCCCGCTGAGGCGCACCGCCCGCGCCATCTCCTCGGCCGCTTCGACGGAGTCGACGGATAGGATGATATCGGCTTCGGTCAAAAGGCGCGCCAGGCGGCGCAGCTTTTGCTCGCCGACGATCGGGTAGGCCAACAGGATGTCCGTGATGCCCGCCTCGACCATCACCTCGGCCTCGCCGAGCTTGGCGACGGTGACGCCCACGGCGCCGGCCCTCAGCTGCTGGTGGGCGATCCAGGGCGACTTGTGGGTCTTGGCATGCGGGCGTAGGGCGACGCCGTTATCCCGCGCCATGGCCGCCATGCCACGGATGTTGCGCTCCATGATGTCCAGGTCAACCACGAGGGCCGGGGTATCCAGCTCTCCCAACAAGGGTCGTACCGGCGGCGTTTCCACCGGCGCCGATGATGGTGCCACCTCGTCCACACCTCCCTCGCGCGCCTACGGCCCGCGATCGTCCACGGCGTTGGTGCCGCCCACGTAAATCGTCTTCACGTTGCCCGAGACGACCACCGCGAGCGTGTACGCCGGGCTCCTCAACATACCTTCCGGGTACACGTACTCGACGCGTCCTTCCACGCTCCTCACCCCCGCCTTGGCGTCAGAACACATATTCGGTCCAGCACCAGCCTTTCCTCCCGTCGCCGAGCCGGAAGGAAGCCCGGAAGGCGCGCAGAAGTCCCTCGACGGCGGCGAGATCGCCGGGCACGAAGATGTAACCGGCAGCCGCACGTTTCACGACGAAGACAAAGGGAGGGTATGGGATGCTGCGACGACTGCTGGCCGTGGGCGTGCTTGTCGCCCTGCTCGCGGCGGCGCCGGTCTGGGCCCAGTCATCCGAGGGGCTGGTGAGCCGGGCCCAAGCCGAGGGACAGGTGGAGTTTTACGCGAACATTACCGCCATCGAACCGATTTTGGAAGCGTTTAAGGCCAAGTACGGCGTGGATGCGCTCTACACCCGCATGTCCACCACCAACTTCGCCCCGACGGTTTTGACCGAGCACCAGACGGGCCGGGTGCGGGGCTCCGTGCTGCAGGGGCCGGTGCCGCTGCTCAAGATTCTCAAGGACGCGGGCGTGCTGGAGCCGTACCGCTCGCCGGCGGCCGCGGCGTACCCCGAGTGGAGCCAAGATCCGGACGGATACATCCAGGTCTTTGGCATCGAATACGTGGCCATCATCTACAACAAGAACCTGGTCGCCCCCGAAGACGTCCCCACGAGCTACATGGACCTGACGGATCCCAAGTGGCGCGGGCGCATCGTCATGCCTGACCCGAGCGGCCACGCCACCACCGTGCAGTGGCTTGTCGGTCTGAAGGAGCACAACGTGTTCGGCTCCGAGGAAGCCTGGTGGAGCTTCGTCCGGGGCCTTGCGGCCAACCAGCCCATCTTCGTCGCCTCCTTTGGCCCGACGCCGGGACCGATCGCCTCGGGTGAGGCGCTCATCGGTATCTCCATGCCCAAGTACATCGTCACCCTCGCACCGGCGCCGCTCGATTGGGCGCGGGTTAAGGAGCCCATGTTCGGCACGACGCGGGGCATCGCCATCGCCGCCGGGGCGCCCCATCCCCATGCGGCCGCGCTCTTCGTCGACTACTGGCTGAGCCGGGAAGCCCAGGAAATTCTGGCCAGCGAGGTGGGCGAGTACGTCCTGCACGAGGGCGTCTACCCGCCCATCGACGGCATTGACCAGGCGCAGGTGCTGCCCTTGCGGGACATGACCGACGAGGAGCTTGAATACTGGGCCCAGGAACTCGGGCGCATCTTCCGCTAAGCCGAAACGCTCCGCCTGGCACTTGGGACCCGCGGCCCGCCCGCGGGTCCCCTTGTGCCTTTGGGAGGCCGTGCCATGGACATTCGCATTCGCAGCGTGCGCAAGACGTTCCGCTCGGCCGACGGCGAAGTGGCGGCCTTGCGGGACGTGAACCTGACGGTGCCGGCGAACCGCGTCACGACGCTGCTCGGCCCAAGCGGCTGCGGCAAAACGACGCTGCTGCGCTGCATCGCGGGACTGGAAACCCCCGACAGCGGTGAGATCGCCTTCGGCGACCGGGTCGTGTGGTCCGGAAACGGCGCCGCCCGCACCTTCGTGCCGCCGGACCAGCGCGGCATCGGCATGGTATTTCAGACGTACGCCATCTGGCCGCACATGACGGTGTTTGAAAACGTGGCGTATCCCCTGGAGGCCCGCCGGGTGCCGCGGGAGGAAATCCAGCGCCGGGTGCTCCGGGCCCTCGAGTTTGTGCAGCTCAAAGGTTTTGAGCGCCGCCCGGCCACGGCCTTAAGCGGCGGCCAGCAGCAACGGGTCGCCTTGGCCCGGGCCCTCGTCTCCGAACCAAAAATCATCTTATTTGATGAGCCCTTGAGCAACCTCGACGCGAAGCTCCGCGAAGAAACCCGCCGCGACCTGCGGCAGCTGCTGACGCAGCTGGGCCTGACGGCGCTGTACGTTACCCACGACCGGCATGAGGCCTTGGCCCTTTCGGATCTGGTGGTCGTGATGGAGGACGGCGCCATCGTCGAGTCCGGCAGCCCCAAGGACATCTACTTCCGGCCCAAGTCCCGGTTCGTCGTAGAGTTTCTCGGCGGCACCAACTTCCTCGAGGGGACGGTGGCCGGCCACGAAGGGGCGTGGACCCGTGTCCGCACACCCGTGGGGGAGCTAAAGTGCGAGGGGCGTACCGACTTGGCGGCAGGCCAAGCGGTCACCGTCTACGTCCGCAACGACGCCATCTCGGCGGGGGCGGGCGGGCCGCAGGCCAACCGGCTGCGGGGGCGCGTCCGGTCGCTGCTCTTTCTCGGTGAGCACTACGACGCGGAAGTCGTCGTGGGGCCTACGGAAACCATCCTCACGGTGCGGCTTTCGGCCGGCGCCGACGTGCACGAAGGCCAGGAACTGGAACTGGCCATCGAGCCGGCCGGATGCCGGCTGCTGGAGTGACGGGCTATGCGCAGCGGCAATTGGCGGACATCTGTATCGGTAGGCGTACTGATCCTCATCGTCGGCGGGCTGACGCTCGGCCCGGCTCTCATGCTTTTGGTCGGCAGCTTCTCCCAAGGACTCGGCGCCGTCGGCGCCTTTACACTGGACAAGTACGCCCGCGTCTACGGCGACCCGCGGCTTACGCAGGTGCTGTCCAACACGGCCATTTTCGCCCTCGGCTCGGCCATCCTCGCGACGGGGCTCGCCTTGACCCTGGCGTACCTCAACTTCCGCACGGACATCCCGTTTCGCAGCATCCTGCACATGCTGCCCATCGTCTCCATGATGATCCCCCACCTGGCGTTTGCCGCGAGCTGGGCGCTTTTGCTCAACCCCAACAACGGCATGCTCAATCTGCTCCTGCGCCAGCTGGGCCTGGGAAGCATCAACGTCTACTCGCTGCCGGGGATGGTGTTCATCGAGGGGCTATTGGACCTGCCCGTGGCGTACTTGGTCATCGTGGCCGCGATGGCGTCCTTTGACGTGTCGCTGGAGGAGGCCTCGTGGGTCAGCGGCCGCTCCCGCAGCGCCACCTGGTGGCGCATCGTCTTGCCCATGCTGCGGCCGGCCATCCTGGCGGCCATCACCCTGGTCATGATCCGCAGCTTGAGCGCCTTTGCCGTCCCTTCCGTGCTCGGGCTTCCCGGGCGGGTGGAAGTGCTGACCACCTTTATCTACCGGCTGATCAGCGTCGGCTTCGTACCCGACTACGGCCGGGCGGCGGCGGTGGGCATCAGCGTGCTGGGCGTCGCCATCGTGCTCGTGTACTTGTACCGTTACCTGACCGCCCGCAGCGAGCAGTTTGTGACCATTTCGGGGAAAGGCTACAGGCCGACCGTCACGAGCCTTGGCCGCTGGCGCTGGCCGCTCGGCTTTGTCGTGCTGCTCCTGGGCATTGTGCTCATCGCCTTGCCGGTGCTGGTGCTGGCTTATACGTCCTTCATCCCCTACATCATGGTCCCGGGCGCGGAGGCTTTCCGCCAACTGACCTTGCGCCACTGGGAGCATGTGCTGAGCGATCCGCTGTCGCTGCGAGCGCTCCGCAACAGCGTGTTGCTGGCCCTGGGCGGCGCCACCGCGGGGATTGTGCTGTCCACCTTCGCTTCCTACGTCATCGTGCGGGTCCGCACCCGGGGCAGCGCCGTCCTGGAAACGCTGACGTTCCTTTCCTACTCGTTCCCGGGGCTCATCATCGGCGTCGGCTTCATGTGGCTGTTCGCCCGGACGGACCTGTACGGGACCCTCTGGTCGCTGCTCATCGGTTACGTGGCCACGTACCTGCCCTATGCGATCCGCCCGCTCACCAGCACCTTCATCCAGTTGAGCAAGGATCTCGAGGACGCGTCGGCGGTAAGCGGGGCCAGCTGGCTGCGCACGTTCCGGCGGGTCGTCTTGCCCCTGACGCTGCCGGGCATTTTGTCGGGCTGGACCTTGATGGTGGTCATGTTCGTCCGGGAGCTGGACGTGTCCACGGTGCTGGCGCGCCCGGGCACCGAGGTGCTGTCGGTTCAGGTGTTCCGGGCGGTCTCGGACGCCCTCTGGGGCCGGGTGGCGGCGCTTGGGATCATCATGATCGCCATCTCAACGACGCTCGTGCTCCTGGGCAACCTGGTCGCCGCCCGGTTCAACCGGCTCGGGCCGGCGCGCCGGTAGCCGGATAACGCACCTCTTGAGATGGAGTCCTTCACCCACGACGCGCGGGTGGTGATCACCATGACTCGCAAGAACGCGAGGGCCCGGCCTCGCCTTGCGTTGGTCTTCGGCTGTACCGTCCTCGTTTTCCTCGGGGTCGCGTTGCGCGGGTGCACTCGGGATGTCTGGTGGCACCGTCATGAACTTGTAACCGAGGAGGAGGCCGGACGGGCGCTGGAGTGGGCGATGACCCAGCTTGACGCCCCATACCTGTGGGGTGGCCGGGAACCGCCGGCTTTCGACTCGTCGGGTATTATCACCTGGTCGTACCGGCAGGCGCTAGGCGAATTGCGCCTGCGCTACGGCAGCCTGGTCGTACACGACTTACCGCACCGTGACATCTACCGCTGGAACTTCGAACGACTTCCCTTGGAAGCGCTTCGCCCGGGCGACCTTGTCTACATTACAAACGGCACCGCCGAGGTAACGCACGGCGCCATGTTCGTGCGCTGGGTGGAACCGTACTCGCTCATGGAGTTCCTCGACGCCTCAACGACCTAACAGAAGGTTGTCATCCAAGCTTAGCCCGTGGATGAGGAGGTTCGTGGACAGCGCTTTGTGGCCGCCGGCCGGTTGAAAGTCGTACGGTGAATCGGGTGGGGTGACAACCGAGCGGGCGCCAGCGTCGGCGGTGGCCCGGCCGTAATCCTCCTCGTCCCACCTGCGGGTGCTGCCTGCGAGGTCCGGGGAGCCTTCAAGCCACCAAGATGAATGACTCGCCTTCCTTGTGACCCCACGCCCGCATCTGGGCCCGTATCTCCTCCTTGGCTCCGGGTGCGGGAATCGCCACGAGGACGAACCGGTCCGTGTCCCGCATGCAGTCGGCGGGACGGACCGGGCGGCCGTGGCGGGTTTGTCCGATGGACCTGGGGACGACATCCACAAATGCTTCGACCGCCACGCCCTCCCGCATGAGCTCTTTGCCAAGCCGGCGGCCGGTCATGCCGGCGCCCCAGATGATCACCGGCCCCTGGCGCACCCTTGGGTCGCGTGCCAGGAAGTGCGCCTTGCACCGGATGAAGCCGCCCAGGGAGCAACGGGGATCCCGGAACGAGAGCCGCTCCGGGTGCATCCGCCAGCCCAGCAGCACCCGCGGGAGCTTGGCAAGCCCAAACCCCGCCTGATGGTAGCGCAGCCACAAATCGTAATCCTCGGGCCACGGCACGTCCCGGTAGCCGCCGAGGCGCAGCACCTCCCCACGCCGGAACATGGCCGACGGGTGCACGATCGGACTTTCCACGTAGATCTCGCGGGCGATGTCCTCGGGCGCCACGAGGCTGTTGGACCACGTTTCGTAGGCGTAAAACGCGGCGCTGACCGCGGCCTTCGGGAACGACCGTACCCGGGTGCCTACCACACCTACCTCCGGATTGCCCAAAAGGAACCGCGCCTGGAGCCTGAGCCGCTCTGGATGCGCCACGTCGTCGGCGTCCATGCGGGCAATGAGAGGGTGCCTGGCGGCCTCCAGGGCCGTGTTGAGCGCGGCGACGATGCCCCGGTGCGGCTGCGCGATGACGCGGATGCCTGGAAACGAGGCCGCCAGTTCCTGCAGGATGGTCGAGCTCCCGTCGGTGGAGCCATCATCGACGCAGACCAGCTCTAAGTCGACGCCACGCTGGCGCAAGATGCTCACGGCCGCCCGCCTGACGGTCGGTGCGGCGTTGAAGACGGGCATGATCACGCTTACAGCCGGGGCCCGGTTCCCCAAATCCACCACCTTCGCTTGCCCTTTGAGCACGCCAGGTGCCGGCGTAGAACACCCGATGGCGAGGGCGGCGCCGCCTGCGCCGCCCTCATAAGGCACGCGCTAACTCAGCAGCGGTTTACCCAGCAGCGCCCGCAAGGTGAAGACCTTGCCGATATGGTAGCCCCGGTGCATGTTCATAAAGGACAAGGCCCCGCCGACGGTCGAGTACTCGATGCCGCCGTCGGCCGGCTGGTTCAAGTCCGCCGTCTCGGCCAGGTGCACGAGCCCCTGGTGAGCCCGCTGGAATTCGGCCCGCACCTCCGCCAAGGCCGGCAGCGGCCCCTCGCCCGTGCTGCCCTGGCGAAAGAGCTGTCCGTACTCGGCCGGAACCAGGAGCTCACCCCCGGCCACCTCTCTCACCAGCCAGGCGTCGTAGTAGGCCACGTGACCCACCTGCCAAACGATGGGGGCAAGGCCTTGGGGGCGGGCCGCGCCGTCCTCTTCGGATAGGTCCGCCAGCGCCTGCCCGAGCCAGGCCGCGGTATACTCGAGCTGCTTCTTCAACTCTTCCCGCATCCGGTTGGTCCTCCCTGAAAAAAGCGCGGTGCCGGTGCGACGTCCCACCGGCACCCTAGTCTGGTATCGTTCTCCGCTCGCCGCTCGGGCGAGCTATCCTTCCTTATTGCTTGATGCGAATCGCGGTGCCGTACACCACCATCTCGGCTGCACCGTCGGTAATGGAGTTGCTCGTCATCCGTATCCCGATGATGGCATTGGCGCCGAGCTTTTCCGCCTCGGCCACCATGGCCCGGATGGCCTCTTCCCGGGTTTCCTCCAGCAGCCTCGCGTACTCGGTGATCTCGCCGCCCACGATCTTGCGCAGCGAGGCTACCAGATCCTGCCCCACGTGGCGAGCCCGCACGCGGCTTCCTTTCACCAGGCCGAGCACCTCATAGTCGGCCCGCAGGTCGTCGGTCGTAGTCAGCAGCATGCCGCTATCCCCTCCCTTATTCTGAGTGACCGGTTCGTCGCTTCCGCCCGGGTCCCTCGTCAAATGTCGCGGCGCTCAAGCCGCCGCACCGCCCCGGCCGCAAACTCCGCCGCCAGCGCCAATATAACGAGGAAAGGCAGCCACGGAAACGCACCCTCCAGAACCAGCGTCCTGCCGGTCATCTGCACATAGACCGAGTAGTCCCGCCAAGCGGGAACAAAGGTGGGGATCGAGCAAACCGCCGCCGCGACGGCGGCCACCACGCCGGCCTTGACGGGGTCGTCGATGCGGGTGGACGCGTACAGCGCCAGGCTGTACACAAAGGCCGCTCCCGCCATTACGGGAACAAGACCTGCGTAAAACGTCCAGGAAACCGCATACCCGTGCGCGACGCGGCTTGTGACGTCCAACGCCACGGTACCGAGCAGCGCAGCTGCGAACATCCACAAAAGGTCCGTCCCGAGTTTCACCAGCACGACGCTCCTGCGCCGGATGGGCCGGGAGAACAAGTATGGGGCCGTGCCGCGGCCAAACTCACCCGCCACCGCGCCGGAGCCAAAGATAATAGCGACGATGACGAGAATCTGGTACAGGTTCTTGCCGTGCCAGTTGGACCAGAGGTAGACGTCCATTTGAAGCAAGTCCGGCGGCAAGAGCTGCTTAAGGATGTCGGGAACCGACGTATCCTCAAGGAGCTCGCCCAGGACGTCGCCCAGCAAATTGTACACGAGCGGCACGCTGACGCCGACGGCGACGAGCACCACCGCCGCGACGGCGAACTTCCAGCGGCCTTCCCGCAGTTCCTTACGCCATAGAGCCCTCACTGCTTGCGTCATCACCGGGAGACCTCCTTTCCGCCGGTTTCAAAGTACAGGTCCTCGAGGTTGTGCTCGATCACCTCGACGACGAACGGGTTGTGCCCCTTAAGGCGGGTGACGACCAGATCCACGTCGCTGACCTTTAGGACGTGCACCTTGCCGTCCACGTCGACCGACTGGACGCCTTCCCACGCCGCCAGGTCCGCGGGCGGCGCCCCCTGAAAGACGACGCGGATGCGCCGGGCGGCCTCCTTTAGGGAATCCAAGTCGCTCTCCCGCACGATGCGCCCATCCCGCATGAAGGCGACCCGGTCCGCCACCCGCTCCACCTCGTGCAACTGGTGCGACGACATGATCACGGTGGCGCCCTCACCGGCCACGGACTTGACGATCACGTTGAGGAAATCCCGCCGGCGCTCAGGGTCGAGACCCGACGTAGGCTCGTCCAAGAGGAGGAGCTCCGGCCGCTGGGCCACGGTCAACGTGAGCGCCAGCTGCCGTCGCATGCCCTTGGACATCTTGGAAACCGGCACCTTGCTCGAAAGGCCAAACAGCTCCAGCGTTTCCCGGGCCAGGCGGTCGCTCCAGGACGGGTACAAAAGGCGCGAAAACGCAAAGGCGTCCTCCGCCGTCATCCAGCGAAAGAGTGCGTCCTCTTCGGGCATGTACCCGGTCCGCTGCCGGATGGCGAGGCTGTCCCGGGTGACGTCGCAGCCGAGCACCCGCGCCCGCCCGCCGGAGGGATGAACAAGACCTACCAGCATCTTCATGGTCGTCGTTTTGCCCGCCCCGTTGGGACCGACGAGCCCCGTCACGCTGCCCCGCGGCACAATCCAGTCGACGCCGGCGACGGCCACCGTATCGCCGTACCGCTTGGTCAAGCCTTCGCAAAGGACCGCGGCCTCATCCGCCGCCCGCCGCCTCGTCTCTACCATCGCTGCCCCCTCCTTTGTCCCGGAAACCCGCCTCATTTTCCGCACCCGTCTTTTCGTCGCCGCCCTCGGGCCTCGGCTCGGGCGTCCGGCCAATCGCCGCCGTCACCGCCGCGAGCACCTGCTCGTCGGCAAACCCAAGCGCCCTCGCCTCGGCCAGCATCACATCCACGACCCCCTCCAGGCGGCGCCGGCGTTCATCCACCGGCATCGGCGGCACCTTGCCCGTCTTGACAAAGGTCCCCCGTCCCGGCGTCGTCTCGATGAAACCGGCCCGCTCCAGCTCCCGGTAGGCCCGCGCGACCGTGTTGGGGTTGATGGTCAGCTCCAGGGCCAGCTCGCGCACGGTCGGCAGCCGGTCACCTTCGGCCAGCACACCCGCGGCGATGGCGGTTTTCACCTGCTGCTCGAGCTGTACGTACAAAGGCACCCCCGAGTGCGGGTTCACATGCCAGCGCACCGCATTCGCCCTTTCCCTCCGGTACCGCGCCGCGGCCCCGGCCGACAAGCCTGGAGCAGCGGCACAAGGCGTCCCGCATACCCGCTGCGCGCAGGCTGCGGCTCGCGATTGTACCGTTGTATTAATACAATATCATCCCTGGCGTGACGGTTCAAGGTGAGGAACACCTGACCGCGGCTGCAAAGAAACGAGCGCGTCCGTTCGGACTCTGCGTCCGTTCGGACTTTGCATCCGATCGGACTTTGCATCCGATCGGACTTTGCATCCGATCGGACTTTGCGCCCGCTCGTTTCGACGTTCGCTTGTTGCCTCAAGAAGGGAAGCGCGGCCCGGTGAAGGAATATGCCCCGGGTAAGCGTGGGGGGCGGCGCCGGGTCCCGTCCCGCACGCCTGCGGGGTGATTGTCCTGGGAATCTCTTTGCTTGGACACGAGCCGCCTGCCGTGGCCGCGGGCGCACGAGCGGCAAGCGGCGACGCTCCCGCGGCTTTGGCCGCGCCCTTAAAGCCGCTTCTAAAGTGGGCCGGCGGCAAGCGCTGGCTCGTTCCGGAGCTGCTCGGCCTTTGGCGAGCGCACCGCCGCCGCCGGCTGGTCGAGCCCATGTGCGGCGGGCTGGCCGTCGTCCTCGGACTCATGCCGGAGCGGGCGCTGCTCAACGACGTCAACCCGCATTTGATCAACTTTTACCGGTGGGTAAAGGCTGGGCTGGCCTTTACCCTGCCCATGGAGAACAGCGCGGACCGGTATTACGAATACCGCCGGCGGTTCAACGAACTCATCCGCACCGGCGACGCCGGCACCAGCGAAGCCGCCCAGCTCTTTTACTACCTCAACCGTACCGGCTACAACGGCCTTTGCCGCTTCAACCGGCGGGGCGAGTTCAACGTCCCCTTTGGCCGGTACAAGCGCATCAACTACGGGCCCGACTTGACGCCCTACCAACGCGCCTTCGCCGGCTGGGAGTTCCGCGCCGGCGACTTTGCCGACGTGCCGCTTGAGCCCGGCGATTTCGTGTACGCGGACCCGCCCTACGACGTGGAGTTCACCCAATATGCCCAGGGCGGTTTCAGCTGGGACGACCAAGTCCGGCTGGCCGAATGGCTTGCACGCCACCCGGGACCCGTGGTGCTGTCCAATCAGGCCACCGAGCGCATCATCGCGCTGTACGAGCGCCTTGGGTTTCACCTAAAGTTCGTGGACGCGCCCCGCATGATCAGCTGCAACGGCGACAGGACGCGCGCCCGGGAAGTGTTGGCCGTCCGGGGCCTGTAAAGGCCTGCGGGTGGGTTGTCGCGCCTTTTGCCCCGGTGGCCGCTGGTCCCCCTCCGAGTCTAAAGAAGAAACGAGCGCGTCCTCGACGCTGCGGCGAGAACGCGCTCGTTTTCCTTCGGGGTATGTGGTGGCGCGGCCCGCGGCGGGCTCACCGCACGCGGAACCGCTCCATCCGGGCGTGCATTTCCGCCGCGCTGTTGCGCAGGCCCTCGGCGCTGGCGGCCAGTTCCTCGGTGACGGCCGCGTTGTTCTGGGCGATCTGGGCGAGGGCCGACACATGGCCGCCGACGTTCTCGAGCACCGAACGCTGTTGCTGCAACACCTGGTTGACTTGATGCAGCATCTCGTCGGCCGACTGGACGCTCCTTTCGACCGCGTCCATGAGCTGGGCGACTTCCTCCGCCCCCACGTCCGCCTGCCGGACCCACGTCAGGGTGTTGTCCACCAGGGTGCGGATCTTTCCCGTCGACTCGGCGGCCCGCACCGCCAAGCGGCGCACTTCCTCGGCCACTACGGCGAAGCCGCGGCCTTCGTCACCGGCGCGGGCGGCTTCGATGGCCGCGTTGAGGGCGAGCAGGTTCGTCTGCTCGGCCACCTCCTCGATGAGCTGGGTGATGCCGGCGATCTCGTGGCTGCTGCGCTCGATGGAGCTTGTCAGCTCCACCATGCTGCGAATCTTGGTCCGGCCGTTTTGCACCAGCCGGACGGCTTCATGGGAACGGCGGGCGGCCTCCAGCGCCCCATCCCCTACGGCGGCAACCTCATGCATCACCGTGTGAATGGACGTCTGCATGCGCTGCACCGCCTCGGTCTGCTCCTGCGCGCCTTTGGCGATCTCTTCGGAGGCCGCTGCGATCTCCCGGGCGCCGCTGGTGACCAGGTCACTGTTCTCCCGCACCGCGGCCATGGCTTCCCGCAGGTTGGCCAGGGCGAGATCCACGTCCTCCTGCAGCGCCCGCAGGTCGCCCACCGCCTGCGCGCGGATGGACCGGGTCAAGTCGCCTTGCGACAAGGCCCGGGCGGTTTCCATGATGGCCTTAAACAGGGACGACAACCGCTCCGCGGCTTCGATGGCCCGTTCCTGGGCCTCGCGGAAGCGCCCGGCGCCGATCACCTCGGCTCCGTTTTGGGCATGGATGCGGCCTTCGGCCAAATCCGACAGGCGGACGCTCAGCTGGTCGATGGTCCGCTCGATCTGCTCGGCCGCGTCGTTGACCGACTCCTTAATCCGGCTGAGCTCCCCGGGCAAGGTGATGAGCACCCGGCGGCTCAAGTCGCCCCGTGCCATGCCGCTGAACACCTGGGACATCTCCGAGAGCAGCAGCTCGACCCCGTCCAAAGCAAAGTCCACTTCCCGCAGCGCCTTGGCCAACTCCGAACGCCCCCGGGCGTTGATGCGAGCCGACAGGTTACCGGCTTCCAGCGCCAGCGCCAGTTCTTTCAGCCTGCGCAACGGCTCGGAAAACTGGGCGAGCACGAGAAGGCCCGCCGCGAGGGTCGTCGCCCCTGCAAAGCCAAACATAGCCCACATGACGGCCGGCGCGGCGCCCGCGTACATGGCGATGAGGGCGGCGGCGAACCAGATCAGCGGCCAGACAAAGGTGACGAGCAGTTGCCGCTGGACGGGCAAGCGCCCGAACAAGAACCGTTCGATCCACGGCTCGTCTTTCTTAAGTTCCGCCAGCGTATCCGGCTTAACCTCGCCCCGGCGGATCTTCTCGTACAGTTCCTCGGCTTCCGCGATCTCCTGCCGGGTCGGTTTCACCCGTACGGAACGGTAACCGACCACCTGCCCGTCCCGTTTCACGGGTGACACGAAGGCCCGGACCCAGTAGTGGTCCCCGTTTTTGCAACGGTTTTTGACGATGCCCGTCCACCGCTGGCCCGCTTGGATAGTGCGCCACAGGTCCGCGAAGATCTCCCGGGGGACGTCCGGGTGGCGGACGATGTTATGCCGCTGGCCGACCAGCTCCGCGTGGGTGTAGCCGGAGACGTGGCAAAAAGAAGCGTTGGCCGTGGTGATAAAGCCCTTTAAGTCGGTTTCGGAGATGAGGCGCTCGTCGGCCGGATAATCCCGCTCTACCTGCGTAACCGGACGGCTGCGGGAATCGATCCTGCGGCGCCCGGTCGCCTGTCCTTCCCGATCTTCCGGACTTGTCGCGGAAGCAGGGGCAAACGCTGTACTCACAGTTCTCAACTCCCTGACTGCAGACTATTGCTACTGCAGGCACATGACACGCAAAGTCCGGAACAAGAGAACCCATTGTCGCACTTTTGTGACGCTATGCTGCACCGAAGAACGATGGGGGGGTCAGGACGGCACAATTTTTGTACCACAAAGCGGACCGGATAGATATGGGCAAATGTCCCAACATTCTCTCGTTAGCGGCCCGCGTCAAAGCGGGCATCTGTCCACGTCGGATCACACATCCTTTCGGCACCGGCAACACGCGGTCCTATTCGCATCCAGTATCCTATAATATGGAAACCCTTTCCGGCAACTCCAGCCGGTAGCGCGCCGCCATGGCCCGCAGCAGCTCGGCGTCCTGGCAATGCTCCCAAAACAGGCGTTCCACGTACGGGTGCGCGGCGCTGGTGGAGCGGATCAAATAGAACCCGCGCTTGATGCTCAGGCCCCGCACCTCCACGGGACGGAAGCCGGCCTCGTGATGACCGGGGCGGTGCAGGCAAAGCTGCGGGATGAAGGCAATGCCCACCCCTTCCGACACCGCCAGCTTCAGGGCCTCGCTGTTGGCCATCTCCATGGCGACGCGGATGTCCGAAAAGCGCACGCCGTGCTGGGCGAGGGCCTGCTCGATTAAGGCATTGGCCCGGCTGCCCCGTTCACGGGTCAGAAACGGATACTTCACAAGCTCCGCCGGGTCCACCGGCTCGTCCTGCGCGAGGGGGTGGCCCTCCGGCACGATGAGCCGGAACTCGTCCCGGGCCAATTCCACCGCCTCAATCCTCGGCTCCGAGGGCGTGTACGGCACGATGGCGAGGCCCGCCTCGTGCTCGACCACTTGGCTTAAGTTGTCGGCCACGGATCCGATGCGGAGCTTGGGCACGACGTCGGGGTGGAGCCGCCGGAAGGAAGCCAAAAGGAGCGGCCCCAGCGTCGTGCCGGAAGCTTCTCCCGCGCAAAGCACGAACGAACCCGACGGCCTCCTGGACTCCTCCTGGATACGCTGCTGCGCCGAGTGAAGCTCCCCCAGGGCCCGCAGGCCGTGCTCGTAAAGGATCATCCCTTCGGGGGTCGGGTACATCCGCCTCGGTTCCCGGATCAAAAGCGTCGTGTTAAGCTCCCGCTCCAGGTAGGCAATGCGCGCGCTCACGGCCGGCTGGGTCAGACCCAGCACCCGCGCGGCGGCCGAAAAGGTCCCTTCTTGCACCACGCGCACAAAAACCTCAAGGTCGGCAAAACGCACGGCATGTCCCCCCTTCTTCTCCTATATATTTGGATTGGCTTGATCGCCCTCAAATGCCATGTTATAGTAAATGCACTGATTATAGCATCACGAAACCGTTGTTTATACCCACCCCGTGGGACCTACCCCACGCAAAGCGAGGCACCCGGTGGATGGCTGACACAACTCTAATTCGGGAAAAGAAGGCACGGGTCCACACCGCCGTCGACGGGCTCGCACCGGCGCTGCGGGACCTGGCACTCAAAATCCATGATAACCCAGAGCTCGCTTTCGCGGAGCACCGGGCTGCCGGTTGGCTGACCGAGCCCCTGCGGGAAGCCGGGTTTGACGTCGAAATCGGCCTCGCCAACTTGCCGACGGCGTTTCGCGCCCTTTGGGAAGGCGCCCCCGGCGGCCCCGCCATTGCGCTGCTGGCCGAATACGACGCCCTTCCCGGCCTTGGTCACGCCTGCGGGCACAATCTCATCGGTCCCGCCTCCGTCGGCGCGGCGCTGGCGCTTAAGGACGCTGTTCCCGACCTGCCCGGCCGCATCGTGGTCATTGGCTGCCCGGCGGAGGAAAAGGGCGGCGGCAAGATCCTCCTGGCGGACGCCGGCGTGTTCGACGGCCTCGACGTCGCCATGATGTTCCATCCGGCCCGCTACACCATGGTCCTGCGGGGAAGCCTTGCGCGGGTGGCGGCCACGTTTAAGTTTTACGGAAAGAGCGCCCACGCGGCCTCGATGCCCGAGCAAGGAATCAGTGCCCTCGAGGCGCTGATCCAGGCCTTCAACGCCATCAACGCCCTCAGGCAGTTCCTGCCGGACACAAGCCGCGTCCACGGCATCATCACAAACGGCGGCACGGCCGCCAACATCGTGCCCGATTACGCCGAGGCGGTCTTTTCCATCCGCGCGGAAAACATGGAGGCGCTCGAGGGCGTGAAAGCCAAGGTGTACCGGGCCGTGCGGGGAGCGGCCGAGGCCATGGGCGCCCGGTGCGAAATCGAAGAAGGCCTCGTCTACCCCGAGCGGCGCAACAACAAGAGCCTGGCCCGGGCTTTCCAAGCCAACCTCGAATCCATGGGCATTCCCGTCAGCCCGCCCCCGGCCCGCATGGGCGTTGGGTCCTCCGACATCGGGCGGGTCAGCCAGCTGACCGCCACCATCCAGCCGTACATCAAGATCTGCGACGACGACGTCAACAACCACACGCCCGAGTTCCGGGAGGCCGCCCGTTCAGAGCGCGGACTTTCGGGCATGATCGCCGCTGCCAAAGCCATCGCCATGACGGTCGTCGACCTGTGTTACGACCGTGGGCTTTTGGCGGAGGTGCGGGAAGAGTTCCAGCGCGAGAAAACACCGAGCCCAAGCCGGCGCGGCGATGCCAGCAGCCCGGCAGCGGCTCAGAACAGGGGGTGACGGCGGCTCGTACGACGAACTGACGCAAGGAGCCGGTTTCAAACGGCACAGGTTACAAGCTCGAGCGCAGCGACGTCAGAAACCAGCGGGCAATTTACCTTGACATGGGAAAGGGGTTCAGCCGTGTTGCGAAGGCTTCTCACCCTGCTCTTGACCGCCGCCGTCGTTTTCGCGGGGGTGGCCGCCGTCCACGCCCAGTCGCTCGACCCGGCGCGCCGGGTGCCGCGCCTCACCTTTTACACCACGACGCCGCAATACGACCCCGGGCGCTACGAGGCCGCCTTGCTCATCCAAGAGGCGTTTCGGCTCCTGGGCGTCGACGTGGACGTCCGGCCCATCGACCAGCCGGTCATCACGTCGATTTCCCGCTCCGAACCGTGGGATTACGATGGCTTCTTCCTCTCTTGGGGCAGCCAGCCCGAGCGCTTGGACCCGCACCATTACGTCTACACGCTGTTCCATTCCAGCAACCTCGGCCACCTGGGCGAAAACCGGCAAGGCTTCAACGACCCGGTGTATGACGCCATCGCCGAAGGCGCCGCGGTCTCGCTCGATCCCGAGCAGCGCCGGGCTTACGTCTTCCAGGCCCAGGAGTACTTGGCGGACAACGTGGTCATCATTCCCCTGTGGTTCAACCACCTGACCCAGGCCTACAACAAAAACCGCCTGGACAACGTCGTCGCCCAGCCGGGCCTTGGCCTGTTTACGTACAACAGCCTGACCCGCCTGCGCATCACCCAGGGCCCCAACGTGCTCCGGGTCGCCCAGCGGCAGGACATTGACCACCTCAACCCGCTGACGGTCGTGCAAAACACCGACCGGCAAATCCTTGACCTCATCTACGACTTCCTCGGCCGCCTCGACGGCGACGAGGTCGTGCCCAGCACCGCCGAGTCCTGGCGGGTCATCGACAACCTGACCGTGGAGGTCAAGATCCGGCAAGGCCTCACCTTCCACGACGGCAAGCCCGTGACCGCCCACGACGTCAAGTTTACGTGGGACTACGGCAAGCAGGTCGGCTTTGGCCGGGCGGACACCCACGTCCAGATCGTGGACCGGGTTGACCTCGTCGACGACTACACCGTCGTCTTCCACCTCAAGGAGCCGTACGGCGCCTTTATCAACGCCGCCTTTATCAGCGTGCCGATCTTGCCCAAGCACATCTGGGAAACCGTGGAGAACCCGACCCAGTGGAACAATCCGAATCCCATCGGGTCTGGTCCCTTCAGCTTCGGCTACTGGCGGCGGGGCGAGGAGCTGCGCCTCAACCGGTTCGCGGGCTACTACGCGCCGGCGAACGTTGACGGCATCCTCCAGATCGTCTACGCCAACCCGGACGCCATCGTGGGCGCGATGGAGCTCGGCGACGTCGACCTGGTCGTCCCCCAGCTGACGCTGGAACAGGAGCAGCTGCTCAAGCAAAACAGCCACGTGGCCATCAGCTACGTCCAGGGCAGCGGCTGGACGTACTTCGCCTACAACCTGCGCCGCCAGCCCTTCGCGGACCTCGCGTTCCGCAAGGGCATGGCCCACGTCATCGACACGGCGTTGATCACGGAAACCATCCTCGAAGATTTGGCGACGCCCGCCGGCCCGGGCCAGGTCGTTCCGCCCTCCGCCGGCTACTGGTACAATCCCGACGTGACCCGCTACGAGTTCGACCCCGACCTTGCCCGCCGGATCTTGGCCGAGGCCGGGTACCAGTGGGACTCGGCGGGGCGGCTGTACTTGCCCGCTCAGTGACAGCCTGACGCCACACCTTAACGGGAGGGGCCCCGGGAAACCCCGGGCCCGCCTCCCCGGTGAGGAGGAACCGCGTTGCTGGCGTTCATGGCTCGCCGGCTGCTGCAGGCAGCTGTGTCGCTCTTTGTGCTGCTCACCATCGTGTTTTTCATGTTTCGGCTTCTCCCGGCCAACCCCGTCGACGCCATGGTGGACGCGGCGCTAGGCCCTGAGGCCATCGCTCGCCTTTACGCGGAGTTTGGCCTCGACCAGCCGCTCTGGCAGCAATACGTGCTTTACCTTAAGAACATCATCACCAAAGGCGACTTCGGCATGTCCTTCTTCTTCCGCCAGCCGGCGGTCGACATCTTGGCCGACAAGATCGTCAACACGCTCATCCTGGCCATTACGGCCCTCGTCGTGGCGTACGCCCTCGGCACGCTCTGGGGGGCGCTTCTAGCGTGGTACCGCGGCTCCGCCTTTGAAACCGCCGGCATCACCGCGGCGCTCACCTTTAAGGCGGCTCCGGAGTTTTGGGTCGGCATGATCTTTGTCATGATCTTCGCGTATGGGCTGGGCTGGCTGCCCCACTCGGGAATGCGGGAGCCGGGCTACGAAGAGACGTCCGTGCTCCTCAAGTACTTGAACCTGGACTTCTTGCGCCACTTGATCCTTCCCGCGACCGTCGCGGCCCTGGGCTCCATCGCCACGCCCACCTTGCTCATGCGCAACACGATGCTGGAGGTCATGCACGAAGACTTCGTCGAGCTGGCCAAGGCCAAGGGTCTTTCGACCTTGCGCATCATCTACCTCCATGCCGCCCGCAACGCCCTCTTGCCGGTGGTCACGTCGCTGGCCACCAACCTCGGCCGGGCCGTCGGCGGCATGGTGCTGGTGGAGTACGTCTTTTCGTGGCCGGGTCTTGGGCGCGAGATCGTTTTGGCCGCCACCCGCTACGACTATCCGGTGGCGCAAGCCGCGTTTCTCATGATCGCCGCGCTGGTGATGTTGATGAACATCGTAGCCGATTTGCTCTACGGCTACCTCGACCCGCGCATCGTGTACAAGTAGGCGGAGGTGCGTCATGTCGGTAGGTCAGGTGCTGCGCGCCCTCGTCCGGGATCGGCTGGCGCTGGCAGGCATCATCATCGTGGGCGGGTTTGTCCTGTTGGCCATCTTCGCGCCCTTGATCGCCCCCTATGACCCGGATGCGATCCACCGGGTGGATGGGCGGGTGGCCCGGCTGCTCCCTCCCTCGAGCCAGTTTTTGTTGGGGACGACCAACCTGGGCCGGGACGTTTTCAGTCAAGTCGTGATGGGCAGCCGCATCGCCCTGCAGGTGGGTCTTTTGGCGGCGTTCATGGTCACCTTCGTCGGCACCAACGTCGGCCTCATCGCGGGCTACTTCGGCGGGCGCATTGACGCGTTTCTCATGCGCATCGTGGACATCTTGTACGGCATCCCGTTCACGCCTTTCGTGATCTTGCTGGTTTCGCTCCTTGAGCCGAGCGTATGGAACATCATCATCGCCGTATCCTTGCTCACATGGCGCACGGTGGCCCGCATTTGCCGCGCGCAAGTGCTGTCGCTGGCCCAGCGCCCCTTTGTCAAGGCGGCCCGGGTGGCCGGGGCAAGCCATCTGCGGATCATGTACCGGCACATCCTGCCCAACATCTTGCCCATCGCGCTGCTGGAGATGAGCTTTGTCGTCGCGTGGGCCGTTATCGCCGAAGCGAGCGTCAGCTTCATCGGCTTCGGCGACCCGCGGGCGGTGTCGTGGGGCAAGATTTTGCACTCCGCCTTTATCGCCGGCGCCGTGCGGACGGCGCCCTGGTGGGTGGCGCCGCCGGGCATCGCCATCGTGCTTCTCGTGCTCGGCGTGCACTTTATCACCCGGGGACTTGAGTCCATCGTCAACCCGCGCCTGAGAGGAGAATAGCCCATGCCGCTGTTGGACGTGGCGGACTTGCGGGTGGAATACCAGTTGCCCGGCGGATCTTTGAGGGCCGTGGAGTCGGTCTCCTTCGGGCTGGAAAAGGGCGGCACGATGGGCATCGTCGGGGAAAGCGGCTGCGGCAAGTCAACCCTCATGAAGGCGCTTTTGCGGCTCTTGCCGGCCAACGCCCGCATCACCGGCGGGTCGATCCGGTTTAAGGGCCAAGACCTGGTCCCGCTGCGGGATGATGAGCTGCGGCGGCTCCGGTGGAAAGAGATCGCCTACGTCCCCCAGAGCGCCCTGAACGCCCTCAACCCCGTCTACCGGGTCGGGGAACAGATCGCCGAAGCCATCATGGTGCACCAGGGCAAGTCCCGCAAAGAGGCGTGGGAGCGGGCTAAGACCTTGTTCAACTGGGTGGGCCTGGAGGCCAAGCGGCTCGATGCATATCCCCACCAGCTCTCCGGCGGCATGCGGCAGCGCACCATGATCGCGATGGCGCTGGCTCTTGAGCCCGAACTGCTCATCGCCGACGAGCCCACGACCGCCCTGGACGTCGTCGTGCAGGACCGGATCTTGCAGCGCCTGATGATGCTCCAAAAGCAGCTCCAGCTTTCCCTGGTGCTGGTGACGCACGACATCTCGGTCGTGGCCAAAGTGTGCGACCGGGCGCTGGTGATGTACGCCGGGCGCGTGGCGGAGCTAGGATCGACGCGGCAGATCTTCAAGTCGCCGTTCCACCCGTACACCATGGGATTGCTCAACGCCTTTCCCAACGTAAAACACCAGGCCCGGGAACTCATCTCGATTCCCGGCTACCCGCCCGACCTCTCAAAGCCGCTGGCGGGCTGCCCGTTCGCCGCCCGTTGCCCCTTTGCGGTGGACGAGTGCCACCGGGCGGCACCGCCTCCCGTGGAGGTCGAACCGGGGCACGTGGCCGCATGCCACCGGCTGGACCAGGCCGAGACATTCCGGGAAGCCGCCCGCCACCGGAGCACGTGGGAGCAGTCCATGGCCGCGGGCGAAGCCCGGGAACAGCAAGTTGCGGCCGCCCAAGCGCCGGGCGCAGCGGCAGGGGGTGCCGGCGGTGAGTGACATCGTTTTGGAAGCCAAAGGGCTCACGAAATACTTCGCCGTGGGCGGTGGGCCGCTTTTTCGCGGCAAGCGTTTCGTCAAGGCCGTCGACGGCATCAACTTCACCCTGCGGCGGGGCGAGATACTGGGCCTCGCGGGCGAGAGCGGCTCGGGCAAGAGCACGACGGGCGAGATGATCGTCCGGCTGCTTGATCCGACCAGCGGCGAGCTCCTCCTGGACGGGGTCAACATCGCCACGTTGAAAGGCAAGGCTTTGCAGCAGTTCCGCCGCCGGGTGCAGATGATCTTTCAAGACCCCTTTGGGACGTTGAATCCCCGTTTCACCATCGGGGCGACGGTGGCCGAGCCCCTCATCATCCACGGCGTCAAGGACCCAAAGGCGAGGGATGCGCTGGTCCGCCGGGCGATGGAGCGGGCGGAGCTGCGACCGGCCAGCAAGTACCTGCACCGCTATCCTTTCGAACTGTCCGGCGGCGAACGCCAGCGGGTCGCCATCGCCCGGGCCATCGTCCTGGAGCCGCAGGTCATGGTCGCCGACGAGCCGGTTTCCATGCTGGACGTCTCGATCCGGGCGGGAATCCTCAACCTGCTCAAGAGCCTCCGGGACGAGATGGGGCTCAGCATCGTCTACATCTCGCATGACCTGTCGACGATCCGGTACGTCTGCGATCGGACCGCCGTCATGTACCTGGGCAAGCTGGTGGAGGTCGGACCGACCGAGCAGGTCCTCTCCCGGCCGCAGCACCCCTACACGCAGCTGCTGCTCGACTCGGTGCCCGTGCCGGACCCGGACGCGAACCAAACATCAACCAACACGGCCGGCGAGGTGCCCGACCAGATCGACGTACCCACCGGGTGCCGCTTCGCTCCCCGCTGCCCGCTGCGCCAGCCCCGGTGTACGCAGCTCGAGCCGCCCGAAGTTGCCTTTGCGCCCGGGCATACGGTCGCATGCCACCTGGTGCAGGCGCAAGCGCCGGCAGAGCCCAACGACGAGCCCCGGCAGGTTGCGGCCGGGAGCTAAGGCGGCCCGATCTGCCGAAGGCGATGCCGGTGGGCAGCGCCGTGCCACGATGTCGTGCGCCGACGGTCTCCGGCGGGTTGCGGCAGGTCGCCTATGGGGCGACTCGCTGCAGGACGCGCTGGTGATAGCGCACGTAAGGGATGCTGCCGTCGGCGGCCCTCAGAAACACGAAACGCTCCCGGCGCGTGCGGATGCGGATCTCAAAGCAGTCAGGTCCGATCCAGCGCGCCGGGCCCCGGATTCCCTCGCACGCCGCGATGATGCCGCCGTCCTCTCGGGGCCAAATGCGGAGCTCGACCCCCTGCTCGGATCGATATACGCCGGTGTACTCGTTCCAATCGACGCCGGAGGCAGGCCCCGCCGGTGCGGTTTCGCGGGGCTCGAGGGGTTCCGTTGCCGGCTCCATCCCCAGGATGGTGCGCACGCCGGCCTCCCAGACGTCAGCCGCCGCGATTCTACTTAAGTTGGCCAGCACGACACCGGCGATCCCTTTCTCGGGCACGCAGCCGGCGTACGCGCCGACTCCCCGGGAGTTGCCGCTGTGGCCCTCGGCGGTCAAGCCGCCGGCCAGCGAGCGGATTTGCCAACCGTACCCGTAATGGGTGCCGGGCAGGTACTCTACCCACCGGGTGCGCATCAAGGCCACGCTGCCGGGATCGAGGAGGCGCTGGCCGCTCAAGCCGCCAGGGCGACCCGGGCCGCCCGGGCGCCCCGGGTCGCCCTCAGCCGGCAGGCGGGACAAGTACTGAAGCAGGTCCAGCACGTTGGAACGAAGGGCACCGGAGGCGGCGTAGGGTCCCCACTCGTTCCAGCCCGGGGCGGGCACGACCCGGCCGGCGTCATCCTCCCGGGCGTAAAGCCGCGTCACATCGGGAAACCGCTCCAGGGCCGCGGTGTCGGCGGTCGAGTTTCGCATGCCCAGGGGCTCCAGAATGCGCTGCTCCACGTAGGACGAAAAAGGGACGCCGCTCGCCCGCTCGATGATAACCCCGAGCAAGGCGTAGCCCTCGTTGGAATAGCTGAAGATCGTTCCCGGCTCACCGAGGAGCCGGTACGGCGAGTTGGCGAGGCGATCGAGGAGCTCCCCGGCCGTTTTGGGCGTCTGCTTGCGAAACGCGAGGGG
>ERZ777003.1170-NODE-1170-length-42490-cov-6.429598_pt1 | contig 42490 bp, 35 predicted proteins | sample MGYA00374956_ERZ777003 | MGnify/ENA primary metagenome ERZ777003 (study PRJEB29302, sample SAMN06268252) | bioreactor metagenome | isolation source: Joint BioEnergy Institute, California, USA | place: USA:Joint BioEnergy Institute, California, USA | collected... | reverse complement strand
AGAACCGGCTCACCGACCAGGAGGAGAATTTACACCACATTTCGGACGTGGCCGCCGGTGACCGAGGTTCGACAACCGCAAGGGACACTCGATGATTTCACGTATTATGAAGTCGATAGCATGACCTTTGCCTCTAGCGCCGGACGGGAGAAGGACAAGTCAGTCATCATCTATAATGACCGGATCACCCTCAAAGACATTCCGATCGAGGCCTACAACTATGTGGTGAACGGCCAAAGTGCCATCGAGTGGATTATGGATCAATACAGGGTGAAAGTCGACCCAGATAGTGGCATACGCAGTGATCCCAACGCATGGTGCCGGGAACACAACGACCCGGCCTATATTCTCAACCTGCTCAAGCGGGTTATCCGAGTAAGTATGGAAACAAATCGGATCGTTGCCAATTTGCCTTCCTTAGAGCTTGAAAGAACGTCAGCCTAATCGATATTGCGGTTCGTACTCACAGAACGACTTTAACTGCAAGGTACGAGATCAGAAGCGTCGTTCGCGACACATGTAACGCTTGGGGAGGTCATCATTACCCTGAAGCGAGTCTTACCGGGTCTCAGATCCATGCTTCAGAATAATGTCGTCGGCCAGTCGAGGTGTTGCATCCGACCGTTGAGATATTGCCGTTGCTGGCTGCACGATATGAGCGCGGGAAGGGCTCGACAAAAACTGCTTAGTACCGAAAGGCGGAGCCGAATATACAATCTGAACGAATGGGGGGACCTTAACATTGAGATCAGACAAGTACGAGCGTCGAATCGAACTGCTTTGTCCAACGTGCGGTGGCACTCAGTTTAAATTTGTGGGCGATGCGGACGCGTCCGATGCCGACGTGGTGTGTGTCTCCTGCAACCGGAAAATGACCAAGGAAGAACTGATACGCGAGAATCAGGAAAATATTAGCGAGCACCAAGTCGAAATTGTCAAAGAAGTCCTCGAGGACGTCGCATACGAAATGCGGAGTGCTTTGAAGAGGGCTTTCCGAGGAAACAAGAACATCAAAATCAAGTGATCCAGACATGAGCGTTACTCTCAGTGATATCATCGCCAGTTTATCGCTCTTGTTGTCGATCATTGCGACGTGGGAGTCGACGAAGTACAAAAAGCTAGAGCGTGAGCTTCTTGAGCAGCAAAAGAAGTTGAACGAGCTCATTTTGGAGAAGGAGCAACGAGAGGCCCGGCTTGCAGAGAGTGCAGATTTGGGTGCGAGCATGGTCAGGCTCGGAAGCAGCAGGCATAGACTCAGAGTTTACAATCGTGGGCCAGCCACAGCGTACAACGTTAAAATCGATTTTCCAGAAGGTAACGATGTGGTTATCGAAGCCGATCTCCACGAGAAATTCCCTCTTGAGACAATGGAACCATGGCAGTCGGTGGAGCTCGTGGCGGCGGTTGCGATGGAAACAAGACGGAAACTTGCAGTGAGGCTTTCGTGGGAGAACCAAGAAGGCACACCTAGTGAAAAAACGATCTATGTAACGTTCTAGCTAAGTGCATTGAAGATGTATCGCTTTCAGCTGCTCATTAGAGTCCCAGGTAGTGGTCTAAATTCCATAGCGTGGCTGCTCTCTTGACGCGAGTGGCCACGGTCGGGTTCCATGCGTTTAGAGCCACCAAAACGCAAAGGAGGAACCCTATCGTGGCCACCGACTTAAGCATCGCACTCCAGGAGCGCCTTGACAAGGCCTGTGCGGATATGGACTTTCTGCGGGAAGCCGTCAGGCTGCTCGCCCAGCACCTCATGGAGCTCGAGGTAAGCCGTCAAATCGGCGCAGAGCGCCATGAGCGGACGCCGGAACGGGTCACGCACCGAAACGGGTATCGACCCAGACTGTGGGATACTCGGGTTGGCACCATCGAGCTGCGCGTCCCCAAGCTGCGGCAGGGCAGCTACTTTCCGAGTCTGCTCGAACCCCGTCGGCGTGCGGAGAAGGCACTGGTCGCGGTGGTCCAAGAGGCCTTCATCCACGGCGTCAGCACCCGTAAAGTGGACGAGCTCGTGCAGAGCCTGGGGATGACGGGGATCAGCAAGAGCGAGGTGTCCAGGCTATGTTCCGAGCTGGACGAGCTGGTGGAGGCTTTTCGCCATCGCCCTCTCACGAGCCGCTACCCGTACCTGTGGCTGGACGCCAAGTACGTCAAGGTGCGCGAAGGCGGCCGCGTCCTGAACATGGCCTTGGTGGTGGCCGTAGGTGTCACGGACGCCGGGGAGCGGGAGGTGCTGGGCCTGGACGTGGGGTTGACGGAGGACGGCCCCTTCTGGACGAAATTTCTGCGGAGCTTGGTGCGGCGGGGCCTAAAGGACGTGCAGCTGGTCATCAGCGACGCTCACGAGGGGCTGAGGGAGGCGATTCGCAAGGTGTTGGGCGGGTCTAGCTGGCAGCGCTGCCGGGTGCACTTCATGCGTAACCTGCTGTCGCAGGTGCCGAAATCGGCACAGCAGATGGTGGCGGCCCTGGTCCGGACGGTCTTCGCCCAGCCCGATAAGACAGCGGCCCACGGGCAGCTGGCCAGCGTCGTGCAGAGCTTGGCGCACCGTTTCCCCAAGGCTGCCCAGATGCTGAAGGACGCGCAGGAAGACATTCTGGCGTACATGGCTTTTCCCCATGAGCACTGGCGGCAGTTGCACTCGACGAACCCGTTGGAGCGGTTGATGCGGGAGATCGGCCGGCGAACGGACGTGGTAGGGATCTTCCCGAACCGGGCCTCGCTGATTCGCTTGGCAGGCGCGGTCCTCATGGAACAGCAAGACGAGTGGACAGCAGCTCCGAGGCGGTACTTCAGCCAGGAATCGATGAAGAAGCTGTATGCGCGGAAGGGATTGAACGACACGCGGGAGTTGCTCGCCGTCCCCGGGGTGTAGATCGCGCTCAACGCGCTGGAACCCAATTTACACCACTTGCCGGGACGCGGCCCCTAACTCCATCAGGGGCAGGGTCAGTGCCAGCGCCAGCGAGGCCGAGATGCGGACGGAAAGCTGAGCGCCCGGCTCCACGTGCAGCTCCGGCACGCCGTCGCCTCCCCTCATCTGCATGCGAGTATCCGCATATGCGATTATAAGAATATATGCATAGAACGTGGCTGTCAACCGGCGGTTGCTGCACGGCGCAGTCCCAGGAAAATCGACTAAAAGATGGAAGTGGTGTTGTCAAAACGCCTCGTTTCCGGTAAATCGGTTTCCAGGCCCTGTGGGGCACCCACGTGGGGCACCCACCGGCGGTGTCGGCCCCACACGGCGTCCGGACCCCGAGGGGGAGCAGTCAAGATGAATACGGCGCAGGACTTGGCCAACCCGGCGGTTGTCCTGCTGGGGTTGGCTGTACTCGACAGCATCAACCCGTCGGCGCTGCTGGTCACCTTGTACCTCTTGCGGCAGCCTTCGCCGGCGCGGACTGTCCCCGCATATGTGGCAGGGGTGTTTGGCGCCTACCTTACCATCGGCGTCCTGCTGGTGCTCGGTTTCGACGCGCTGTTGACCCGCTTTGCGGACGCCTTGCGGACTCCGGGCGCCTACGCGGCGCAAGGGGTGTTAGGCGCGGCGATGCTCTTGTACAGCTTCAAGCCGGCACGGCGGGACAGCGCCGCAGTGGAGGAGCGGGCCGCAGGGGCGGCTACCATCGCCGGCCTGTTTGCCTTGGGCGCCGCGGTGACCGTGGCGGAGATCACGACCGCCCTGCCGTACTTTGCGGCTACCGGCCTGTTGACGTATCTGCAGTGGCCCACGTACCAATGGCTGGCGGCCCTCGTCATCTACAACCTCATCTTCGTCACGCCGCCGCTGGCCCTCTTGGTCATCAGCCAGCTCCTTGGGCGAAGGATGGACGCGCTGCGGTCGAGGCTAGAGCGCATGGGCCAGGAAGCCGCCCTGTGGATCATCGGGATCATCGGCTTCTACCTGCTGGTGGATGCCTTGGCGTTCTTCAACTTCTTTGGGCTCGTCGAGGTGACGCATCCCGGCGGCGCGGGGAGCCCGGCGGAGTAGCGGTGGGGCGACGGCCCGCATTGGAGTGAACACCCATGTCGATCCATATCCGGGCCGCGCGGCCAGACGACATCGACGCCCTCGTTGCCTTTGACGAGGTGGCGCAGCGCGACGCGCGGCGGGTGGCGTACATCCGCACCAGGGTGCACGCCGGTGAGTGCTTCGTCGCCGAGCGAGAGGGCCGGCCCGTCGGGTACGGCGTCCTGACGTACTCCTTCTACGGCAACGGCATGATCGAGATGGTCTATGTGGCGGCGGCCCACCGCCGCTCGGGCGTCGGACGGGCCCTTGTGGAGTTTCTGGAGGGCCTTTGTGCGACGCCCAAGCTGTTTACCTCCACGAATCTCTCCAACAAACCCATGCAGCTGCTCTTGGCGAAACTCGGGTACACGCTCAGCGGCTATATCGAAAACCTCGACCCTGGCGACCCGGAGTTGGTGTACTTTAAGCCGCTTGGGCAGTCGGGAGGGTGAGCCAGCTTATCCTGTGAACTGGCGCGCTAGGGCGAGCCCATTGTTTTGAGCGCCATGGCCAAGGCCAGGTCCCAACCGGCGTAGGCGCTCAAGCCCAGCGGGAGGCATGGAGGGTGGCCGAGTTGGAGGGAGGCCGAGCGCCTCGCAGAAACTCCTCACACGTTCCGGGAGGGACACCATCGCCATGGGTATCGCCGTCAAACGAGCCTACGACCCGCCGTCGCCCGATGACGGGTACCGGGTGCTGGTCGACCGGTTGTGGCCGCGGGGCATCTCCAAGAAGCCCGCCTGGACGAATGGCTCAAGGAGCTCGCACCGTCCAACGAGCTCCGCCAGTGGTTTCACAAAAACCTGTCGCACCGGGACGAGTTCCGGCAGCGCTACCTGGCCGAACTCGCCGGGCACGAAGAGACGCTGCGGCGGCTGGCCCACATCGCCAAGACCGGCCAACTGACCCTCGTGTACAGCTCAAGGCACGAAGACTTTAACAACGCCACGGTCCTGAAGGAGCACCTGGAGACGCTGATGCGTTGATTTAGCCGCTTATCCTGCAGGCCTGGCCCGACGAGCGTCAGATCTTCGTAGAAGGGGCTGTCCGCGTAGACGAAACCGATGCGCTGTTTGATCTCCTTCTCGTGTTCGATGTTGTCCAGGCCGAACACGCGGATTGTCCCGCTGTCCCGGCGGACGAGGTTCATGAGCAGCTTGATCGTGGTCGTCTTGCCCGCCCCGTTGCGGCCGATGAAGCCGTGGATGAAACCTCGCTTCACCGCAAAGGAAACGTTGTCCAGGCGAAAGTCTTTGTAGCCCTTGCTGACCTGGTCAAAAACGACGACGTCTTCCATGGAACCTGCCTCCTCGCCGGCCGGTGCCGCCGGCTGTACTCCACAAGCGTCGAAACCCTAGGCTTGGCTTGAACCCTAGGCGTTTGGCCCGTCCTCGTAAAGCAGCCGGAGCATCTCGGTGAGCTCTGCCAAGGTGACGTCCAGCGCTTTGCTCTCGGCTACGACCTCGGCCAAACGCTCCTCGATCCACCGCAGCCGCATCTCCCGCAACAGCTCCCGGTTTTGCCCGGCCACAAATGAGCCCTTGCCGACAACGGACACGATGAAACCTTCCTGCTCCAGGTCGTCGTAGGCCCGCTTGGTGGTGATGACGCTGATTTGAAGGTCCTTGGCCAGCTGCCGGATGGAAGGCAAGAGCTCGCCCTCCGCAAGCTCGCCGCGGAGGATGCTCTCCTTGATCTGTCGCTTGATCTGCTCGTAAATGGCCTCCTTGCTGCTGTTGGAGATGACGGTGCGCATCGGCACTCGCGGTCACATCCATCCTTAAGCCGGCGCGGCTGGCCGGTGGGCATAGTGTAATTGGTGTCTATATACAGTATATACAATTGGGCAGTGCGGTCCAGGGTGTAAAGGGAAACGCGCGGAGCGATCTCGTTGGCGCGAGGAGCAGGAAGCCGCTGGCCGCCCGGCACGTGCGGGCGGGGAATGTTTGCAGGTGCGGGTGATGAATGTTTGCAGGTGCGGGTGATGAATGTTTGCAGGTGCGGGTGGGAATGTCGAATCAAGGAAAAAGCCTGGATTCTTACAACAATCTTGCCAGGCGGCAGGGAATTGACCCGGGGCAGAGAAGTTTTGCGTGCGGTGTGTGCATACGTTTGCATATGGCAAGAGCTGGGTCTTTGCCGCAGGCGCCGGGGGTGAACCCCAATGAAAGCGACCCCCACCATCAAGGACGTCGCCCAGCGGGCTGGCGTTTCTCCCTCCACCGTGTCGCGGGTCATCGCCGACCACCCCCGGATCAGCGCCGCCACGAAAGAACGCGTCCGGGCGGCCATGGCGGAGCTCAACTACCACCCCAACGCGGTGGCGCGGAGCCTCGTGCGGCGGCGCACATACACCATCGGCGTCGCCCTGTCCCGCTCGGCCGAGGCGGCTTTAGCCAACCCCTTCTTTCCCGAGGTGCTGCGGGGCGTCGGGGCGGTCGCCCGCCAGGCCCGCTACTTCCTCACGCTGACCACCGCCACTTCCTACGAAGACGAACGCGAACAGTGCATCGAGCTCTTGACCCAACGGCGGGTAGATGGGCTGATCTTGCTCGCCTCCCGCACCGATGACGCGCTTGTTGATTGGCTCGCGCAGCATTCCTATCCGTTTGTGGTGCTCGGCCGGGTGCCGGGGCGGGACGTGCCGCAGGTCAACAACGACAACGTGGCGGCGGCCCGCGCCGCGACGGAGCACCTGCTGGCGCTGGGGCACCGCCAAATCGCTTTCATCGGCGGTCCGCCGGACTTCGTCGTAAGCGTCGATCGCTTGGCTGGCTACCGGGAGGCCCTGGAGGGAGCCGGCCTGCGCTTTCAAGACGACCTCGTGGTCCACACCGACTTCAGCTACGAGCAGGCTTACGTCGCGGCCCGCAGTCTCCTCGTGGGCCCGGCCGTGCGGCCGACGGCGCTGGTGGCCATTGACGACAGCGTCGCCCTTGGGGTGCTCGCGGCGGCGCGGGAATTGGGACTGCGGGTGCCGGAGGATTTGTCCGTCGTCGGTTTCAACGACTCGCCGGTGTGCGCCCATGTGGCGCCGCCCTTGACCAGTGTCGCCATCCCCATCTTTGAGTTGGGCGCCGCCGCGGCGCGCATGCTTTGCGACGCCTTGGACGGCGTCGAGGGGCCCCGGAAGATCCTCTTGCCCAGCCGGCTCGTTGTGCGGGGTTCCACGGGGCCGGCGCCCGCGACCGGAAAGGGGGCGATGCCCACACCGAGAGCGGTTGAAGTCGTACGAGCTGAAGTCGTGCGAACTTTTGGTGGAGGCTATGCCGGCGGCTAAAGTGCCCGAGTCGACACAAGCGGCCGGGCACCTGCATGAGGGAGCCATGGAACAGGAGGGACGGAGATGAAGAGCAACCTGCGTTTCGGACTTGCCCTGCTGATGGTGTTGGCGCTGAGTGCGGCGGCGCTGGCTTCAACGCCGGGCGAGCTGCTCATCTGGGCCGACGACACCCGGGCGCCCGTCATGGAGCAGTTGGGGCGTCGGTTCGAAGCCGAGTTCGGCGTACCCGTCAAGGTGACGGAACTGGGCTTCGGCGATATTCGCTCGCAGCTGGGGGTGGCCGGGCCGGCCGGGGAAGGGCCTGACCTGATCGTCGGCGCCCACGACTGGCTCGGGGAGCTGGTGGTCAACGGCCTCATCGAGTCCATCGACCTGGGCCCGCTGGCGGCCGACTTCGAACAGGTCACCTTGGACGCCTTTACCTGGGGCGATACGCTCTATGGTGTGCCCCTCGCCTTTGAGTCCATCGGGCTCATCTACAACAAGGCCCTGGTGCCGGAGCCGCCCAAGACCTGGGACGAACTGCTCGCGATCGCTTCCGAGCTGACCGACCGGGAGCGGGGCTATTACGGTTTCCTGATGCAGATGCCCGACCCATACCACACGTTCCCGCTGTTTAGCGCCACGGGCGGCTACGTCTTTGGCACCAACCCCGACGGTACGCTCAACCCGCTGGACGTCGGGCTCAACAACGAGGGTTCCGTCCGGGGCCTGGAAGTGTTTGACGACCTCATCGAAAGCGGCTTGCTGCCCGTCGGCACCGACTACAACACGATGACGAGCCTCTTCTACCAGGGCCGGGTCGGCATGATCATCAGCGGCCCGTGGGCCCTGGGCGGCGCGCGGGAGGCCGGCATCGACTTCGGCTTCACCCGCATCCCTACCATCGACGGCGGGGTGCCCAAGCCCTTCGTCGGCGTGCAGGGCTTCATGATCAGCGCCTTCAGCGAGAACAAGCTGCTGGCGGAAGTGTTCCTCAAGGAGTTTGTCATCAACAAGGACACGTACCTCGCCATGTTTGCCCGCGACCCGCGGCCGCCGGCCTACAAGCCCGCCTTGGATGAGCTCGAGGACAACATCGTCGTCCAGGGCGTGCGCGAGAGCGGCGGCGCCGGCGTCCCGATGCCGTCCATCCCGGAAATGGGCTCCGTTTGGACCGCGTGGTCCGACGCCATTGAGCTGGTCATGAACCAGGAGCTCGAGCCCAAGGAGGCGCTGGATCTGGCCGTCGAGCAGATCCTGGGCCTGATCCGGGCGTCGCGGTGAGTGAAACCAGGTTCGGCGGCCTAACGCCGTCGTGGCGGGAGACCGGCCCTCGCTCCTGGGGAGGGCCGGTCGTTCCCCCCCGTTGAGGGGTGAAACCCGGTGCCGCAGACAATCGTTCGTCCGCCCGGCAGGCGGCGGGTAGCCCGCGGCCTGCCCGGCGGCTGGGGTTTCTACACGCGCCTCGCGGCCCTGAGCGCCTTTGACGCGGTCGTCTTGCCCTTCGTCATCACGCTGTTTAGGGATCAGGAGTACGCCCTTGCCGGCGCGGTGGGCATCGCGCTCTTGCTCATCAACTTCGTGGTCCTCGTGGAGCGGGCGTACCCGCTGCGCTACCTGCTGCCCGGGCTCCTCTTCATGGGGGCGCTCGTCGTCTACCCGGCCATCTACAACATCTACGTTTCCTTTACCAACTACGGCACCGGCAACATCCTGTCCATGCAGCAGGTCATCCAGCAGTTGGAGGCGCAGACGTACGCTCCTCCCGGCGCGCCCCGCTTTCCGTACGCAGTCTTCGAAACCGAGCAGGGCGAGCGGACGCTGCTTTTGACGGCGCCCGACGGGCGTCTTTTGGTAACGGTCGGTCACCGGGTGGTGCCCCTGGCGCACGTGTCAGGACCCGAGGCGGTGGGGCTGCCCGAGGACCCCGGTTTCCGGCTGGACGTGACGGTGGATGAGAACGGCAACGTGGTGCGCATCGGGGACGCGCGGCGCCTTGAGCGGCGCGAGGTGTTGCAGCGGCTTTCCGCCTTACAGCACCTGGAGCTGGACATGGACGGCACGCGGCTGCGGCTGGCCGACGCCAACAACTTCCAGGCCCTCAGCCCCCGCTACACGTACAACCGGGCCGAAAACGTCCTGGTGGACAACGCGACGGGCGTCGTGTACGTGCCCAAGGACGGGTTTTTCACTAGCCCCGACGGCGAGCGGCTTTTGCCCGGTTTCCGCACCACGGTGGGATTGGCCAACTACGTGCGGCTGCTGACGAACCCGGCCATCGCGGGGCCGTTTTTGCAGGTCTTCGTTTGGACCTTCGTCTGGGCGGGGATGAGCGTGGTGCTCACCTTCAGCCTGGGCTTGGGCCTGGCGCTCGTCTTGAACCACCCGCAGTTCAAGCTCAAGGGCTTATACCGGTCGCTGCTCATCATCCCCTATACGATCCCGGGGTTCGTGAGTGCGCTTGTGTGGCGGGGGTTGTTCAACACCGAGTTTGGGCAGGTCAACCGGGTTGTGCAGGCCCTGTTTGGCACCGTCATCCCGTGGCTGCAGGACCCGTTTTGGGCCAAGGTGGCGCTGCTCATCGTCAACCTGTGGCTGGGCTACCCATACATGATGATCGTTTGCCTGGGGGCTTTGCAGAGCATCTCACCGGAGCTTTATGAAGCGGCCTACTGTGACGGCGCCCGGCCGTGGCAGCGCTTCTGGCACATCACGCTGCCGCTTTTGATGACTTCGGTGGCGCCGCTCTTGGTCTCATCCTTCGCTTACAACTTCAACAACTTCACGGTCATCTATCTGGTCACCCGGGGCCGGCCGCCCATCGCCGGGGCGGTGACGCCGGCGGGCGCCACGGACATCTTGATCTCGTACACGTACCGGCTGGCCTTCGAGAGCGGCCGAGGGGCCGACTACGGGTTGGCGGCGGCGGTGTCGCTTTTGATCTTCTTCATCGTGGGCACCATCACGTGGCTCAACTTCCGCTTCACGAGGGCTTTCGAGGAGGTGGAGCACAGTGCATGAGCGCTTGAGCGTTTGGGGCCACCTCTGGCGGCACGCCGTCATCTGGCTGGCGCTGGCCTTCGCATTTTTCCCCGTGGTGTGGGTCGTCTCCGCCTCCTTTGACGGGTCCAACACCCTGGTACAGCAGCAAATCGTGCCCATCGTGCCCACGCTGGACAACTACAAGATGCTGGTGCAGGAGCCCCGGTACCCGTTTTTCACGTGGATGTGGAACAGCCTCAAGGTCGCAACGGTCAGCTCGTCCTTGTCCGTGTTCTTGTGTGCGCTGGCGGCTTACGCGTTCTCCCGGTTTCGCTTTCGCGGCCGGCGCGGCGGGCTGTTCGCGCTGATCCTGGTGCAGATCTTCCCGCAGGTACTGGCGATGGTGTCCATCTACTTGCTGCTCTTGTCCATCGGCCGCTATATCCCGGCCCTCGGCCTCAACACCCATGCGGGGCTCATCATGGTGTACTTGGGTGGCGCCATCGGCATCAACACGTGGCTCATGAAGGGCTACTTCGACACCATCCCGCGGGAGCTGGAAGAGTCGGCCTTCATCGACGGGGCGTCGCGGTTTGCGACCTTTACCCGCATCGTGCTGCCCCTGGCCCGGCCGATTCTTGTGGTCGTTTTCATCTTGTCCTTCATCGGCACGTATTCCGAGTTCATCCTGGCCCGGGTGCTCCTGCAGAGCAACGAGCAGCTCACCCTGGCGGTGGGGATGAACCTCTTCATCGGCGACCAGTACGCGCGGCGCTGGGGCGTCTTTTCTGCCGGCGCCCTCGTCGCGTCGCTGCCGATCGTGCTCATCTTCATGCTCATGCAGCGGCAGCTGATCGCGGGACTGACGCAAGGCGGGGTGAAAGGCTGATGACACGGGTGCGGAGCCTCTTGGCGGCCCCTGGGCAGCGAGGCAGTCGGCTCATCCGGGCGGGTGCGGGGGTCGCGGCTGCGGCGGTCGTCCTGGCCGTGAGTGTCGTGCTGACGGCGTTCTCTTTGGTGGAGGCGTCGACCTCGGACACGCCCGCGAGCGAAACCGGGCCGCCGCTCAACGTGGCCTTCATCTGGCACCAGCACCAGCCCCTCTACACCGACCCCGCCACGGGGGATGCCATCCTGCCGTGGGTGCGCATGCACGCCATCAAGGACTACTACGACATGGCGGCCATCCTCCAGCAGTACCCGTCCGTGCGGGCGACGTTCAACCTGGTGCCGTCCCTCATCGACCAGCTCTTGAGCTACTACGACGGCCAACCCCGGGACGAGTACCAGAAGGTCGCCATGGTGCCCGCCGACCAGTTGACCGATGAGCAGAAGGCGTTCCTCTTGCGCCGGTTCTTCGACGCCAACTGGGACAAGGTCATCGCCCGGTTTCCCCGGTACAAGGAGCTCCTGGACAAGCGCGGGTCCGACGCCTTGGACGCGGCCATCGCCGAAGCCATGACGCGTTTCACCGAGCAGGACTACAGGGACCTGCAGGTATGGTTTGACCTCGCCTGGTTTGACCCCGACTTCCTGGAGCAGGACCCGATCCTGGCCGCGCTGGTGCGCCGCGGGCGGGATTTCACGGAAGCCGACAAGCAGCTGATCCGCAAGAAGCAAGCGGCGATCATCCGCGAAGTGCTGCCGCTGCACCGCTGGATGCAGGAGAGCGGCCAGATCGAAATCATCACGGCGCCTTACGCGCACCCGATCCTGCCGCTGCTTTATGACACGGAAACCGCGCACATCGCTTCGCCCGACTTGCCGCTGCCGGAGACCCGGTTCGCGTATCCGCAGGACATCGAGCGGCACCTGGAGCGGGCCGTGGCCACCTACCGCACCCACTTTGGCCGCGACCCGGCGGGGTTGTGGCCGTCGGAGCAGGCGGTGTCCAAGTACATCGTGCCGTACGTGGCCCGGGCGGGTTTCCGGTGGATGGTGTCCAGCGAAGGCGTCTTGGCCAAGTCCCTGGGCGTGCAGATACGGGGCATTGACGGGACGGTGGCGCGGCCGGAGCTGCTCTACCAGCCGTACCTGGCCCGCTGGGGCGGGGAAGAGGTGGCCATCCTGTTCCGGGACATCTACCTCTCGGACAAGGTGGGGTTTGAGTACTCGGGGATGAGCGGCGCTGCCGCGGCGGCGGACCTCATCAGCTACCTGCACCGGGTGCGGGAGGCCTTGGGCGACGCGGCGGGCGAGAAGGTGGTCGTCATCGCCCTCGACGGCGAGAACGCCTGGGAGCACTACGACAACGACGGCAAGGAATTCTTCCACGCCCTCTACAGCGCCCTGGAGGCGGACCCGCTGCTCAATACCGTGACCGTGTCCGAGTATCTGGCCGCGCACCCGCCCACGGCGGTGCTGGACGACCTCTGGACAGGTTCGTGGATCAGCGATCACCTGGAAACCTGGATCGGCGAGCGGGAGGAAAACGCCGCCTGGCAGCTCTTGGCCGAGGCCAGGGCTGCTCTTACAACCTATGAGGAATCCCACGGCGCCGATCCGGCCCATGCGGATCGCATTGCCGCCGCGTGGGAGGCGATGCTGGCCGCGGAGGGCAGCGACTGGTTCTGGTGGTATGGCAGCGACCAGGATTCGGGCAATGACGCCGCCTTTGACCTGCTCTTCCGGCGGCACTTGCTGGGCGTCTACGATGCCCTCGGGCTCGAGCCGCCGGCGCGCCTTTACCGGCCCATCGTGTCGCCGGCCCCTGCCCGGGCGGCGCGGGCCTTGTCGGGCCTGAGCACGCCCGTCCCCGACGGCTGGGCTGATTTTCAAGAATGGGACGCGGCCGCCCGCTACGACGCCGCCGCGGCTGCGGCTGCAAGCGGCGGGGGGATTGCCACCGGCAACGGGGCGGGGCCTGCGGCCGGCGAACCCGGCATACTGCGGGCTTTGTACGTGGCGGTAGACAACCAACACCTGACGGTGCGCGTCGACTTCCATGAACAGGCCCGGCGGCTGGTCGGGCGGCCCTTTGAGCTCCTGCTTTACTTGGACCACCCGTCCAAGGAGGACGTCAACGACACCACCCGGTACAGCGTCCCCGGCGAAGGCATGACGACCCTGGGCTTTGGACCGGCCTACGAGGTACGGCTGGACTTGGCCAACGCGCCGTCCGGCGTGCGGCCGCCGGTGGTGTTGTCCGAGGCGGCGGGCGACGGAACGTGGGTTGAGCGCGTCACGCTGCGCCAGGCGGGCCTGGGCGGATCCTTTGAGGTGCGCATCCCGTTTGACGACCTCGGTTACGAGCCCGGCGACCCGGTGCGGCTCGTGGCGGTGCTCGTTGAGCATACGCCGGCGAGCGGCACCGGCATGGCGGGCGCTGCCCCGGGGCCTGGTGAAGACGGGGCCCCGAGTGGCGGGGACGGGGCCCCGGGTGGCGAAGACGGGCCCCCAAGTCGCGGCAGGGTGCCCGTCGAGCGCGAGCGGCTGCCGGTGGACGGCCCGGCGCTTGTCTTCCGTCCCCGGTCGACCGAGGGCCGGCTCGTTTTCCGCGTGGACGACCCCGCCGGGGACGACTACGGCCCGGGCACGTACACGTACCCGCTCAACGCGGTGTTTGTACCGGGCGCCTTTGACATGACGGCGTTTGCAGTGTATGAGACCGAGAGCGACGTCGTCTTCCACGTGCAGTTCCGCGGGCCCGTTGACAACGTGTGGAACTCACCGATCGGCCTATCGGTGCAAACCATCGACATCTACCTCGACACGGCGCCCGGCACGGGCAGCACGGACGCCCTCGCCGGCCGGCGCGTGCGCATCGCGGTGGACAGCGCGTGGGAGTACGCCATCTGGGTCGAGGGGTGGAACCAGCGGCTCTTCCGGGACGACGGGGCGGAGCTGCCCGTACGGGTCCGGGCCGTAACCGACCCCATTGGGCGTCGGGTAACCATCCAGGTGCCCAAGGCCGCCATCGGCACGCCCGAGCCGGCCTGGGGCTACACCGTGTTGGTGCTGGGGCAGGAAGGTTTCCCCGCGTCCGACTCACTGCGGGTGCGCGAAGTGCTGCGGGTGGCCCAGGAGTGGCGCTTCGGCGGCGGCCACGACGGGCCCTTTGACCCCAACGTCATCGACCTCCTGGCCCCGGCAGGCGAGCAGGAGCGGATGCTCTCGGGCTGGGACGCGGACAATGCCGTCCTGGCCGAGGTCCACGCCGTGCGGGGGCAATAGGCGCCGCGGTGACGAGTACCCGTCAGGTAGCCCGGTCGGGCAGCAAAGGAGGCGACGTGCAGCCGTGTCTCTCCACGTCGAACACAGGGCGATGCCGCCGTTTGCTTATCCCATTGATGCCAATACGCTGCGGGTGGTCGTGCGGGCGGGCAAAGGCCAGCTCCGGTCCGTCACGGCGGTGTTCGCCGACCGCTTCGCCCCCTTTGAGGAAGGGGAAACCGCGCCCCTCGAGCTGGCCGGGTCCGACGCGCATGACGACTACTTTGCGGGCGAGCTGACCTTGCGCCCGCCCCGGTTTCATTACGCGTTCTTGCTCGATGACGGCGTGCGGCAGGTGTGGCTCACGGAAACGGGCTTGAGCGCCAGCAGGCCCAAGGGCGGTTTCTTCGCGTACCCATACATCAACGAGGCCGACCTCTACGATGTCCCCGATTGGCTCGTGGACGGCGTCGTGTACCAGATTTTCCCGGATCGCTTTGCCAACGGGAATCCGGCCAACGACCCGCCCGGCGTGCGCCCGTGGAGCGACCAGCGCCCGACGGCCCGCTCGTTTTACGGCGGGGACCTGGAGGGCATCATCCAGCGGCTGCCGCATCTGGAGGAACTGGGTGTGACCGTGCTGTATCTCACGCCCATCTTTGCTTCGCCGTCCAACCATAAATACGACACCACCGACTACTACCGCATCGACCCGCACTTTGGCGACGAGGAGACCCTCAAGGAGCTGGTGCGCCAGTGCCACGCCCGGGGCATCCGGGTGATGCTGGACGCGGTGTTCAACCACTGCGGGTTCGACTTCTTCGCCTTCCGGGACGTGCGGGAGCGAGGCGCCCAGTCCCCGTACGCCGGCTGGTTTCATATCAACGACTTCCCGGTCAAGACGGTCCCAGAGCCCAACTACGAAACGTTTGCCACCGGCATCGCGACGATGCCCAAGCTGCGCACCGGGAACCCGGAGGTGCGGGATTACCTTTTAAATGTGGCCCGCTACTGGGTCGAGCGGTGTGACATCGACGGGTGGCGCCTGGACGTGGCCAACGAGGTGGACCACGCCTTTTGGCGGGAGTTCCGCCGGGTCGTCCGGGCGGCAAAACCCGACGCGGCCATCGTGGGCGAGGTGTGGCACGACGCCTTACCGTGGCTTTTGGGTGACCAGTTTGACGGCGTCACCAACTACCCGCTGCGGGAAGCGTGCCTGGACTATTTCGCCAGAAACCGCATCAGTGCCGACGGGTTTGCGCAGGCCTTGGTCAGGAACCTCTTCATGTACCCGCGGCCTGCGCTGCAGGGCTGTTGGAACCTGCTCGGCAGCCACGACACCGAGCGGTTCATGACCGCATGCGGGGGCGATGTGCGCAAGGCGGCCCTCGCGGCGGTGTTCCTCTTTACGTGGGTCGGCGCGCCGCTCATCTATTACGGCGACGAGATCGGCATGGAAGGCGGCCCGGACCCCGACTGCCGGCGGCCGATGCTCTGGGAGCGGGAAAGCGGCCCGGCCGGCAACGCGGATGGCGAGGGGGCGCTTGGGAGCGGGGCTGGGGACGAGGGCGTGGACGAGGACGTGGACGAGGAGCCGGGTAACGGCGCGCACGAGACCGAGCCTTGGCGCAACCCAAGCGGCCGCTGGAACGAGAGCCTCTTCCAGCTTTACAAACGCCTCATCCGCCTCCGCCGCGAGACGCCGGCCCTGCGCCGGGGCGAGGCCCGCATCGTGCACGCGGATCCGGTGACCAACGTCGTGGCCTACTGGCGAGGCTTTGCAGGCGACGAGGGGGTCGGTGCTGAGGGCCGTCTGACCGGCGGCCGTGTCAGCGGCGGCGTCGTGGTCGTGCTCAACAACTCGCCGCGGGTGCGCGAGATCCCGCTGGGGAAGCTGTTGGCGGGAGCGGACAAGCTGGCGGGCGACAAGCCGGCGGGCGACAAAACGGTGGGCGACAAGACGGCGGGCGAGGACCAGGTGGCGAGGGAGCGCAAGGCGGCAAGGGAAGGTAAGCAGGTGACGGTCACCGTGCTGCTCGATGGCACCCGCGGGATTGGCCCTGGGCCGGAGGCAGGGCTTGGGCGGCACGCGGCCGCCGCACCAGGGGCTCCGCTGTACGGGACCGCCATACCAGCGACTTCCGCATCCGGGACCGCCCCGTTAGAGACCGTGTCCGTGCCTCCTTACGGCGCCATCCTCCTCAACTTGTCCTGAGGTCAGCTACGCTTGCCTTCCGAACCGGCTTGCGATTCGCGCCAACGAGCACGAACGCCTGTCATCGCATAGGGGCCACCCTGCGCGCTTGCCGCCGTGACTGTTTATCCGCATAGGTTTGGCTCCGGCAACAGGAGGTCTCGCCCCGCTCTAGGATGTTCCGCCAACGATCGCGTAGGCTCGCACTGGAAACGAGCTGAACCCCCGCACCTTGACCGGCACCGCGTGAAACCGGAAACCCGAGTCGGGCAGTTCCTCCAGGCGGCACAGGTGCTCCACGATGGGGATGCCGGCCCGGAGCAGGATGGAGTGGACGGGCCGCCTGCCGTCGGCGGTGTCGTCGATGTTGAGGGAGTCGATGCCCACCAGCGCCACACCCGCGTCAGCCAGCCACTGGGCGGCGTCTTGGGTGAGGAAAGGATGGCCGTGGAAGTAGGCGTCGGTGCCCCAGTGGCGGGACCAGCCAGTGTGCACCAGCACCGCCTTCCCCCGGACGCCGTCCGTGCCGGCCGGTGCAAACAGCTCGGGGCCGATGGCGCGCCGGGACGGGTCCGCCCGGAAGACGAGGCCTTCCAGATCCGCCACCTGCTCCAAGGCCAGGGACGCGAGGTCCGGGCCGTCGGCCCAACGGTGAAACGGGGAGTCGATGTACGTGCCGGTGTTTCCCACCATCTCGATCTTGCCGATGTGAAACGTCGTGCCTTCGGCATAGTGGGCCCGGGAGGCTTCGCGGCTCAAATGGTCCGAGATCACCGGCCCCGGCAGGCCCGGATACGTAGGCATTCCCGCTTCCACGACGTGGCTGAGGTCGATCAGCCGGCGCATACCGCTCCCCCCAAGCTGTTGTGCAACAGATTCTTACGAACATGATAGAAAAAGGGGCTGAACAGGGGCTAAGATAGGTTCAGTAGGATTTTCTCGGCAGGACACGTCGCATCGAAGAGCGGCGCGCGCGTGTGAGTGCGTCGAACAGGTGAGCCGCGCAAACGGCGATTTGTACCGCCGCTTTCGCAAGGCGCTGGCTCAGGTTGTGGAATCCTGAGCTATCGGTGCAGGGTCTATGCCACTTGGGCGGGCCAGAGGTGAACAGGCATGGCGCGGCAACTGGCCGCATGGCTTGCGGACAACCCCCGTTGGCGGGCGTTGATCATCGTTAGCGTGTTGCTCGCAGGCCTGGTGCGGGTTTGGACGGTGAAACCCGGGGGAGTCGAATTGTGGCCGGTGGTGGCGGCCGTGGTCGCCGCCCATGCTGCAGGCTACGCCCTGGACCGGTGGGTGGGCCGTTTGCCGCGGCTCCTTTTGGGCCTGGCCGTGTTCATTGTCGGCTGGATGAGGGTGCAGGACTGGTACGCGGTTTTGGCCGCAGGGTTTATCCTATTGAGCCCGTCGTCGTACGTGCAAACGGGCAGCCGCCCGTCGGGTGCTGACCAGTCGGGTGCTGCCCAACGGCCCGAGGACGGCGGCAAGTCACTGGACTGACGCAACGCACGAAATCCCGGGGAGGGAGACCGCGATGGACGGTGGATTGCAGGCCAGGGTGCAAGACGCTGTCCGGGAGGAACTCCGCGGGTTGCCTAACCTTGGATACAAGGAAAAGCGCATGCTGCAGCAGGGTGATCTTGCGGGCATCGAGCGGTTGCTCGCCAAGCACTCCCAAACGTTGCGCCGCAGCCTATGGCTGGACGCCTTGGTGCAACCTCCGCTGGTCTTTGCCATCTTTTGGGGCACCTTTGACGACCTGATCACTGCCGACTTGCGCTGGGCTTTCGCCGGCCGGCTGCTCATTGCCCTGGGAGCGCTCGCGTTTGCCCTCGGAGTCCGCTTGAAGCTGGGTTTGGAACAGCTTCGCCGCACCGAACGCGCCCTTGCGTACGTGCAGCTGCTGAATGAGCAACGCGGTTGACGGCGCGCTCGAGGAGGGGAGGAGGTCGGTGGAGGGGAGGAGGTTCGTGGGATCAACGACGGAAAGGCACCCGGCGGGCCTGCGGGACCGGGCCCGCGGGGCGCTGCTGGGCCTCGCGGTGGGCGACGCGTTGGGCGCCGCGTTGGAGTTCAAGCGCCCGGGTACTTTTGAACCCATTTCGGACATGGTCGGCGGCGGGCCGTGGCGCCTCCAGCCGGGCCAGTGGACCGACGACACGTCCATGGCCCTCTGCTTGGCCGAAAGCCTCGTCGAGCGGGATGAGTTCGACCCCCGCGACCAGATGGAGCGCTACCTGCGCTGGTACCGGCAGGGCCACCTGAGCAGCACGGGCGTGTGCTTTGACATCGGCAACACAACGGTCCGGGCTCTGCAGCATTTCGAGCGCACGGGCGAGCCCTACGCCGGCCCCACGGACCCGCATTCGGCGGGCAACGGAAGCATCATGCGCCTGGCGCCGGTGCCGATCTTTTACTTCGCCCGCGGAGACCTCGAGTCTGCCGTCGAACGGGCGGGGGACTCGTCCCGCACGACCCATGGCGCCGCGACGTGCATCGACGCCTGCCGCTACTTGGCCTACCTGATCGTCGGTGCCCTCGGAGGTGTGCCCAAGGAACAACTCTTGAGCCCACCGCCGCTAGAGTTTCGGACGCCCGAGGTCCGGGCCGTGGCCGAAGGGTCTTTCAAGCATAAGCAGCCGCCGGCCATCCGCGGCTCCGGGTACGTGGTCGAATCGCTGGAAGCGGCCCTGTGGGCGTTTTACCACAGCGATGATTTTCGGGAAGGTTGCCTGCGTGCCGTCAACCTGGGCGACGATGCGGATACGACTGGTGCCGTCTACGGCCAGCTGGCCGGCGCCTACTACGGCGCCCACGCCATCCCGGTCGAATGGCGCGAGCGGCTTGCCATGAAGGACCTCATCGTGACTTGCGCCGACCGGCTGATCGGTGTTCGATCCTAACGCCGGACCGGTACTGTCGTGCGGCAGGGAAACCTGGTCAGACGTCACCGGATTCCGTGCCACTCTTGAGATTCCACGGTACTTGTTGACCACGGCACTTGTAGACTTGGGAAGGGTTGGGTTCGTGTTTCTGAGAGAGACGATTGTGTCGACGCTGCTGCAGGCCGCGGTGATGGCGGGCATCCCGTGCCTGCTCTACTTCACCTACCACCGCTGGCGCTTTGGCCGCGGGGGGCGGGAGGTGGCCGTCCGGCTTGGTCTGTGCGTCGGCGAGCCCCGGTACGTCTATTACTCGCTCGCCATCGCGGCGGCGGTGGTACTCGTGCTCGTCGTCTCCGGCGCACGGCTGCCGGCCGGCGAAAGCCTCGCGCAGCAACAGTTCGCCGGCCGGGGCGTCAATGGAGAGGCGCTCATCGCTGCCCTTTTCTACGGTGCTTTTCAGACCGGTTTCACGGAAGAATTGCTCTTTCGCGGGCTCATCACTGGTAGCCTGGCGCGGCGGCTGCCGGCAACGTGGGCAAATCTAGTACAAGCGCTCGTTTTCTCGCTGCCCCATCTGCCCATTGTCTTTGTGTCTCCGGGACTCTGGGGGCTGCTGGTGGCGGTGCTTGCCGCCGCCCTGCTCCTGGGGTGGCTGCGCATCAGGTCGGGTTCCATCCTGGGGCCGTGGCTCGTTCACGCTGCGGTCAACGTAGCCGTCGCCTTGATCGCCGCAAGCCAGCCGGCGCCCTGAGGACACGCGCTAGGGTGCAACGTCGTCAGTGCGAAAGCGAGGCGAGCACGTGAAAAAGACGAACTTTCGCCTTGGCGTCTATGCACTGGTTACGTGCAACAGCGACGTCATTCTCATCCGCAAGGCCAAGGGACCGTACACGGGCAAGTGGGATCTTCCCGGGGGCGGGATCGAATTCGGCGAATCCCCGCTTGAGGCCCTCAGCCGTGAGCTCCGGGAAGAAACCGGCCTCGGCTACACGAAGGCACAGCTGATGGATGTCGCGTCCAACCGGTTTACGCACACGCTGCCCGACGGCACCCAGGAGGAGTTTCACCACGTCGGCGTGCTGTACCGGGTGACCGTGGAGTCCACGGCAGGGCTTAAGTCGGAACCCGACGGCCTCGATTCCCTGGGCAGCACCGTCGTGCCGTTGCAAGAAGCGCTCGCCTTGGATCTCACGCCCTTTGCCCGCCTGGCCGTGGAGAGGACGCTGGCGGGCGATTGATTTGGAAGTCACGACCAAGCGCGGAGGGGGAGCAGGCCATGGCCATGCCGACGGACTTGGACCAGGTAGTCGCAGGATTAAAGCAGCACGGGCTTTCCCTGCCCGAGCCTGAGCTTGAGGCGCTGCGGGCGCAGCTCGCGGTGAACGCCCAGTTGGTGCGGGCGCTGACGGAGACACCGGGGCTCATTCATCCGGAAACCTTCCCGGCTTTGCGGCCGGCGTGGGCCTTGGCCGTGAGCCCCGGAGGGCCCGCCGCGCCGCAGGCCGGTACTGCCGCCGCAGCCGGTGAACGCGCCGCCCCGGGGGCGCGAGCGAGCTCCGCGGGGCCCGCCCCTGCGGATCCGGGGCCCGGTGTCGACTTCCCCCGCCGCCATGCCACGCCGGTGGAAGCCGTGGAGGCGGCTTTGGCTCAAATTGAAGCGCGTCCCGGGAGCGCCGTGTTCATCAAGGTCTTCGCCGACGAGGCCCGGGAGGAAGCCCGGGCGCTTGAGCGGCGGGCGGGGGCGAGCGCCGGCCGCGGCCCGGGAAGCCGGCCGGAGGCATTGCCCTTATGGGGCACTACCGTCAGCATCAAGGACTTGATGCGCATAAAGGGATACGCCATGACTGGAGGGACGCGCGCCCTCACGTGGCCTGCGGCGGATAAGGACGCGGTCATCGTGGAACGGCTGCGCCGGGCCGGAGCCGTGGTGATCGGCGCCGTCAACCTGCACGAGCTGGCCTTCGGCACCACCGGGGCCAATCCTCACTATGGCGTGACCGCCAATCCCGCCGCGCCCGGGCGTTTCCCCGGCGGGTCCAGCAGCGGCAGCGCGGCTTCCGTCGGCTTTGGCATGGCCACTTTCTCCATCGGCACCGACACCGGCGGCTCCATCCGCATTCCCGCGGCTTGCTGCGGCGTCGTCGGCTTCAAGCCTTCCTTTGGCCTACTGCCCATCGAGGGCGTGTTCCCGCTGGGTTACTCCTTGGACCATGTGGGACCCCTCACCAGGACGGTGGCGGAAGCCGCCATGTTGATGGATGTCTTGTCGGACCGGCCCGGCGCCTACACCGCGGGTCTGGAGGCGCCGCTCAAGGGCGTGCGCATCGGCGTGCCCCGCAACTACTTTATCCTGGCCCAGCCGGCCGTCCTGGCGGCTTACGAGGCGGCACTCCAGCGCGCCCAGGCCGCCGGCGCGCAGCTTGTCCCCGTTTCGCTAACGGCGCTGGACCTGGCTCCCGCGGTGTACCTGTGCACGTCGGGGGTGGAGGCCATCGCGATCCATTACCACACCCTGGTGCAGCACGGCGACAAGCTGGGCCAGGACGTGCGTCTGCGCCTGGCGGCCAACCTGTTCTTGCCCGCGTACGCCCGGGTCAAGGCCCAGCAGCTGCGCACCGTCATGTTCCAGGAGCTGGCCGATGCGTTTCAACGGGTGGACGTCATCGCCACGCCGACCTTGCCCATTACGCCGCCGCCGGTGGGGACCGCCACCGTGCGGGTGCAAGATGTGGAGATGGCCACCACGGCGGCGTTCCTACGAAACACGAGCCCCTTCAACTTGACCGGCCTGCCGGCCATCAGCCTGCCCAACGGCACCGACCCCGAGGGCGCGCCGATCGGCCTGCAGCTTGTCGGCCCCTACAATGAAGACGCCCGGGTGCTCCAGGCGGCCCGGGCCTTCGAGCGGGAAGTGCTGGGCTAAAGCCCCAGCCACGTGCTGACCTGGCGCCGGAGGTCGTCCCGGAACTGCTCCGGTCGGCCTTCGGCGCTGATCTCGCCCAGATTGAGCACGTAGACGTAGTCCACCATCTCGATGACCCGCATGATGTTGTGGTCCACGAGCAAGATGGTGGTACCCTCCTCGGAAAACTCCTCAATCCATTGGTACACTTGCCGGGCCACCTGGGGCGCGAGGCCGATGGACGGCTCGTCGATGAGGAGCATCTTGGGCTTGGCCAAGAGGGCCTTGCCGAACTCCACCATCTTTTGCTGGCCGCCGCTCAAGTTGCCGGCCTTGACGTGGCGGCGCTCCTTGAGGTCTGGAAACCGCTCGTAGACCGGCTGCACGTCGGCGCCGGTGGCCCGGGCGATGATGGCCAGGTTCGCGTCCACCGTCAGGTGGGGAAACAGGCTGGATTCCTGGGGGATAAGAAACAGCCCCTCACGCAGGCATTCGTGGGCCGGCACGGACAAAAGCGACTTGCCGTTCAAACGCACGTCGCCCCGCTTGGGCCGCAGGAAGCTGCAGATGGTCTTGAGCAGGGTGGACTTGCCCGCCCCGTTGAGGCCGATGATCCCGCGCATTTCCCCCTTGGGCACTTCCAGCGACAAGTTGCGGATGATGTCGATGTCCTCCGAGTACCCGGAGGTGACGTTCTTCAGCTCCAAGACGGGCGGCGTGCTCTGCTCCACGACGGGCGGCGCGCCCGGCTCCACGACGGGCGGCGCGCCTTGGATCCCGGTTTCCACACTGCTACACCTCGCTGACCAAGTACGCGTCGATGACTTTGGGGTCTTTGAGCACTGCCTGCGTCGGCCCGTCGGCGATGATGCGGCCGGCGCTGGAGGCCACCAGGCGCAGGCACAGTTCCTTCATGATGGCCACGTCGTGATCGATGACGAGGAACGTGGTGCCTTGGGCGTGCCGCTTCTTGATGTAGTTAAAGATGATCTGCTTGATGTCGGGGTGCACCGCCGAGAAGGGTTCGTCCAGGCAGATGAGCTGCGGATCCGTCATGAAGCACGACGCGAATTCCAGCAGTTTCTGCTGGCCGCCCGACAGTTCCGCCGCCGGCGTGTCGGCGAGGCGCAAGAGCGTCAGGTCCGAAAGGATCTCCTCCGCCCGGGCGAGGGCCTGGGCCCGTGGCGCCTAGGCGTGACCCACAGCGGCACCCGCTACGTCCTGGGCGGCCAATTCGCGCCCCTCGACGCCCACGGGACCGCCAGCGTCTGGCAGTTGTCCGCTCGCTATCCCCTGGTGCGCTCGGGCCAGCTCAGCCAGGACTTTTCCCTAGTCTTAGACTTCAAAACCATGCGGGACTGGATGCTGGGGCACGAAACCCCGGCCTCGGTGCAGGCCCTCACGGCCACGGCCCGCTGGTCGTGGCCCGCCGGCTTGAACTTTCCGGCCGGCCACTCCCGCTTTGCGCTCAGCGACGCCTGGGTGAGCCTGATTCCAGGCGGCCTGAGGTTTTTGAGCGAAGAAGCGGCCCAGGACGATGCGGCCGCGGCGCAGGCGGCCGGGGGCTTTGTGGTCGTAAAGGCGGGGGTGACGGGCAGGATCGCCCTGTCGCCCCGGGCGACGGTGCTGGTGACGGCGACGGGCCAGTGGGCGTCCAAAAACCTGTACCGGTCCGAAAAGTTTGCCCTGGGCGGACCCGACGGCGTGCGCGCGTACCCGTCCGGGGAGGCCTCGGGGGACCTGGGCCTCCTGGTGCGGAGCGAGGTCCGCTGGGCGCCGCCCGTGACCGGCCGGTGGGTGCAGGCCCTCGAACTCAGCGTTTTCGTTGACGCGGGCACCCTGACCATCAACCGGAGGCCGTGGACGAGCGGGAACAACTACCGGACCTTGGCGGGGGCCGGCGTGGGCGTGACTTATGCGCCGACGGCCGCCACGACGCTGCGGGTGGACTACGCGGTGCCCTTGCGGATCGAAGCAGGCGGAACCGGCGGTGCCGGGCCGGACGCGCCGGGGCAGCTGTGGCTGCGGCTTGACACCCGCTGGTGACCCGGGGCACGGGACTCGATGGAAGCGGGTCCAAGGACAGTGGGTTCAAGGGCGGCGGGTTCAAGGCCGGCGGATTCAGGGCCGGCGGGTTTAGGGCCGGCGGGTTCAAGGCGGGCGGATTCAGGGCCGGCGGGCTCGAGGTCGGCGGGTTCAAGGCCGGCGGGCTCGAGGGAAACAGGGAGGTTGAGCTTCATGGCGACACGGTTGTGCTGGATGAGAGGTTTCCGCCGGGCGGTGGCGGTGGGGCTCGTGGCTGCGCTCCTCGCTTACGCAGCGGGTCCGGCTTATGCCCTGCCCACCGGCGGAGCCATACAGGCGGGCAGCGGCCAGATCGGCCAGCCTACCGGGAGCCAACTCACCGTCACCCAGAGCAGCGACAAGCTCATCATCGACTGGACCGGTTTCTCCATCGCCCCCGGCGAGCAGGTCACCTTTGTCCAGCCCGGGGCCTCGTCGGTGGCCCTGAACCGGGTCACGGGCAACAGCCGCAGCGAGATCGCCGGCACCCTCACGGCGAACGGGCAGGTTTTCCTCGTCAACCCCCATGGCGTCGTTTTCGGCCCTACCGCGCAGGTCAACGTGGGCGCCCTGGTGGCCTCCACCCTCAACCTGCAAGACGGTGACTTCCTCGCGGGCCGTTACACCTTTACCGGCGACCCCGGAGCGGGCTCCATCGCTTTGGAAACCGGCGCCCGGGTGCAGGCGGCGGACGGGGGATACGTGGCGCTGGTGGCGCCGCGGATCACCAACGACGGGACCATTGCCGCCCAGCTGGGAACCGTCGCCCTCGGTGCCGCCGGCGCCGCCACCCTGAACCTGCTGGGCGACGGCCAGGTGGACGTGGTCATTGACGCTCCAGCCGCGGGCGCGCGCATTGATCAGCAGGGCGAGTTGATTGCCGACGGCGGGCTTGTCGTCTTGCGGGCGGGCTCCGAAGCCGACTGGGCGGGGGCGGTGCTCAACCAGACGGGCATCACCCGGGCCCAGGCGCTGGAAGACCGGGACGGCCGCGTCGTGCTCAGCGGCGGGGACGTGCGGCTGGGCGGCCGGCTGGAGGCGGCGGGTGACGTCGATGTGCGCGGGGGTGAGGTGCGGATCGACGCGCCCCTGACGGTCGCCGCCGGCGAGGCGGTGCGGGTGCGTTCCGACGGGGACATCACCTTTGGCGCGGCTGCGTCCGTACGCGGCGGCGGCGGCACCGACGTTCTCCTGCGGGCCGACGCCCACGGCACCGGCGTGGGGACCGTGCGTTTTGAGCCGGGAACGATGCTTCACCTGGAAGGTGCCGCGGTGCGGATTCATTACAACCCGGAGACCCCTGTATTTGAGGCCAAGCGCAGCGGCGACATGGGACGGATGGCTGCATCGACAAGCCAGGCGGCCGCCTCCAGCGGATTCTCGGCCGCCGGGGGCTTCTCGACCACCGATTTCGCCCCGTTCGTATCCGGGGGCGTTCTCTCGTCATGGGTGCTCATCAACAGCCTTCAGGACTTGAACAACGTCCGGAATAACTTGTCCGGGCAGTACATTCTCGGACGGAACATCGACGCGTCGCAGACCAGGTCGTGGTCGGGCGGTTTCACCCCGATTGGAACGTACGACAACCCCTTCGTGGGCGAGTTCGAGGGCGACGGCTACTCCATCAACGGGCTTTACATCGCCAGCGGGGCAGACGGCAATTGGTGGTTCGGGCTGTTTGGGGTAGTTGGGGAAGGGGCTTACATAAGCAACTTCGTTCTCGACGACGTTCTCATCCAAGCCCCGGCGGGCGTCCAGCCGGACCGCGTCGGGGCGGTGGCCGGACAAAACCACGGCCGTATTGTGGGCGTGGACGTGACCGGAGAGATCCGGGTGCCCGGCGGCGCCTACGACGTGGGAGGATTGGTCGGGCGCAATTACGGCTTCATCGCCAGCTCGTCCGCCGCGGTCGACATCGCAGGCGGCGTCGACGGCGCGGGCGGCCTGGTCGGTTTCAACGACATTTACGGCAGGATCGAGCGGTCGCACGCCTCCGGGAACATCGACGTGCTGGGCGACAACGTCGGGGGACTGGTCGGCCGCAACCAAGGCTTGATCGAGCGCTCCTACGCGACCGGCGACGTCGTGGGCGGTTCGGCGGTCGGGGGGCTTGTGGGCCTCAACCAGTACGGCTCGACCCACAAACCAAATGACCAAACGCCGGCCGTCATCCGGGAGTCGTACGCCACCGGTTCGGTGTCGGGGACAGGGTACGTCGGGGGTCTAGTCGGCCATAGCGGCAAAGGTGCGCCGTTCCAGACGGAACGGGTAATCATCGAACGTTCTTTTGCGACGGGCAATGTCTACTAGATCTCCGGATCCGGCTCCTGGGGGTACCTCGGGGGACTTGTGGGCTTTAACACGAACGGTTCCTTGATTGCCGACTCCTTTGCCTTGGGCAACGTGCATGCCGCTCCCGGCGCCGCCCACTACGCGGGCGGCCTTGTCGGGCGCAATGAGTGGGTCATTCGGAACTCCTTTTCCATCGGCCAGGTGATCGCGCCGTCGCCGGGCGCGTCGTACCGGGGCGGGCTCGTCGGATACAACAACAACGGAACCGTGACGAACTCTTTTTGGAATATAGAAACCTCGGGCCTGGAATCCAGCAGTGGCGGGACGGGCAAGACGACCGCGCAGATGATGCAGCAATCCACGTATTCGGGCTGGAACTTCAGCGGTACGTGGAACATCCGGCCAGGCGCCACGTACCCGTTGCTGCGGTGGCCGTACCAGTGGCCGGCAGGGCCCGCGGTTGTTTCCGGCACGCTCGCGGACGGCTGGGTATGGAGCAACGGGTTGTCGGCGAGCGTGGTCGGGTACGGGAACGCCGAACGCGTGAGCGTTGCCGTCGGGGCCAACCGCAGCTTTTATGTCCTACTGTTCCCGTCGGGTGAAACCGATTGGGTGTTGCGCTTTGAAGACGGGGCCGAGAACTTGGCGGCGATCTTGATCCAGCGGACCCTCGGGGATACGAACCTTGCCCCGGGGCTGGCCCCGGGTGAACTGCGGGTGCCGTTTTCCAACTACCATGGCACCGGACGTATGGTTTACGTGGCCCAAATGCACCAAGGGCACGGATTGCCGTTCTCCGTCTCGGCCGACGGGCGCATTCTTCTCGAACCCGGCCTCAGTTTGACGGTCGACGCCGAGCGTTTCGATCTTGACCACGACATCGTCGCGTCGGGCACGGGCAGCCTGCGCTTCAACGGCGCCGCGGTGGCCTGGAGAAACGGCCTCGTCCTGGCCAGCGGGGAATCCGGCAAGATTTACATCCAGCGGCTCGAGACGGATCCCGGCGTTGTGGTGCCGGTGGTCATCTTGCAAGGCGGCTCGGGAGGGATCGAGCTGGCCGGCGGGGTCTCCATGGCTAGCACCGGGCTTTACATCCAGAGCCAGGGCCCCGTCACCCAGGGCGGGGGCGCGCAGGGCGCGATATCCGTTCGCGACTTGGTGCTCTTGGGCGATGGTGCCTTTGTCCTGGCCAACCCGTCGAACTCCGTCACCGGGGTCTTCGCGGCCAACGCCCGCTCCATCCATTACGAACAGACCGGGCCCCTGACCATCGGGACGGTGGGCACCACCAGCGGCGTCCAGGTTTCCGAGGATGTGGAGATTCGCCTGTACGACAGCGGCTCCCGGCTCAATCTCAACCAGGACGTCTCGGCGGGTGGCTCCATCACCCTGGCGGGCCAGATCGCGGTCATGTCTTCCGGTCGCACCATCGCCGCCGGCTCCGGCGGGCAGTTGACCCTGGGCCAGATCACGGCCGGCGGGACCTCTGACAACCCGGTGCTGACGTTGCGGGCGGGCGGCGGCATTGCGCTCAGTGGCGGGGTGGACTGGAGCACCGCCACGCTCACCCTGGAAAGCCAGGGTACCGTCACCCAGGACGCTCCCATCAAAGTCAACGGGCTGGTCCTCTTGGGCACGGCCGCCCAGTACGTGCTTGACCATCAGGGAAATGAGGTTGCTGCCCTGGCCGCGGACACGGGATCGATCCTGTACCGTGGGGGCAGCTCTCTGACCATCGGCCCGGTGGGCGGGTACAACGGCATCAAGGCGAGGGGCGGCGTGGATGTGGCGGTGTCCGGTGCGGGAGCCGTCTTGACGGTGCCTGCCGGTAGCAGCGTCCGCACCACCTACGCCAGCCCGGTGACGCTGGCCAGCGGCATCGGCGGGATGGTGTTGGACGGCACCATCCGCGGGATCTACTACAACCCGCCGTACGAGGTCGATGACACCCTCTACAAGATTGTGCTCGAGAGCGCGGGCCCGGTGACGCAGGGGGCCGCGAGCGTCATCCGGGCAAACAACCTGCTGCTGAAAGGGGCCGGCGGGCGGTACACCCTCACCAGCGACGGCAATGAGGTAGGCGTGCTGGCGGCCGACACCGGCTCCGTCGAATACCGGCAGCTTGGGGCGCTCACCATCGGTTTGGTGGACGGCCAGGCGGGGATCAATGCGACGGGCGACGTCCGGGTCGCGGCCGTCACAGGGGGGACCAACATCCGGCTGACCCTGGCCTCGGGCAGCGTCGTGCGGGGCAGCAACGTCTGGTTGAAGGGCGAGACGAACATGCTGCTGGAGGGTACCGTCGAGGCCGTGAACCAAGGCAAAGTGGTGCTTGAGACCAACGGCTTGGTCCAGGTGCCGGGGGCCATCAAGGCCGGAAGCCTGCTGGCCACGGGTGCAGGTTGGCTTTCGCTCACGAACATCGTGGAGAACGCCGTTTCTATCTTTGCCGCCAATGTGACGGGGTCGGTCATGCTGTACCAGCAGGCCCCCCTGACGATTGGCACGGTGGACGGCCATACCGGCGTCACGGCGGGCTCCGAGGTGTATCTGACGGGAGGCAGCGTCACGGTAGAGGCGGGGAGCCACGTGACGGGCGGGTTCATTCGCCTGATGAGCTACTCCGGGATGACGCTGTCGGGTACCGTGGAGGCTCTGGACGGCGGAACGGTCATCCTCCGGAGCGCCGGCGCGGTGAACGGGCAGTCCGGCGCCATTAAGGCAGGCCTGCTGCTCCTCACCCCGCTTTCGCCGGGTATGGGCGGGCAGTTTACGCTGACCGGGGCAGGAAACAGGATCGGCGCGCTGGCGGGCGACGTGAGTTCCCTCACGTTGAGCCAGGCGGGTACGCTCACCATCGACGGCATTTCGACGGGATCCGGAAGCGCCCGAGGGCTGACCGCGGCCGGCGCCGTGACGATCGCTCTAACCGGTGCCGACGCCAAACTGGAGCTCAAGGAGAACGTCGTGGCAGGAGGCGCCTTGACCCTCACGGTTGAGGAGATATCCGTGGACGGGACGCCGACCCTCATGGCCGGCGGCAGCAGCACGCTCGTTCTGCCGCGCATCGTGGCCCACGGCGCTGCCACGCTGCACCTGGTGGCGGGAGCGGGCGGCATCGCGTTGACCGGCGGGGCCGAGCTGGCCCAGGGTACCCTGGTGCTGGAAACCCCCGGGGGAGTGACGCAGGGCGGCGCCATTAAAGCGGCGGGCCTGGTGCTTCTGGGAGAGGGGGCCGAGTACGTCCTCGCCTATGACGGCAACGCGGTGGGGAGGCTCGCGGCGAGCGCGGGCTCGATCACATACACCCAGAAGGATTCCCTGATCATCGGCACCGTGGGCGACCAGGACGGCATCAGCGCAGCGGGCCATGTGACGGTGTCGGTGACGGGAGACGGCAAGACGTTGACGGTGAACGGCACGGTGTCCGGCGAGAGCGTGATCCTCAAGAGCGGCACCGGCGGGATTGCCCTGGAAGGCGTTGTTTCGGCTGAGGACGCTCTCACCTTAGATAGCCCGGGCGTCGTTGCGCAAGGCGGGAACGGCGCCGTGACGGCCGGCAACCTGGTGCTGCTGGGCGGCGGGCGGTTCTACCTGACCAGCGTGGATAACAACGTCGGGGTCTTAGCGGGCCGCGTACATGCCGTCCGATACGAGCAGACGGGCTCCATGGCCATCGGTTCCGTGCGCGGCGTTGAGGGGCTTTTCGCCGACGAAACGGCGTGGGTGATCGTCCACGGCGACGAGGCGGATCTGACCCTGGCAAAGGCCGTCTCCGCCCAAGGAGCGAACGACTACGTCCTGGTGCTGGCGGCTGGAAACCGGTTCTTGAATGAAGCCGGGTCCGACTCCATAGCGGTCGATGGCGAGAGCGGCGGGGACTACCTGGTCTTTTCAAAAGACCACAGGACCAGCGATTTGGGCGGACTAGCGTCGCCGGGCAACTTGTTCGCTTCCAATTACGCCCGGGCCGGCGTTGACCAAGCCGTCGCCGCCATCAAGCAGGGCCACGGGCTTGCCTTGGGCAACCGGCTCGTGTATGCCGCCTCGCCGGTGATCACCATCACGATTGAGGACAAGGAGCGGCGCTACGGCGAAGGCAATCCTAAGTTTACCTTTACGCGGGACGGGCTGGTTTCGGGCGACCGCTGGGAGGACGTGCTGCTGGTCGGGGTCTTAACGACGGCCGCCGAGTCCACGAGCTCCGTGGGTACGTATGCCATTACCGGCTCCGGATTTGCAGCGTTGCACGGCTACCAGCTCGAGATTGTCGACGGAACGTTGACCATTACGCCGCGGCCGATCACGGTTACGGCGGACGTGCTGAGCAAGGTGTACGGCGAGGCGGACCCTGAGCTGACGTACACGGTCACCCAGGGCAACCTGGTGGGTCAGGACACGCTGGCCGGCAGCCTGGAGCGGGTCGCGGGAGAAGACGTGGGTAAGTACCTCATCAACCGCGGCACTTTGGACAACCCCAACTACGAGATCACCTTTGTCGACGGCACGCTGCAAATCACGCCGCGGCCCATCACGGTGGCGGCGGACGTTCTGAGCAAGGTCTACGGCGAGGTGGATCCCGCGCTGACGTACAAGGTCACCCAGGGCAACCTGGTGGGCCAGGATACGCTGGCGGGCAGCCTGGAGCGGGCTGCTGGTGAGAACGTGGGTGAGTACCTCATCGGCCGCGGGACGTTGAACAACCCCAACTACGAAATCACCTTTGTCAACGGCACGCTGACCATCACGCCGCGGCCTATCACCATCACCGCGGATTCCCACAAGAAGATGCAGGGCGATCCCGATCCGCGGCTTACCTACCGCATCACGGCGGGCAACCTGGTGCGCGGGGACCAGCTGCAGGGGGATTTGAGCCGCCAGCCGGGCGAAGCGCCCGGTGAATATGCCATTCTGCAAGGGACACTGGGGCACCGGAACTACGCGATTACGTTTGTGCCGGGCACTCTGACCATCACGCTGCGGCCGGACGTGATTCCGCCGGCAGAACCGTTCCCGGGGACTCCCGGCGCTCCTGCGGGCGGAGGGGCTGGCGGTGGAGTTGGCGGCGGTGCGGCTGGCGGTAATGAGGCCGCGACCGGTGCCGCCAGCGACGACGCAGGCTTCGGTGCCGAGGGCGACGCTGGCGGCGATAGCGCCGACGCTGCCGGCGGTGACGACGGAGTCGACACCGCGGACGGCGAAGCCGAAGGGACTCAGGACGGCGAAAATGCCGGCGAGGAAGACGAAGGCGACGAAGACGACGAAGAAAAAGAGGGAGCCCACGACGCCGGTGCGGAGAGCTAAGCGCGGGTCTGCTCCCCGCATCGGTCTAGGTTAACGAACGGCGCCCCTAGTAGGATTCGATTCCCATGGGCGGGAGGGCAAACCAGCAGTCCTCCCGTCCATGGGAGATGCTGTCGGTGCCCATCCTGTCGAAAACACACCGTGCAACACTGCAGCAGGAGCAGCTCTCGGCCAAGCACTGATCCCTATCCCGGTCTTGGGGGCTGTCGTAGGCAGCTCGGTTGCCCGCCTGGCCACCGAGCACGCGAAGCGGATTCTACAAGCGGAAGCCGAGGCGTTCGCCGCCCGGCTACGGGCTAAGTATGACCGAATGGTCACGTCCCTCGACGACGAATTGAAGCGACAGCTCGCTAATTTGGAGGCGGAAATGCTGCGCTTGGGCGAGCTTACAGCAGCGGCGTTTGACTTGCAAGTGAACGCGCAACTGTTGCTGCTTAGGAGTATTCACCTGGCCGACGCCTACGGGGTACGCCCGCAACTGATCATCCGCACTACGGAGGACGTGGACGCTTACATCCGAGGTGTGTAGACCGCAGGCTCGGGGAGAGCCGGCGAGTTCCTTTGGCGTCAGACTAGCTCGGAATCCCGCCCAGCTCACAGAGGCGGTCTGACCTGTTGCGAGTACCCGGTTCCGGGAACAGGAGGATTCCGGGAACGGGCGGAGAAGTTTCCAACTAACTTATTTAGGTGAATAAAGAAAGCGCTGTTGCGATAGGGGGCATTCCGTTGGCCGGGGCTGGGAGCCGACCGATTCGAGGTAGTGGGAAGCTGATCAAGCAGTTGAACCGGTCCCGGATCCTGGAGTGCCTGCAGCAGGGCGAGCCGCTGTCCAGGGTGGAGCTGTCGGAGCGCACGGGCATCAGCCTGCCGGCGGTTTCGAAGCTCGTGGGCGAGATGCAGCGGGAAGGCCTCGTCGTCTGCGTCGGGGAAGGGCCTTCCTCAGGCGGGCGGCGGCCGATGCTGTTTGCCTACAACAGCCGGGTGGCCTACGTTATTGGCCTTGACGTTGGTGCCACCAAGACGGCCGGCGGCGTGCTGGATCTAGAAGGGAACATCTTGGCCACGGCCAGCATCCCGACCCACGGCGGCGCCGGGTCGGCCGACGAGGTGCTCGAGCGAGTCAGGGGACTCATCGAGAACCTGATGTCCCAAGCTCGGATTGACGCGGCCAAGGTGATGGGCATCGGCATCGGTGTTCCCGGGATCCCGGACCCCGAAGGCCGGTTCGTCGCCCTGGCTCCCGGGCTTATTCAGGACCAATCGCGGGTGGTCGATCAGGCACCGGCAAACGGCAATTCGGCGCTGGCCAAAACGCAGTCGGCGCCGGCGGACAGGCAGTCGGCGTTGGCGAAAAGCGAGTCGACGCCGACGACTTGGGGGTCGACGACAGAAGGCGGTCAGACGCCGGCGAACTGGAGGTTGGCGGCGGAGGGCGGTCAGGCGCCGGCGGGCTACGGACGGACCACGACCGACGACGGCGTTGTCCCGCTGGGCGAGTACTTGCGCCGTGAGCTCGGCCGCCCGGTGTACATGGAAAACGACGTCAACGCCATCTTGCGGGGCGAGGTGTGGAAGGGAGCCCTGCAGGGCGCGCAGCACGCGGTCTGCGTGACCGTCGGTACCGGCATCGGTGTGGGCCTATTGGTAAACGGCCAGGTGTACCCGGGGGCCCGCGGGTCGGCGGGGGAGATCGGTTACTGGCTAATCGGGGCCCTTGGGCCTATCGCCAGGTCCAGCGGCTACGGGCCGCTCGAGACGTTCGCGGCCGGGCCGGGGATTGCCCGCCGGTACGTGGCGCGCCTAAAGGCTCGCGGCGGCAGCTCGGTCGTGCTGGACCTCGCCGGCGGCGACATGACCCGGATCACGGCGCGCCTTGTGGCCGAAGGGGCCGTGCTGGGCGATCCGCTGGCCCTGGACGTGTGGCGGGAAACCGCCGAGGTGCTGGGTGTGGCCTTGGCCAACCTGTGCTGCCTGATGGATCCTGAGGTGTTGGTGGTGGGCGGCGGCGTGTCCAGGGCGCCGCGGGAGCTGCTCCTGGACCCGGTGCGGCGCATTGTCGAGACCCTGGTACCGTATCCGCCCCGGGTCGTGCCCTCGCAGCTGGGCGAGCACGCAGGCATTTTGGGCGCTGTGGCGACAGTTTTGGACTCCCGGCGGAGCTCGATCTCGTACATGACCGCCGGGGTAGAGGCGTAGAGAGGACTCGGAAGGCGGGCTGGATCGATGAGTGACCGCTGGCACCCCGATTACCGGCGCATCGTGTTGGAAACCGGCTTCGCCAATGCTCGCGCCCACTTCTTTCACCCGATGATGGAAGTTACTGTCGCTCACCTGCTCATGCTCATGCGCCAGGGGATTATGGACCAGGACCAGGGCAGGGCGGTGCTGCGGGCTTGCCTCGAGGTGGTAGACCGCGGGCCGGAGGCTTTCGACTACGACCCGCGGCATGAAGACCTCTTTTTCCTGCTTGAGGCCGAGATGGCCAAGCTGGCCGGCGAAGAAGCCGTCGGCAACATGCACGTGGCCATGAGCCGTAACGACATGGACACGGCCATGTACCGCCTCGTGCTGCGGGATGAGGTGCTTCAGGCGCTCGCCGCGCTCGGCCGGCTGCGGGCGGCGCTGCTCGACAAGGCCGCCGAGCACGTGGAAACCGTCATGCCAGCCCACACCCACAACCAGCAGGCCCAGCCGACAACCCTCGCCCATTACCTCGCCGCGGTCGAGGCGGAATTTGCCAAAGACAGCCAGCGGCTCCTGGCCATGTGGACGCGGCTCAACCGTTCGCCCCTGGGAGCGGCCGCGCTGGCCACGTCCGGTTATCCCGTGGACCGGGACGTAGTGGCCGAGCTCTTGGGCTTTGACGGCCTCGTCGAGAACTCCTACGAAGCCGTCGCGAGCGCGGACTTCTCCGCCGAATACGCCGCGTGCGTGCACGTCGCCCTAGGCCACGTCTCCCGCTTCGTCACGGACCTTCTATTCTGGTGCACCAACGAAGTGGCCGCGGTGCGGCTGCCCGCCGGTTTCGTCCAGATCTCGAGCATCATGCCGCAAAAGCGCAATCCCGTCGCCGTGGAACACCTCAGGGCGTTCACGACCCGGGCCATGGGCGACGCCGCTGCCGCCATGAGCCAAATGCACAACGTGCCCTTCGGCGACATCAACGACGTCAACGACGACTTGCAGCCTATCCTGCGGCGGCTCAGCGGCGCGTTTCTCGGCATCTTGACGCTTCTAGCCGAGGTCGTCGCCAGCCTTAAGGTTGACAAGGAGTTGCTCCACCGCCGGGCGGCCGAGGGTTTCGCCACGGTGACGGAACTGGCCGACACGTTGGTGCGCCATGCCGGGTTTCCCTTCCGAACGGCCCACGCGATCGCAAGCCGCGTCGTGGATGAAGTGACCCGGGCCGGCCAGACACTGAAATCCCTTGACCTGCCGCTGCTTGACGCCTGCGCCCGGGCGGTTGCGGGACGCGCAAGCGGGCTCGACGCGGAGTTGCTCCGCAGAGCCATCGACCCCGTGCACTTTGTAGCCGTGCGGTCGGTGCGGGGCGGACCGGCGCCTACTGAGATGACACGCTACCTGCGGGCGGCCAGGGAACTGTGGGCTGCGGATGAGGCGCGGCGGGAAGAGCTCCGCCGCCGCCTGGACGCGGCCCGGGCCCTCCGCCGGCAATGGATCGAGGCAGTGCTGCAAGGGGGTATGCCGGGGAAGTAGAGGCGCCAAGCATGGACCAAGACGTGCAGAAGCGGCAACCAAAACAAGGACAAAGGAGGCTGTTGACGGTGAGGACCATGAAGACGTTCTTTGCGGTCGCTCTGTCGGTGCTGTTCGTGGCGGGCGCCATCGCGCCGGCGCTTGCGCAGGAGCCGGTCACCATCCGCTACTGGCAGTACTACTACGACACCAAGGTGACCGCCATCGATACCCTCATCGCGCAGTTTGAGGCGGAGAACCCCGGGATCAAGGTCATTCACGAGACGTTCCCGTATGAGGCGTACGGCGCCCGGGTCGCGGCGGCGGTGCCGGCGGGCCAGGGCCCTGAGATCGCGAACCTTTTCTACGGCTGGCTGCCGGCGTGGGCGCGCGCGGGCTACCTGCAGCCGCTGCCCATCGACCACGCCGAGATTGAGAGCGAGTTCGTACCCATGGTGCGGGCCGCCTACATGAACGGCGAGTACTGGGGCTTGCCGACGGGCGTGCGGACGCTGGCCCTGTTCTACAACAAGACCATGCTCAACGCCGCCGGCATCCAGGAGCCGCCCCGCACCTGGGATGAGTTCATCGCCGCGGGCAAGGCCATGGCCATTAAGCGTGGGCCGTTCTTCGTGCAGCTCGGCTACGGCTTCGGGCCGGCCGGCCAGGACCACCACCTGATCCGCGAGATCTTGCTGCGCCAGTTCGGCGGCGTGCCTTACAGCGACGACAACCGGACGGTGCTCTACAACAGCGAAGCCGGCGCCAAGGCGCTTGAGTTCTACGGCAGCTGGCAGCTGACCCACGGCATCGGCGACGTGGAGTTCTTCCCCGGCCGGGCCACCTATCGTGATGGTTTCATCGCCGGGCTGATCGGCATGATCGTCGACGGCTCCTTTGCCATCGGCACCATCCGCAACGGCGTGGGCGACAACTTCGAGTGGGGCGTCGCCGAGCTTCCGGTGTTCGACGGCGGCGAGCCGCACAACTTCGGCTCCTTCTGGATGAACGGCCTCACGCCGCGGGCGTTTGAGAGCGAGGCCAAGCTGGAGGCGTCCCTCAAGTTCCTCCGCTACATCACCTCCGAAGAGGCCATGAAGTTGTGGCTGCGGGAAGTCGGCGAGCTCCCGGCGCGGCTGTCGCTGGCCGAGGACCCGGCGCTGGCGTCCGACCCCGTGTACGGGCCGTTTATCCGGTCGCTGCCGTACTCGCACGCCACGTTCTTCGTGGATGAGGAAGGCCAGCGCCAGATCATGGTGGACGCCATCAACCGGGTTCTGCTGCAGGGCGTCGACCCGGCCGAGTCCATGCGCATCGCGGCCGAGGAGGAGCAGGCGCTCCTGGACGCTTTCTGGAGCCGGTAAGGGAAACCGTGGCGGCCTGGCGCAGCGGCAACCGCCTGGGCCGGGCCGCCCCCACCTCCTTTACGGACGAGCAGGAGGGGAAGCTCTCATGAAGCTCAAGTTGTCGACGAGGAAGGCCATATGGGCATACGTGTTTCTCGCACTTCCCCTCTTGTTCTACCTCGGCATCCGCATCTTCCCGACGCTGCAGGCGTTTCAGATGTCGCTGTATGACTGGCACGTGCAGGCCGACCAGCGCAGCTTTGTCGGGCTTGCCAACTACACCCGCATGCTGAGCGACCAGCGTCTGCTGCAGGCGTTTCGCAATATGCTGTGGTACGGCCTGCTCGGCGTTCCGGCGCAGCTCATTCTGGGCCTGACCGTCGGTCTCATGCTGCACTCCATCAAGAAGTTCCGCGGCTTTTTCCGGGCCGTCTTCTTTGCACCGTACGTCGCCCCGGCCGTGGCGGTGTCGTGGGTGTGGAGCCTGCTTCTTTCGCCGCACCTGGGAATTGTCAACCAGGTCCTGTGGTATCTGGGCATCGACCCGCAGCCGTTCATGACGAGCCCGTCGCAGGCTTTGCCCACGGTGACCTTCGTCGTCGTCTGGCAGTTCCTCGGTTTCCATGTGCTGCTTTTCCTGGCGGGCCTGGAGTCCATCCCCCGGGACTACTACGAAGCCGCGCAGATCGACGGCGCCAACCGCTGGCAGACGTTCAAGAACATCACCTTGCCGCTGCTCAACCCGACCATCGTGGTGTCGCTGGTCATGGCTACCGCGGCGCCGAGCACGGGCATGCTGCAGCTCTTTACCCACGTCATGAACCTCAAGTTTGACGACCCCGGCGGGCCGCTGGGCAGCACCCTCACGGTGGTGCTCTACACGTACCAGCGGGCGTTTCAGGCGTATGACATGGGCTACGCCTCCGCCATCGTCGTGGTGCTGTTTGTCATCCTGCTCATCATCAGCCTGATCCAGATCCGGCTGACGTCCCGCGAGGTGGAGTACTGATGGCGCGCGGTCAACAGCGGTTGCGGGTGAAACCGGCGACGGTTTTCGTGTACATCGTGCTCATTCTCGGCATCGTGCCGATGCTCTTTCCGTTTGTCTGGATGGTGCTCACCTCCTTGAAACCGTTCCAGGAGGTTTTCTCACTCAACCTGCTGCCGTCCAACCCAACGCTGGCCAACTACGTGCAGCTATTTTCCCGGACGCTGTTCCCGCGCTGGTTTCTGAACAGCACCATCGTGGCCGCGATCACTGTTGCGTCGGTGCTCTTTTTTGACTCGCTCGTCGGCTACACCCTGGCCAAGCTGCCGTTCCCGGGCAAGAACGTCATCTTCGTACTCATCCTATCCACCATGTTTGTCCCCACCGAGATGCTGGTGCTGCCGTGGTACCAGATGTCGGCGCAGTATGGCTGGCTGGACACGTACTGGGGCATTCTGTTTCCGGGCATCATGACGGCCTTCGGCGTGTTCTTGATGCGGCAGGCTTTCGCCACGCTGCCCGACGAGCTCTTGGACGCCGGGCGCATCGACGGGCTGTCGGAGTTCGGCATTTTCCTGCGCATCGCGCTGCCCTTGGTGAAGCCGTCCTTGGCCGCACTGGCGATTCTCACCTTCATCGGCAACTGGAACGCTTACCTGTGGCCGCTCATCGCCACGGAAACGCGGCAGATGTACACGCTCCCCGTCGGCATTTCGCTCTTTTCGGGCGAAGTGGGGGCGCAGTGGAACCTCATCACGGCCGGGTCCGCCGTAGCGGTCATTCCCATGATGATTGTCTTCATCATCTTCCAGCGCCAGATCCTTGAGGGCGTGGTGCGTTCGGGGTTGAAGTAGCTGATGGCGCTGTCCACAGAATTGCAGGAGGCGCCGTTCAGCCCGTATGAGACTCTGCTTCCGAATGACCGGCTACGGTGAGTGCGGAAGCGAGACTTCTGCGTGCGCGAGGAAGACGCCTGGTGGTCGAACCGTTGCCCGAGGACGCTGACGCGGACGACGTCGTCATGGATGCGACACTGCAGTAGTCGCAGCTCGATCGGGCGCGTGTCCGTGCAGGTGAGCGCGACCATCTTCTTCTCGGGAATCTCTGTCGTGCGGTACGCCTCATACGCCCGCGAAGCCACGAAGCGCCGGTTGTGCTCCAAGATCTCGTACAGCCGGGACATGATCGGCCTCCCTTTTTGACGGGTTCCACAGGCGGCGCCTCGACACCCAACCCGTTGATATCGCAAGACGCATTAGAACCGTCGGCGGCCGCCGGATGGCTTCGCTGCCGTGCTTCTATGAGCAACTCGAGCGTCAGCTCTTCTTCCCGAGCTTTTCGAGCTCGCGGTCGAGGTGCTCGTTGTAGCGGCGGACAAAGGTCAAGAGGCTCTCCTTCTCCGCCTCCGTCATGGCCTGGTACACCGCGAAATCCCGCTCCAACCTCCTGCGGTGCAGCTCTTCGTGCTGGCGCTTGATTTCTTCGCCTTTGGGCGTGAGCCGGAAGAACACTTCTTTCCTGTTTCCTTCCCGCTGGTAGCGCTCGATCGCCTTCATCCGCAAGAGCCTCCGCGTGAGCTTGCTCACTCCCCCGAGCGTCATGTGAAGCGCCTTGGCCAGCGCCGTCACGTTTGGGGACTCGAGGCGATCGATCATGACGATGCAGTGGACTTCGGTGGGCGTCACGTCGTGCAGGATGACCCGCTCCTCCGCGGCCATCAACGCCTGGAGCTTGCTCCACATCTGGCTGAAACCTTCGAGAATCGCTCGTTCCCTCGGCCCCAGGTCTCCATCGTGCGGTTTCACGGCCCGACCTCCAATGTGTCACCAACGCTCGTTCACATACCCACGCCTCGACCGCGACGGCGTGAAATCCGTCGCCACGGACCGGCCAATAATTATTGACGGAGGAAACCAAATCGTGGTACAGTCATATTGTTTCCTAGGGAAATAATACGCTACGAAAGGTGTGCTGTCATGAACGCCGCTGGTCCCCAAATTTCAAGGGAAATCGTCCCCGCTGCAACCATACGGCGGCTCTGCCACTATGCCCTTGCCGGGGCAGGCCTCTTTTCGGCCATCGTCCTCCTGCTGCACTTCTTTCGTCCCGAGTATGATCCGGTGACGCGCTTCATCAGCGAGTACGCCGTGACGGATCCCGTCGTGGCGTGCGTCGCGGCGGTCTCTTTGGCGCTGGGTTCCATGGCGCTGATCCGGGCGCTGACCCTCGCTCTGCCCCGGGAGCACCGCTCGCGCGCCGGCATGGTGCTCCTTTGGATCTACGCCGTATGCTTCGCCGGCGTGGGCTTTTTCCCCGCCGACGAATTTCCGACCATCAACCCGCCCAGCTGGCACGGCGCCGTCCACGCGATCCTCGGCCTAATCAGCTTCAGCTGTTTCTCCGCTGGATCGCTCTTGACTTCTCTGCGCCTCCGCCGGACGCCGTCATGGAACAAGACAGCGCCGCTCCTCATCACCCTGGCGGCGCTCAACGTGGCCTTTTTCTTCATCTTTTACGGCGGCTTGGAGCACATCATGGGGCTGATTGAGAGGATCTACGTTGTTTTCGTTATTGCATGGATCGTCATCGTCGCCCGGAAGTTGATGATCGATGCAGCGGCGCCTGCTGGTGGAGGGGCAGAGACAACGATCCAATGACTGAACCGACGCAGCCGCGCTCGGCGCTCCCCGGGCGATCCAAGTCGCGGATCGATGTCAGCTGCTGAAAAACCTCGGCGACGTCGCCGAGCGGGTGTTGGCTGGTCTCCGCCTGCTCCGCATCGTGGTGGAGGAAACGCTCTCCCCGACGATCCCAAGCCAGCAGGTTCCGCCCCCGCCTTGGGAGACCCGTAAAGACGCGGAACAACGGGAGCGTCATCGGCGGCGGGTGGCGCTCATTGAGCACATTGTGCGCGGCTGGAACGAGGGCTGCCATAACGCCGCCGAGCTGTACCGGGAAATTCGCGGGCTTGGATACCAAGGAGCGAGAACGACGGTGAGGGACTTGGTCGCGACGTTGCGGACGCGTGACCCGGGAAAGCCGGCTGCTGGACAAGTGCGGGTCAGGCTTGGGACAAGACGGCTGCGCATGTGGTTTACCCGGCCGCCGGAGGAGCTTGGAGACACCGAGCGGCGTTGGCTGGAGGGTGTGCTGGAAGGGTCTCCGGCGGTGCGTGAGGCGTACACCTTGTTGCAAGAGTTCCGGATGATCCTCGCGGAGCGAAGAGCCGACAAGCTCAAGCCCTGGCTTGAGCGCGCCAGCGGGGCGTCCGTCGCACCGTTGAGAGGGTTTGCCCGGGGCATCGAACGGGATCTGGATGCGGTGATGAACGCCCTCACATTACCCTGGAGCAATGGTCCGGTTGAAGGCTACATCAACAAGTTGAAGCTGCTGAAACGGCAGATGTATGGGCGAGCCGGCATAGAACTTCTGAGGAAGCGGTTCCTCGCCTTGCAATCGTGAAAGGCCAGGAACCGCTTCACCGCACCGACGGCTCCTGAGCACCGAATCTGCGGGAGAGCCAGGTTGAAATCGCCGTTGACAGCCCCGAAAGTGCGGGAGAGTCATTTCATTTTTGCCCTACATGGATCAGCTTATCGTCACTGCTTACACGCCCACCGGTCCTCACGCCGGAACGCCCCTTCCACTAGTTCCTCAGTAGCAGGAAGCCAATCCGATCTGAAGTTTAGTCCTCCAAGACCCTGACAGACCGCTCTCACCGTGAATATCGTGGCGGCAGACTATCACGAATGTGAGGTGAGAGTTGTGTCTCAAGCCAACTTCCCAAACATCACGCCTTCCATTTCCATCAGTCGAGAAGCATCCATCAACTTAGTCCTGGCATCCATCGCGCTGTCGGAACTCGGGCTTAGCCACATCATCAACGCCGAGGGCGAAAAGCTGCAGTACGTCCTCGGCACGCTGCCCGGGGTGACGCCGGCCGAGCCCCCGACCATCAGCGACATCTTGACGATCAACCAAAGCATCCGTGACACCCTCAACGACGTCACACGGAACGAGTTCATCCTCGCTTCCAAGCTCAACAGCATCATGCAGCTGCCCATCTCGGTCGGGCCGACCGGTCCCACGGGTCCGACGGGCCCACCGGGAGGCGTCATTCCCGGCACGTTCCTGTTCAACGTGGTAGGGCCCAACGGTTCAGCGCCGGTAAACGCGGGCGACAACATCGAGTTTACCTCGAGCACGCTGGACATCACGGTGACGCCCGGTTCCGCGACGGTCAACATTGAGTTCCCGGGCTCCCTGACGGGCCCCACGGGTCCGACTGGCCCGACCGGTCCGACGGGCGATACTGGTCCCACCGGTCCGACTGGCGATACGGGTCCGACTGGTCCTACGGGTCCGACCGGCCCGACGGGTGAGACTGGCCCGACTGGTCCTACGG
>ERZ777003.1168-NODE-1168-length-42502-cov-18.601385_pt1:0-40000 | contig 42502 bp, 22 predicted proteins | sample MGYA00374956_ERZ777003 | MGnify/ENA primary metagenome ERZ777003 (study PRJEB29302, sample SAMN06268252) | bioreactor metagenome | isolation source: Joint BioEnergy Institute, California, USA | place: USA:Joint BioEnergy Institute, California, USA... | reverse complement strand
GTACAACGGTTTTCCGTTTGCGGCCCCCAATGACCTGTGCTTGGATGGCCAGGGCCGGATCTACTTCACCTCGCGGCCGGGCGTGAAAGATCCCAACCAAGGCAACGTGAACGCGGTGTACCGCATCGATCCCGATGGCAAGGTCACCCAGCTCCTGGCCTGGCCGCACATTCACATGCCCAACGGCATTGTGACCTCGCCCGACAACAAAATCCTGTACCTGATCGAATCGCATCCCGAGGCCGGCCATCACCGCGATATTCGCGCCTACGATCTGGGAGCCGATGGCAGCCTCAGCAATGAGCGGGTGCTGATCAACTTCTATCCGGGCCGCAGCGGCGACGGCATGTGTATCGACGCCCAGGGCAATCTGTACGTGGCCGCCGGCCTGCACAAAACCCGTAAGACAAGCGAAACGCTCGATACGCGACCGGGTATTCACGTCATTTCGCCGGCAGGCGAGCTGCTGGCGTTTCGCGAAACGCCGATCGACACCATCACCAACTGCGCCTTTGGCGGCCCCGACCTGCGGACGCTGTATGTGACCTGCGGCAACCTGCTGCTAGCAATTCGCACGGAAATTCCCGGCAAAGCCAGCTATCGGCCGCAGGGGTAGAGTGGCCTCAAGCCGACCGCGGTAATGGTCGATGATGGCCCTGCGGCGTAGGCGTGTTGCCCCCGATCTTCTCTTGACCCACCCAGCCAAGCCGCTATGGTCCCAGACCCGGCAATAGGGGTGGCTTGGTGTAAAGGGAGCGGGCTAGCAGCCCGGGGCCGATGTTCATCCTATTTTGGCTCTACATGGCGTTCTGCGGTTACGCCCTCGTGCAGATTTTCTTGATGAATCTGCAAGTGTGGGAGAACCGGCGGTTCGTGCCCAAGCGCCTGGCCGACGATCGCGGCGACACCAACGGCCCCAAGGTAGCACTGCTATCGCCCTGCAAAGGGTTGGACCTGGAACTGGAAGACAACCTCCGCTGCCTGTTCGAGCAGGACTACGAGAACTACGAGATCCTGTTCATTGTCGAAGCGGCCGACGACCCCGCCCGCCCCACCATCAACAAGCTCATGCAACAGTATCCGGCCGTGCCGGCGAAACTGATCGTCGCCGGCCGGGCCGAGAACTGCGGACAGAAGGTGCACAATCTGCTGGCCGCGGTCGACGCCACGACCGACGACGTGGCCTACCTGGCGTTTGTCGATTCCGACGCACGCCCTCGCCGCGGCTGGCTGCGGTTGTTGGTCCGCCGGTTGGACAATCCCAAGGTGACGGCCACCACGGGCTATCGCTGCCTGGTGCCGCAGCACAACACGCTGCCCAACCTGATCCTGACCAGCATCAATACGTACATCCTGTCGCTGTACGGCTCCGGCGGCATGAACCCGATCTGGGGCGGCTCCTGGGCGATTCGCCGCGATGCGTTCCTCAAGCTGATTCGCCCAGCCTGGCCGGGTACCCTCAGCGACGACGTGGTGGCAGCCGCGGTATTGCGCAAAGCCCGGCATCGGGTCGAGTACGAGCCGGGCTGCACGGTGGCCTCGGCCTGCCATTACACGGCCTCGCAGGCGTTCGAGTTCATGCGCCGCCAGGACAAGATGATTCGCTTTTATGCGCCGTTCTGGTGGTGGGTAGGGCTGGCTGCCTCGACCGCGGGTACCTTCGCCTTCTGGGGCAATCTGATTGGCGGCATCGCCGGAGCAGCCGTCGGCGCGGCCTGGGCCTGGATGCCGCTATCCGTGTCCGCCGCCATGTACGCCGGCTACCTGTTCTGCAACTGGCAGCGGCAGCGGATCGTGTCGTACACCGTGCCGCATTTGAGCCGAGAACTGCGGGCAAGCCGCTGGTTTGACCTGCTGTGCGGGCCGATCACCGGGTTGGCCAACTGGATTGGGCTGGTGTGTGCCTGCTTTAGCCGCAGCGTGGTCTGGAGGGGGATTCACTACCGGGTTGCCCGAGATGGCCAGGTGCGGATCGTCGCCCGCGACGGCGTGCCGGTGACGGCCGCGGTGCCGCCCGAACCGCCGGCTACCGCACAACGCCGTGCAGCGTAAGGCATTTTGAACAATATAGTTACGCTACGCCACTTCGCGGCGGCCGTACGGACCGGCGAGGGCGTCGGCCCGCTCTCTTGTCGGCGTTGGCTAAGCACGGCTGATACATCCGTGGCACCACCTTGCTCCATATCCCCCATTGGTCACGGCTGATAGTTCCGTGGCGCGCATACGTTTTGGCTGCCGTGATACCGGTTCCAGGCGCGCGGCGGGCCGCCTTGTCGGCAGGTGGGTAGGGCAAACTTGAGCCAAGATTGAAGTGCCCTTGCCGGGGGTCGGCCAGCCCGCTATTCTCCGCCCCGCCTTTCTCCCAGCGGGTTCTCCGTGGCCGGCGGGCGTAGCGTGTTTCCGAACGGGGCCGTTTGCGCCGATTGTGTGGAGCCGGCAACCTTGCGAAGCCCTGCGGAACGGGCAGTTTTTCCTTGAACTGGGTTGCGGGCCTTCTAGAATGCAAGGAGGTTCGCGACCTAAGCCCATAAGCCAGAGGTGACTTATGCGGACGGCACTGGTCGCGGCCTTGTTAGCTGCAGGTCTGGTGACCGCACTCGCGGAACTTCGGTCCGGCCCCACGGCCCTTCAGGCACAATCCGCGTTGCCTGGCGGCGGGTCTCCCGAACTGATCACACACGTGCTGCCCGGCGGCGAAAAGTACCAGCTGTTGCTGGTGGTGGATCCCCGGCTGCGGGTAGCGAGCGTCTATCACATTGAAACGGCCACGGGTGTGATTGCGCTGCGGAGTGTCCGCCAAATTCATTGGGATTTGCAGCTTGCTGAGTACAATGGCGTGAATCCGCTGCCGCGGGAAATCCGCCTGATGTTGGACCACCCGTAGCGTGCCCCTCCCACCTTTTTCCCGCAAGGAGGGGCGCAGCCGGCCGCCCCCCATAGGGAAGAGAGAGAGACTCCGGAGACGCTCATGGCTCAGAACTTACTCAGCCTCGAAGAAGCTGCCGCGATGCTCGGCATCAGCACGGATGAGCTGAACCGGTTGCGGGAGGACCGCGAAATTTTCGGCGTGCGCGACGGCAACACCTGGAAGTTCAAGCGCGAGGAAGTCGAGCGCTACCGCGACATGAACGCCGGCAACTCGGGCATCGGCAGCGGCGCGCTGGATCTGCCCGTCTCGCTGGACGACGAGGAGAGCCACGAGGGCGATTCGGTTCTGTTGAGCAACATCATGCTGGAAGGCCCGTCGTCGAGCATGTCCAGCACCGTCATCGGCAAGGCGGGCGACCTGGACGACGGCGACGTGGATATCCAGCTCGGCGGCGAGGATGAAGACGTACAACTAGGCGGCGAAGTCAGCGACCTGCAACTGGCCGGTGACAGTGGCCTGTCGCTGATTCCCACCGATGGCGGCGGCATGGATAGCGACCTGAAGCTGGTCGCCGACGACGAGCCGCAAGCCAGCTCCCCGGATCAAACCACCGTACAACACCAGGCCTCTGGCGACAGCGATCTGGAGCTGGCGGCCGACGACGACCTGAGCTTCAGCGGCATCGGTCTGGCCGATGATTCCTCGCCGAAGCAGCCCCAGGTGGCGCCCCCGGCGCAAGCCGGCGGCGAAAGCGACCTCACCTTGGGCGGCAGCAGCCTTGCCCTGGAAGACGACGAGTTCACCCTATCGGACTCGACCGTCGGCGGCGGCCTGGTCGAGGAAGGCTCGCCCGAGAGCACCATCAACCTGGTCGAGGACGACGACGCGGGCGACCTGGTGCTGGGCGGCAGCGGCATCGGCAGCGACATTGCCGATAGCGGCATCAACCTGGCCGCAGCGGCCGACAGCGGCCTATCGCTGGAAGAACCGCTGGGCGAACTGGGCAGCGATCAGGCCCTGGGTGCCGTGCAAGAGCTGGAAGAAGTCAGCGACGACGACTTCCTGCTCACGCCGATGCTCGAGGTCGAAGGCGACGAGGCCGACGCCAGCGGCTCGCAGGTCATCGCCCTGGATGCCGACGAGCCGTTCGACGAAAACGCGGCCACGTTGCTGGGCGAAGACATTCAAGGCATGGACATGCTGGGCGCGGCGCCCGCGTTTGGTGCCGGTGCCGTGCCGCAGCCGACCATGGGCGGCCCCCTGGCCGCGCCGATGCCGGCCACGGCGCCCGTATTGGCCGAGCCTGAAGGCAAGTACGGCCTGGGCAGCGTGCTGGGCCTGGCCGCCGTGACGGTGGTCTTGGCGGTGTCCGGCATCATGATGTACGAGATGCTCATCTACATGTGGAGTTGGGAAAGCCCCAGCCCGATCGTGGGCACCATTTCCAAGTCCCTTGTGAACCTGTTTGAACAATAGGAACCAGCCAAAGCGCGGCGTTTGAGCCAGGCTGCCGGGGCGAAGGAGCGTCCCCAAGCTATGGCGAGCCGGCTTGGTTGGGCTAGACGTGCCGTGGCGGCCAGCCCGCGCGGCGCATGTGGCTAACCGCCCCACGTGGACCAGTGATCGGGGCGGCCAGGCCGCGGCGCCCGGTTCGCCGCTGCCAAAGCGGCACGGCATATGGCGGATTCGAAAGGAGTCGAATCATGAAGCGGTTCGTGCGGCGTAGCAGTAGGTGGTTGTTGCTCACGGTGATGTGCTGCGCCCTCGCCGGCTGCGCTGGCAAGAAGAAAGCCGTGGCTCTCCAGGAGCAGAACCGCGCCCTGGGCCAACAGGTGCTCAATCTCCAGAAGGAAAACGAAGAGCTCACCGCCCGGCTGACCTCGGCCATCGAGGCCCAGCAACGGGCGGAGCAAGCCCTGCTCGATGAGCGCAATCGCGCCCTGGCCAGCACGCGGCCCCGCCGCGACGGCCGCAGTGGACGGTACGGCAGCCAGTTCGGCGGGCCGAGCATGGCCGATCTGGCGCAGCGGTATCCCTTCCTCCAGTACGATCCGCTGACTGACTCCGCCGTCATCCGCGACGAGCTGCTGTTCGACAGCGGCCGCGCCCACCTGCGTCCCACCACCGAATCGGTGCTCAACGATGTTGCCCAGATCATCAAAGAAAACGGCAACTCGCTGCGCGTGGTGGTGGTCGGCCATACCGACGACCGCTCGATCTCCAAGAAGCCCGGTGCCGACATCTGGGCCAACAACTTCCACCTGAGTACCGCCCGGGCGAACGCCGTCTCCGACTACCTCCAGGCGGCAGGCGTGCCTCCCCAGCAGATCATCGTGCAAGGGCTGGGCGAGCATCAGCCGATCGCTCCCAACGAATCGCCCGACGAGCGCAAGTACAACCGCCGGGTCGAGCTGTACCTGGTGCGGGCCGACGCCCCGCTGGTGGGCTTGAGCAGCGGCCCGATCCGCCGCTAGTCGACGGTGTGCTCGCAGCGTTTCGCCATGACTTGCCACGCCACATTGTCGCGGCGCACGTTCTACCGTCTGTGAGCTAAAGCTATGCGCCGCTGGGCCGCTGCGTTGATAGCCCTGCCCGCGTTGCCAATAGCGGCATGGCTGGTTTGCTTGCGGCAGCAGCGCTGGCACTGCTGAAACCTCAGCGAATTCCGCTGCGCCATGCGCATTTGGCATCGCCACGCCCTGGCATTTCGTCTACAAGTCCGCGGGGCCTTAGGCTCGGACTGTTTGCTCCCCCTCGCTGCGAAAGGATGTCGCCATGAGTCGTGTGTGGGTGTCTCGCATCATGGGCGGTGCCGCCTCGGTGGCGCTGGCCGCCGCAGTGCTGGCCGCGCCGCTGGCCGCCAGCCCGCCTGAATGTACCCAGGGCAGTTGTCCCACCAGCTTCGCCGGCAAGCTCTTCGACACGATCCCCGGCCTGGCCCGGCTGCTGCGTGGTGAAGGCACGGCCTGCGATTCCGCGTGCCAGCCTGCCGTCTTTGAACTGGTTCAGACGGCCGAAGGCTTCAAGCTGAAACCGATTGAGCCGGGCACCTGCACCGCGGCTTGCGAAAAGGCCTGCCAGGACGAAACGGCCCCCGCGTTCTCGCCGACCGAAACCTTCGTGGCCGCCAAGGCTGACTGCGCCACGTGCGACAAGGCCCAGTGCGAAAAAGCCCTGTGCGACAAGACAACGTGCAGCACCGCGGCTTGCAGCACCAGCGCGTGCAGCAAGTCGGCCTGCAACAAGCTGGCCAGCGCCGTGAGCACCTGTGCCGCCGGCAACTGCGCCAAGACCTGCACCGCTGCGTGCAACCAGGCGGTCAGCACCTCGTGCGCCAAGAACACCAGCGCGAAGCTCGCTTGCGCCGCGGGCGAATGTGCCGCTGGTTGCAAGGCCGCCTGTGCGACGGCGGCTGGCACGAAGGCTGCGTGCACCCAAGCCGCTTGTGCCAAGGTGGCCGTTTGTACCCAAGCTTGTGACAAGACGGCCTGCACTAAGGGCGAGTGCTTGAGCACCTGCTCGCAGGTCGCGTGCCATAAGGGTGCGTGCGCCAAGACCGGCGCCGCCGCATGCAAGACCGCCTCTTGCACGCAAGCCGTGTGTGCCAAGGCTTGCAGCGCCAAGTCGGCCTGCCAGTGCGGCCCTGCTTCCAAGTGCTGCGCTTCGTGCACCTGTGGGACGAGCGATAAGACCACCGCTTGCGAAATGGGCTCCTGCGGCAAGCTGTGCGGCGTCTTCGACATCGACCGTTGCGAACTGACCGGCGATCCCACGCTGTCGCAACTGTGGCAGATGGCTTCGTCGCACTGCCCGTTGTTCAACGGCACCAAGAAGCCGGCGATGGTTCCCGCCGCGGTTGCCAAGCTCGAGGCCAAGATCGCCGCACTGGAAACCAAGCTGGAGGCCCAGGAGTCGGTGGCCGAGCAGCGCGAAGCGCTGTACGAGAGCCTGCTGCACATCCAGAAGGAAGCCAACGACACCAAGGCCGCGATGGCCGAGCTGGTGTTCAGCGCCATGTTCCACGCCCTGGAAGCCAAGGCTCAAGCCGCCGAGGAGAACCTGGCCGAGTACCGCCGGATCATCGAGGAGGCTGCCGAGGTCCACGTGACCAACGCCACGCTGAAGGCCAAGCTCGAAGCGGCCGAAGCCAAGCTCGAAATGGTCCACACCCTGGCCCGGCTCCAATTGGAGAATGACCGCCTCAAGCAACAGCTTGCCGCCAAGGGTAGCCAGAGCGAAGCCTTCACCAGCAGCACCTGCCCGGTACCCACGACCGCGGTGCCCCAAACCATCGGCACCTGCACGACCGGCGTGCGGGGCGCTACCGCCTCGGGCGTCTGCACCACGAAAGGCTGCAACAGCTCGCAGCCGCAGATGCTGCCGGTTCCGCCCACGCGGCTGACGGCCAGCACCACCGCGCCGCAACAGTTTGCGGTGCATATCCGGCTGTATCAGGAAACGCCCGGCCAGCCCGCCAAGCAGTTGTGTGCGCCGGTCCTGTTGACCTCGGCCGGCCGGAAGTTCTCGTTCCTCTCCGGCGGCGTGATCCAAGCGGGTGCGACCGATCAGGAACTCTCGCTGGGCACGCAGGTGCAAGGCTGCCTCGGCCAATGCACCAGCGAGGGCGTGGAACTGGAGCTCTCCATCCAGCACTGCGTGCCGACGACTGGCGTGGAGCAGGCTGCCGCGGCGGTTGTGCAGCATGGCGGCCAGATTGCCGGCTGCATCCCCCTGGGCAAGCCGGTGAAGTGCACGCTCGGCCAGCCAAGCGGCCAGCCCGTCTGGCTTGAACTGCGGATCGAGCCGGCCAGCGCTCCGGAAGTTGCCGAGCAGCGTTAACGGCCGCGTCAACGTCTGCGTTGGACCATCACTGCCCGTCCCGCGACTCGCCTCGTGCCGCGGCGTCCGCTATAACCTAGCGAGCGCTGCGACCGCACGTGCGGGCGTGGGCGGGCAGTTTTTGTTGGCGTTTCTTGCTTGGGGAAAAGTGCATCGCGCGGTGCGGTCCCCCCTGGCCTCCCAAGCCGCCGCGTGTGTCCCTTGGCAACATTCATCACCCGGGTTACTGCTGCCGTGAAGATTGCTTACCTGGACTGTATCAGCGGGATCAGCGGAGATATGACCCTGGCGGCCCTGGTCGACGCCGGCGTGCCGCTGGAGGCCCTGCAAGACGCCATCGACTCGCTGAACATTCCCGGCTGCCGCCTGGTGGCCGAAGAGGTCAAGCGGCACGGCTTTCGCGCCACGCATGTCCGGATCGAGCACGAACCGGAGCATGCCCACCGGCATCTGCACCACATCGTGAGCATGATCGAGGGCAGCCGGCTCACGCCCGCCCAGCAGGACCTGGCCAAACGCATCTTCCAGAAGATTGGCGAAGCCGAGGCCAAGGTGCACGGCACCACGCTCGAAAAGATCCACTTCCACGAAGTAGGCGCGGTGGACTCCATCGCCGATATCTGCGGCGCGGCCGTGGGGCTCAACCTGCTGGGCGTCGACCGCATCGTGGCTTCGCCCGTTCCGACGGGTACAGGCTACATCAAGATCGCGCACGGTCGCGTGAGCGTACCGGCCCCGGCCACGGCCGAACTGTTGCGTGGGATCCCGCTGGTCGAAACGAGCATCAACTGCGAGCTGACGACGCCCACCGGCGCCGCGATCCTGGCCACGGTGGCCGACAGCTTCGGCCCGCTGCCTGGCATGCGGATTGAAACCATCGGCTACGGCGCCGGCACCGCGGAGCTGCGCGAGCAAGCCAACGTGCTGCGGCTGATCGTGGGCGAGAGCGAAGACGGCCTGGCCGCCGATCAGATCTGGGTATTGGAAACCAACCTGGACGACATCAGCGGCGAGCTGATCGGCCACTGCACCACCAAGCTGGCCGAGGCCGGCGCCCTGGATGTGTACACCACCGCGGTGCAGATGAAGAAGAACCGGCCCGGCGTGGTGCTCACCGTGCTATGTCCGGCGCTGCTGGTCAACAAGCTCGAAAAGATCATCTTCCGCGAAACGACCACGCTGGGCGTGCGGCGTTGGCCGGTGAGCCGGCACAAGCTGGAGCGGCGGCCGCACCAGGTGGAAACGCCTTGGGGCCCCGTGTCCGGCAAGTTGGCCTGGATCGCCGGTATGCCCGAAAGCTTTTCGCCCGAATACGAATCGTGCCGCGAGGTGGCCGAGAAGCACCAGGTGCCGCTGAAAGACGTATACGAAGCAGCCCGCCGGGCATTTCATGGGGAGTAGCCGCTCCGGTGGTCAATGGTCCCTCGGCCACACCGCTGCTCCGCCGCCCAATCATGTCCGCACCGCAAGCCGGCTCTCCATCGTCGATGCCCAGATAATGGAGCAATCCCTTGGCTTCGAGATCCCCTCCACGTGTCGCCGGTGATTGGTCCGCGCAAAGTGGCTCATGCCAGCGCTAGCGCTGCTGTCGCCGCTAGCGTGCTAGCTTCCAATTTTAACGCTTGTACTGGAGATAACGCTCCAGCTTGCCGAACGAGATGCAGTTGGACTCCCCCTGGGAGCCGGTTGTCTCTATAGGTAGGCCTTCTGCGCCGCATCAACCACAGGGATTGGCACCGGAAGCCGTTCCCTCCGCGGCGGCACCTTGCGCGACGGAACGAACCCATGTTTGCGAAGCTCCACCCGCTTCTGAAAATTGGCATCTGGGGACTGGCTGTGGCCGTCTCCGCGGCGGCCGTGCAAGGCATCACCTGGCTATTGGGAATCGACTTCGCACTGCACCTGGGTGCCGGTAGCGGCGTGATCCTGGCGTTCGCCCTGGGCTATCTGCTGGTGATGATGTCGCTGGATCAGCGTCCGATCACCGATTACGGCATCTTCGTCGGCCCACAGTGGAAGAAGCTGCTGTTCACCGGCGTTGCCATCGGCATCGCCACGTATGGCGGTTACATGGCCGTGGCGTATGCCGCGGGGGCCTACCAACTCTCGCCCAATCCGGCGCCGGCCAAGGCCTGGATCTATGTCGTGCCGGCCATGATGATGGCGCTGCCCGTGGCCATGGTGCAGCAGATCCTGTTCAGCGGTTATCTGCTCAGCGTGCTCCGCGACCGGTATAACGCCGTGGTGGCCGTGCTGATCACCGCGTTCATCTTCGCCGTGCCGGTGCGGCTGATCGATCCCGAACACGCTTTCACCGCCCGCAGCGCGGCGACCATCTTCGGCCTGTTCCTCACTGCCACGCTGCTGGGGCTGCTGCGACTGATCACCGGCAGCATTCTGCTGCCGGCGGGCCTGTTGGCCGGCTGGATCGTCACGCGGCGTGCCATCCACAAGGGCGACCTGCTGCACCACACCAACAGCGAAATCGCGTCGTGGTTCGTGGTGAACTCCGATCCGCGCCAGGCTCCCATGATGTTCATCTTGCTGGGAACGGCCGTCGCCGTTTGCGGCGTGGTGCTCTCGCGGCGGGGCGAAAAGAAGATCGCCGCCACCGAAGCCACCATCGACCCCAACTTCAAGCGCATCTTTCCGCTCTCGCAGGCGAGCATGCTGGCGCCGCTGGACGTGTGGATTCCGCGGCTGGTGCACGCCCGCTTCGCCATCGGCCCGGCCTACATTCCGCGTTTGATCGCCACGCTGGTCTTCAGCACCGCCAACACCATCCTGACGCTGCCCGAGCGGTTGATCCTGCCGCTGCTGATCCGCAATCGCCAGGTGAAGCCGCCGGTGTTCATCCTGGGCGTTCACCGCAGCGGTACCACGCACCTGCACAACATGCTGGCGCTCGATCCGCAGTTCTGCTCGCCGCGCGCCTACCACATCATGAACCCGGCCGGCTTCACGTTCTCGGGTTGGCTGGTCACGCCGCTGCTGGGGCTGTTCATGCCGTGGAAGCGGCCGATGGACTCGGTGCGGTTCCACCTGTTCTCCCCGCAGGAAGAAGAGTTCGCCATCCAGGGCGTATCGCACGCCTCGCCTTACTGGGGCATCGCCTTCCCGCGGCAGTGGGCCCACTACGACAAGTACATCTTCCCCGATTCGCTGCCCAAAGACGAAAAGCGCAAGTGGCAGCAGGCTTACCTGGGCTTTGTACGGCGGCTGTGCCTGTTCCGCGGCAGCCGTACGCCGCTGCTCAAGAACCCCTACAACACCGGCCGCCCCGCGGCGCTGCGTGAGTTGTTCCCGGGCTGCAAGTTCATCCACATTTCGCGGCACCCCTACGCCGTGTACCGCTCCAACATGCACATGGCCAAAGAAGGCCACGTGGTGAGCCAGTTGCAGGATCCGGACGAACGCGACAACTACCAGACGCGGTTCCTCGACAACTACCACGCCATGGAGCAGGCTTACCTGGCCGAGACCGCCGACCTGCCCCAGGGCGACCTGGCCGAGGTCCGCTTCGAAGACCTGGAAGGCAACGAGCTGGAGCAAATCAAGCGGCTGTATGCCGAGCTGGGCCTGGAATTCAGCCCGGCCTTCGAACGGCGGCTCACCCGCTACCTGGAAAGCATTGCCGGCTACAAGAAGAACTCGTACCGTCCGCTGCCCGACGCCATCCGCGCTACCATCGACGGCAAACTCTCCTGGTTGATGCAGCGTTACGGCTACACCACCGACGGCAGCGCGCTGCCGCTGCAACAGCAGCAAAGCACGGTCAGCCAACGGGCCGCATAATCGCCAGTTGCTCGGAGCATCATCCGCAAGCCATGAACGCCTACCTTGTTGAAACCGGTCGCGCCATCGCACCGTTTGAACGGCCCGTCGGCCAGATGAAGGTCCATACCGGCACCTTGGCCCAAGCCCAGGAACGGACGTTGTCGCGGCTGGGCTGCAAGGTTCGCCGCGTCGCCTCGCTGGAGCAGGTCGATCGCTTCCCGTGCCTGGTGGCCGACGACGATCTGTTCTTCACCTACCATGCGGCCAGGCGGTTCCTGCGCGCCGCCCGGCAAAACAGCGGGCAAGATCGCGGCGCAGCGCTTCAGGCTGCCCTGGAAGTGAGCGAGCTGACCGAGCGGTTCTTCCCCGTGCTGCAAGGGCCGCAGCACCAGGACGAAACCGGCCGGCAACTGCGGAGCTTTGGCCTGTACTACCTGACGGGCCCCGAACAATTGCAGCGACTGGAAGCCGCCAGGCTGTTGCCGATTCCTTACCGGTTCACGCGGATCACCGCTCGGGCGAGCCGGTACTTTGAGGAGTCGGGCCGGTTCGTGGTGCCGGTTTCGCAGGTGTTCATGATGCCGATCCGGCACTGGGCGGCGCTGTTGCCGGTCAACCTGCTGGGCATGACGAGCTTCGTGCTGCGGCACGCGGCCGAACATCCGCTGGCCGCCGCTACGCTGCCGCTCAAGGCCGCCTGGCGATCGGGCAGCCTGCGGCCCTCCTGGTGGCTGAGCAAGACCTACTTCGCCGGCAAAGGTTGCCGGATTGCCCCTTCAGCCCATGTGGAAGCTTCCATCCTGGGCCGCCGCGTGAAGATTGCGCCCAACGCCGTGGTGCGTAACTGCATCCTGGGCGACGGCGTGCAGATCGGCCCGGCCGCCGTGGTCGAAGGCGCCGTGCTGGGCGACCGCTGCATGGTCAACGGCTCGGTGCTGGTACGCTCGGTTGTGGCCGAAGAAGAAGTCAGCCTGGGCACGATCTTCGTGCAAATGTCGGTGCTGGGCCGCGGCTCGGTGCTGTGTCCTCAGGCGGGCTTTCTGGATACCAGCCTCCGCGGTGACGCCCAGCTCAACCTCGATGGACGCCGCATCGGCTCAGGCAGCCGGCTCTTGGGCGGTTGCTTGGGCGAAGAAGCGTTCTTGGGCCCCGGCGTTCACGTCGGCAGCGGCTTTGAGATCCCCAACCGCTGCATCCTGCTGCAACATCCGCACGACGTGGTGCGCGACGTCGACGAAGCCGTGCCCCGCGGCGTGTGGCGGTTCGATCGCGGCGGCCGCCGGCGTAACCGGCAAGTGGCCGTCGACGAATCCCGCGCCGCGTAGCTCGTTGGTAGCTGCAGGGGCCGCTGTACGGACCGTCATCATCGCGTTTACTACGCGTTCGGAGTGTTGGTCGGTACGCCCAGGTGCCACAGCACGGTGTGCCGTACGACCATAGTACACGCGATGACTTCACAAAGATCGCACACCGGGTATTCGCCCCGGGTTACGGGCTCGCGGGCCGCAGGTCATACCGCAGTTCAACCAGGTGCTCGTTGAACTGCCGCACGCCGATCAAACGGAACGGTGGGCTGGTTGCGCGCCGGGGAAACAGCGGTTTGCCGCGGCCGAGCGTGACCGCCCCGACCTGAACGAACATCTCATCGAGCAGGCCGGCATCGTAAAACTGTCCGGCCAAATCGCCGCCGCCCACGATCCAGAGATTCTTGTCGCCCGCGGCTGCCGGCATGGCCTCGTGGATCGGCCTTACATCGCCTTGCACGAAGCGAATGTCAGCCCCTTCGAGCCGCGGCAGCTCGCGGTGCGTGAAGATCCAGGCCGGCTGCGTGTACGGCCAGCGCGCCCCCAATTCGGCCACGACCTCATCGCCGTGCCGCAAGATCCACTCGTAGGTGGCCGCGCCCATCGCGATGGCACCGATGCCCGCGATGAACGCTTGATAGCCCGCCTCGTTCGCCTCGCCTAGCGCAAAGAGCCAATCAATGGAATCGTCCTCGGTGGCAATGAAACCATCGAGGCTGCTGGCCGTGTAGTACAGGGTTTTCATGCTGTGAGGTGCGGCTCGCATAGTGCTCGCGCCCGCCATGGATACGTGATGTGGCCGCAGGGCGCATTGCCACGGTCACGACGGCGGTCCGCACAGCGGCCCCTACTGACTATTGAGCAGTCATCGGTTCGTGGTGGCTGCGATTACCCACCTACTTGGCTCGCACAACGGACCCTACTTGGCGGCCATCCGCAGCGCGCCGTCCAGCCGCAGCACCGTGCCGTTGAGCATCCGGTTTTCCAGGATGTGCTCTACCAAGGCGGCGTATTCCTCTGGCTTGCCCAGCCGCTGCGGGAACGGCACCTGGGCAGCCAGCGATTGCCGCACTTCCTCGCTCATCGCCGCCACCATCGGCGTCTCGAACACACCGGGGGCAATCGTGACCACGCGAATGCCAAAGCGGGCCAGCTCGCGTGCGATCGGCAGCGTCATGCCGGCCACGCCTGCCTTCGATGCCGAATAAGCGGCCTGGCCAATCTGGCCATCGAACGCCGCGCACGAGGCCGTGTTGACGATCACACCGCGTTCGCCGTCCTCGCCCGCCGGCGCCTGCGAGATGGCCTCGGCCGCCAGGCGAATCACGTTGAACGTGCCCACCAGGTTCACCTGGAGCACGCGCACAAAGTCATCCAAGGGATGCGGCCCGGTCTTCGACAAAACCCGAGACCCCAGCGCAATGCCGGCGCAGTTGACGGCTCCGTGCAGCGGGCCGAGCTTTTCCTGTCCCTGGCGGATGGCACCGGCCACGTCGGCCTCGGAGGTCACGTCGCCGGCAATACCCAGCGTGCTTGCGCCAAGTTGCTGGGCCATTCGGGCCACGCCGTCGGCATGGCGGTCAAAGAGCGTCACTTTAGCGCCGGCCGCAACCAGCCGCCTGGCCGTGGCAGCTCCCAAGCCCGACGCCGCACCCGTAACAAGAAAATGATGGTTGGCAGGTTCCATGGATGGCGTGCTCCCGCGGTGGGCAAGAGGGGTGGCAATGTTCCGGCCCGGCGGCCGGCATCAACCGCTGCCCAGTGTAGCTTACGGGGCCTCCGACGCCATCACTCCCAGTCGGCCAGTTGCTTGCGGATCTTATCGAGCGTGAGCACGTTCCACGGGATCAGGTCGCAGTTGCGGTGGCTCAGCTCCGGCTGCCGCTCGGCCATCACGTCCATCACTTCATCGTCGAGCGCGGTCAGCCAGCCCGGCACGTCGAGCCCCACGCCGCGTGGCGTTTGGGCAAACTGGTTGATGCCTTCCTCCAACCGGTCGAATGTTTCGGTCGGCTTGCCTTCCTGAAGCTCGGCGATCGCCGGGGCGATCAGCGCCTTGAGGCAATCCAGCTCCAGGTTCCGCACGAACCGCTCCTGCAACCGGTCGGCGACCGTCGGCAGTTGCATGCCGTACTTGTGCGTCAGCTCATTGTACCGGGCGATGTGATGGTCGGCCGCGTCGGCCGTCTGATCGGCCACGCTCCGCCGCCACAGTTCGGCCGCCTCCACGCGGCCGTGCCGGACCAGCATCTCGTGCACCAGCACCACCGGTTGCAGGTTCCAGGCAATGCGGTCGTAGCTGACTTTCACCCGCAGGAAATCCAGCAGGCAGTACAACATCTCGCCGCGGTCCGACTGCGTGGTGGTGTGGTTGTAGTCGTTGTACTCGGCGTAGTTCTCCAGCAAGGCCTGGATGATGCACTCCAGTTGCGCGGCGGCCGCCTTGAGCGACTTGCCCTGCTGGATGGCCCGCAGCAGCGAAAGATCTTCGGCCGTGTCGGGATCTTCGAGCAGTTTCTCGAGGAAGGTTTCGGCGCCTTGGTGGATGATGCCGCGGAGGTTGCCTTCGCCCAGGAACATCGGCACGAACAGGTCGTGGCCGTACTTCTCGATGAAGCGTACCGTCTTCCGCCAGGCGGCTTCGCTCATCAGCGGCTCAAGCACCGACAGCCGCAGCGACGAACTGTGCGCCAACCAGAGCCGCAGCAGTTTCTCGGTGACTTCGTTGAGGCAGTCGACCAGGTCGGCGTCGTCATCGCCGTCGGACCGGCCATCGCGCGTGGCGCTTAAGATGATCTGCTCGACAATCGCCCGATAACCGGTGGTGAACAGCCGGTCGAACTCGCTCACCGCGCCGCGGCCAACGGGGTATTCGATCTCGGTTTCGCGGGCAAAGTGCAGCAGGTTGCAGGTGAGATCGAGCCGGCCCAGCCGGGGCAGTACCGTCAGGATCTGGCAGTGCGTTTGCAGCATGGTCTGAGCAACGACCATCGCCTTGGGTTCGCCGCCTCGCGACACAGGCACGTACAGCAGCGGCTGGTTGTAGCAGGCCTTTTCGTAGTCGCGGTACCGGCTCTCGATCTGGTTCTGCTTGCCAGCCCGGGCCGAGCGCAACAGTTGCACGGCCTGCACTTCCCAGTGCCAGAGGCCCTCCGCGGGAATCTCGCACTGCTCCATCGTGAGCAGCGACCGGATCGCGGCCCCCGCGTTGACAATGGTGCGAATGGCGTGATCCAGCAGCATCTCTTTGACGTACTGCCGGCGATCGTACTCCACCATGCTTTCGTGGCTGGTGGAGGGCTGAGGCACCGGATGCCGGTGGATCTGTTGGGCAAACTCTTGCAGTTCCTTCCGCAGGTACACGCAGCGGGCCAGCCACGCCTGCGCGGCATCGAGCAAGGCCCGGTCGATTTCGCACTCGGCCGGCTGGACACCATGGCCGGCTTCGTCGGGCTGTTGGCTCTTCTGGTCTGCCGACTTGGGAGGCGGCACCGTTTCGCACAGCAGCACGCCGGCGATCCGCCACAGTTCCATTAACGTGGCCAAGAAGCCAAGCCGGCGATGCAACCGGGTCGATTCTTGATCGAGTTCGTACTCGGTAGGCTGGCTGGTGGGATCGAACAGTTCGCCTTCGATGCCGTCGCGCGTGGAGTCGCGGTAGACCACACCTTCGTACGCGGCGGCGAAGGGATCGTCGTCCTCTTCTTCCTCCTCGTCGTCCTCGGCGAACGGTTCCTCGATGGGCACCATGCCGCCCTCGGGCCAGGTGGCCGCAGGCACTTCCCAATATTCGCCCGCGTTGGCTTCCAGGTAATCGAAGAACCAGCGCAGCAGTTGCCACCGCTGCTCACGCGGCATGTCGTGCTTGAGCCGCAGGGTATTCATCCACCGCAGGGCCAGGCGATTGAAGCTGTGATCGCCTTCTTCCAGCGGAGCCTGGTCCACGTTGCTCAACCAGGCCATCATCAGCGCGGCCGAACCGCGCAAATCCTGCTGATCAAGCAGGGCGGCTACCACTTCGGCATACGCCTTGGTGCTGTTGAACTGATCGACGTGGCTCCGCCAGAAGGCAATATCGCCCGCGGCGGCGCCCGCTTTGTGCCAGTCGCCAAGCGCCCGGGCCACGTGCCGGGCCGACTCGGCGGCTTCCTTGCCCGAGAAACCTTCCACCTCGCTGACTTCGACCGATGCAAAACGGTCCCACCACTGGGCCAGGCGATCGGTCTGGCTGGCGACCTGTTCGGCCAGATCGACCTGACCGGCTGCCGCGGCCTCGCTCTGAATGCGCGAACGCAGCGCGAAGATGTCGCGCATGGTGTCGATCAGATCGTCCGCCCGCACGTCGCGGACGCTGTTCTCCAAGGCGGGGAACAAGCTGAAATGAGCGCCGAACCCCAGCAGGTTCCAGGGGTCGATCATCGCCCCGCACTCGATCGCGCGGTGCAGCAGGTCTTCGATCTCGTCCACAATGGCGGCCGCGCCGGCCAGATCGCCCTGCTTGATCGCCAGGTTGGCCGTGGTTACCCGGCAATGGATCTCGCACATCATCCGGGCGGAAGCCACCGGCACAATCGCCACTTGCCGCCGGCTGGCCTCGGTAAAGCCCATCTTGGCGAAGATTCCGGCCAGGTAGACGTGCTGCTGCTGGATCGCCCGCAGGCGCGCCAGCCGCCGGTTGAGATGCTGCCGGGCGTCGGCGAAGGGCTGCTGCCGCACCCGGGCTTCTTCGCGCAGCCGCTCGCCGTGGGGGCCGCTGAGTTTGGCCAACAGCCGCTGATAAAAGACGTCGCGGTAATGCGCAATCCGCGGCAACAGCGTGGCCAGCGTGGTCGACGAATCGTGCGTGTCGGGGCCGCGACCGCTCACGCCGGAAGCCATCAGCATGGTGCCGGCCAGTACCGCGGCCGCTTCAAACAGCAGTTCTTCAAACGGAACGCCGCGGGTGCTGGTCGTGCGGTCCAGCAGCGCGTCGATGGTGACCTGGGTGATGACGAACCGGCGGTACTGCCCGCGGTTATCGATCCGGTTGGGGTCCCACTGGCCGAACTGGTAATTGATGCGCTGGTTGGCGGGATGGTCGAAGTCGTAGGCGCGGGGGTCCAGCGCCAACTCTTCCATCCGCTCCAGCTCGAAGTAGGCCATGTCGAGGATATCGCGGTCGGTACCCCGCAGAATCTCCAACGCGATGCTGATCACATCGTGGTACTTGCCGACCGCGACGCCGGCCCCCTCGATATACAGCGGGATCGGCCGCACCCATTCGTGCTTGTACGGCTCCATCCGCTGGTTGTGCAGCACGGCCACCGGCCGGTGCCCGATGAAATCGTTCAGGCGTTCGATGGCCGCGGGGATGATTCGCTCGGGCTCGTCCCAGGGCGAGCCTTCTTGCAGCACGGCTTCGCACGCCCGGCCGAGGAAGAACGGCCGGAACAGCGCATCGTCGGGCTGGTGGAACAGCAGATCGCGATGGAACTCGCGGTAGGCCGGCAATAGCCGCGTGAAAACCAGATCGAGCACCGCCTCGGCCTGGCTGGTCTCGCGAAAGGCGGCGGAACTGCCGCGGGCGCGCACCAGTTCGGCCTGCAGCAGCTCGTGCAGGCGCTGGCACACGTTCCAGGGTTGGCCGGGCTGCTGGTCGGCTTCGAGGGCGGCAAATAGCGTGTTGAGTTGGCGCAGAAAACGGGCGTCGGGCGTGCCAGAGGATAGATTGAGATACCCCAGCACATCGTGTGCGGCTTGTTGCAGTTCGCCTGACAGCTCCGTGGACATAGTATTCCGCTTTCCCTCAAAGAGTTAGCAGTTCATGGTAGGCCGCAACTGCGGTGGGGTCTAGCGGTCGGGCGAGGGGGCCACAATGGCGTAGAAATCGCCTGGCGGCGAGGAGGGTGGCCCCGCCTGAAGCGGGGGCTGAGCGGGGCCGCGTTTGGCGTGGCGATCAAATCGCCCTGGCCGTTTTCCGGCGAAACCAACGCCGAGCTTCCGGCAATTTTATGGGGACGGCCGTGGATGCGTCGTGCGGTGCCCCCCAGCGCCAACGCATCAGCGCCTGTTTATTTTTTGATCAAAATGTGCCAATCGAGCTTGCAAGTGGTAGTTCGAGGAGTGTTATAATCGGCCTTTGATCCGACCTGCGCGTTGTTCCGGGGGGCTCGCAACTGCTGCCTCGGTTGCCCAGCGCGCTACCTGCATCCAACCGACCACACCTACCATACCGACCTGCCACCACCACACCGCGGTCTTTGCGGTGCGGGCTCTGAAGTCTGTACACGACCAAGCCTGCGCAAACCCGACACGGGGAGGGACACCAATGGTTCTTCAGCGATTTGCCTGGTTCGCGATCATCGCAGCGCTCGGGGTTGTCCCTGCCACCGCTGCCGAAGCGCCGGGACTGGGTGACCCGGGTAAGCTGCAAAAGCTGGAAATCATTGCGGGCACGGAAGATATCGGCCGGCTCCGCGGGGCGGATGACCGCCTGCAACTGGTGGTGTCGGGTCTGTACGACAGCGGCCAGTACCGTGATTACACCCGCAAAGTCACCTACGAGAGCGATCCCTCCGGCATTGTGCAGATTGACGCCACGGGCATGGTCACGCCACTGGCCAACGGCAAGGCGGTGATCACCGCCCGCAGCCCCGAAGGCGTCGTGGGCCAGATCGCGGTCGAAGTCACGCACATCGGCAACGAGCTGCCGATCAACTTCCCCAACGAAATCGTGCCCATCTTCACCAAGCTGGGCTGCAACGGTGGCGGTTGCCACGGCAAGGCCAGTGGCCAGAACGGTTTCAAGCTGGCTCTGCTGGGCTTTGTACCCGAGGAAGATTACGAGTACCTGGTGAAGGAAGGCCGCGGCCGGCGTTTGTTCCCCGCCGCCCCGGATCAGAGCCTGCTGCTGCTCAAGGCGATCAACAAGCTGCCCCACGGTGGCGGCCAGCGTCTGGAGGCCGACAGCCACGAGTACCGCCTGATCCGCCGCTGGATTCTGCAAGGCATGCCCTACGGCAGCGATTCCGATCCCAAGGTGGTCAGCATCGAAGTGCTGCCCCGCAGCCGTGCGATGGTTCGCGGCGGTGAGCAGCAGATCAAGGTGGTGGCCCACTACACCGACGGCTCCACCCGCGACGTGACCCGGATGGCTCAGTACGACGCCAACGATCCGGAAATGGCCGAGGTCACGCCCGAAGGCATCGTCAAGACGCTCGATCTGACGGGCGACGTGGCGATCATGGCCCGATATCAGGGCCACGTCGACGTGTTCCGCGCCAGCATCCCGCTGGGGGTCGAGGTGAAGAACCTGCCCGAGCCGGTCAACTTTGTCGACGAGCACGTGTTCAACAAGCTGAAGGTGCTGGGCGTTCCGCCTTCGGAAGTGTGCGACGACGCCACCTTCATCCGCCGTGTGACGGTCGACATCGCCGGCCGCCTGCCCACGTTGGACGAAACCAACGAGTTCCTCAGCGACACCGATCCCAACAAGCGCGATAAGCTGATCGACCGCCTGCTGGCGAGCATCGACTACGCCGATTACTTCGCCAACAAGTGGGCGGCCGTGCTGCGGATCAAACGGGCCAACAGCGTCTCGGTCCGCGGCAACTACGCCTTCCATGACTGGATCCGCACCAGTTTCCACAACAACCTGCCGTACGACCAGTTCGTGCGTGAGATCCTGGCGGCCTCGGGCGAGGTCAGCCGGCAGCCGACGGTCACCTGGTACCGGCAGGTGAAGACGGCCAACGAGCAGGTGGAGGACACCGCCCAGTTGTTCCTGGGGCTGCGTATCCAGTGCGCTCGCTGCCACCACCATCCGTTCGAGAAGTGGAGCGAGGACGACTACTACGGCTTCCAGGCGTTCTTCTCGCAGGTCGGCCGCAAGCCGGGCCTGGAACCCAACGAAGAGCGCATCTTCCACAAGCGCGGCGTGGCCGGCGCCACCAATCCCAAGTCGGGTCAGCGTCTGGCGCCCACCGGCTTGGATGCCGAGCCATTGCAACTGTCGCCGGATGAAGATCCCCGCCACGCGCTGGTCGACTGGATGGCGGATCCGAACAATCCGTTCTTCGCCAAGTCGCTGGTCAACCGGTACTGGAAGCACTTCTTCGGTCGCGGCATCGTCGATCCTGAGGACGACATGCGCGTGACCAACCCGGCTTCTAACCCCGAGCTGCTCAATGCCCTGGCTCAGCACTTCATCCAGAGTGGCTTCGACCTCAAGGACTTGATCCGGACCATCTGCCGGAGCAAGACGTATCAGTTGAGCGCGATGCCCAACGATTACAACGCAAACGACAAGCAGAACTTCTCGCGGTACTATCCCAAGCGGCTCAACGCCGAGGTGCTGCTGGACGCCATCGATCAGGTGACCGGCACCAAGACCGCGTTCAACGGTCTGCCCACCACGGTCCGCGCGGTGCAACTGCCCGACAGCGGCAGCATGAACTACTTCCTCACCGTGTTCGGCCGGCCGCAGGCGGAAAGCGCGTGCGAGTGCGAACGCTCGTCGGAAGCCAACCTGGCCCAGAGCCTGCACCTGCTCAACTCCAACGAGGTGCAGGGCAAGCTGTCGGCTGGTGACGGCCGGGCTCGCAAGCTGGCCATGGATAACAGCCGGACCGACGCGGAAAAGATCCGCGAGTTGTACCTGTGGGCGTTCTCGCGTGAACCGCAGGCCAACGAGCTGGAAGTGGCCCTGGCTCACATCAAGAAGAACGAGAGCCAGAAGCAGGTGGCTTACGAGGATATCCTCTGGGCGTTGATCAACACCAAGGAGTTCCTCTTCAACCACTAAACCGGCTTCGCTCACATGGCTGCCTGCCAGTGCAGCCCAGGTGAGCGACCAACGATTGCCAATACTCCGGGGCGGAAGGCCGCGATGCCTTCCGCCCTTTTTTGTTGGATGGAGTGCGCCTTAAACGAGAGGATACGTTCGTTTTAGGCCTGATCACCATGCGTGCTTTGAAACAGTTTCAACAGACGCATTTGGCGCAGTGGCATCTACCGGAAAAAGCGGTAACGACCGTGCAACTCGCTGCAATTGATAGTGACCGCATCGCGGCTATTGCATCTGTGCGCTGTCAAAACGCACAGCGTGGCAGCCGCCGCGGAAAGCAACCATGTTCTGCCGGCAACAGCAGTCCAAATTCGCAGTGGCGTTTGGCCTGTCGTAGGGCTTCCTCACCCAAGTGCTGGGGGCACTTACGGCGTGTCAGGCTGTCGCGGTTGGCTGGCCCGGTCGGCTTGAAGCGCTTACACAAAATCCGTCCGATTTAGCGATACGAAAGGTGCGAATGGGTGCGGAAGCGATTATAGTATGATCCAAGATTGTGGATCATTCCTGCCGGCGCGTGCTGCGCCACTTGAGCTTACCTGCATCCTAAGCGAGTCCCGCCCGCCCGGCTTCGACAGTCACGCGTCGCACGGCGCACGCTGCCCGCCCCGCCGGTGAGTCTTCTATCGAAGGAGTTATCCATGTCGTACCAGGCTTTCGCAGTTTGGTTGTCGCGCGCCGCAGGCATCATGGCCTGCCTCGCGTGTAGTGCGGCGTGGGCCCAGCTTCCTGCCAGCCGGCTGAACTCGATCTTTCCGCCCGGCGGAACCCGCGGCAGCAGCGTCGAAGTAACGATCGCAGGCACCGACCTGGACCTGGTCGAGAAACTGCACTTCTCGCATCCCGGCCTCACGGCCGTGCCCAAGACGCGCGATCCCAAGCCGTTTGAAGATGGCCCGCAGCCGATCCCGAACGTGTTCGTGGTGACGATCGCCAGCGACGTGCCGCCGGGCACCTACGATGTGCGCGCAATCGGCAAGTTTGGCATCTCCAACGCCCGCATCTTCGCGGTGAGCGATCTGCCCGAGGCGATCGAGACCGAGCCCAACGACACGGCCGAGACCGCTCAGGAAGTTCCGCTGGGCGTGGTCAATGCCCGCTCCAACCGCGCGGCCGACGTCGATTGGTTCAAGTTCAACGCCAAGGCCGGCCAGCGGCTGATCATCCAGGTGCTGGGCCAGCGCATCGATTCGCCCATCGATGCCTCGATCACGTTGTTCGATGCCCAAGGGCAGCAGATCGATGCCGACCGCGACACGATCAGCAAGGATCCGCTGATCGACTTCACCGTGCCGGCCGACGGCACGTACGTGGTGAAGGTCAACGACTTCGTCTACGCCGGCGGCAACGATCACGTATATCGGCTCCAGATCGCCGATCGGCCATACATCGATTTTGTATATCCCAACGCCGCTGCGCCCGGCAGCAAAGCCAAGCTCCAAATCTACGGCCGCAACCTGCCCGGCGGACAACCGACCGATGAACGGATCGCGGGCCGGCCGCTGCAGAAGTTGGAAGTGACGATCGACGTGCCGGCGGCCAACGGCGACGGCACGCTGGATGCCGAGACGTATGTGACCTCGGCCGGCGCGTGGATCGATGGTTTCAGCTACCGCCTCAAGAGCCCGCAGGGCGACTCCAATCCGGTGCTGCTGGGCTTCACGTCGGCCCCGGTGGTGCTGGAGCAGGAGCCTAACCAGCCCGCCGCCAAGGCCCAGACCGTGACGCTGCCGTGCGAGTTCGTGGGCCGGTTCCAGCAGCCGCGCGACGTGGATTACATCCAGTTCGAGGCCAAGCAGGGTCAGACGTACTGGATCGAAGCGTTCTCGCAGCGGTTTGGCCTGGCCACCGATCCGTATCTGCTGCTGCAGCGTGTGGAGAAGGGCCCCAACGGCGAAGAGAAAGTCACCGACATTCGCGAGATCGACGATACCGCGACCAATGTCGGCGGCCTTTCGTTCAACACCGCGGCCGATGATCCCAGCTACAGTTTCACCGTGCCGGCCAATGGCACGTATCGGCTGCTGATCCGCGACCTGTATTACAGCGGCGATCCGCGGTTTGTGTACCGTGTGGCGATTCGCCCGGCGGAGCCCGATTTCCGCCTGGTGGCCATCGCGCCGCTGCCGACCAACCAGAACAACCAGGTGAATATCTGGTCGCCGCTGCTGCGGCGGGGCGGCAGGGTGATGCTCAACGTGCTGGCCCTCCGCCGCGAAGGCTTCACCGGGCCGATCGAGGTTTCGGCCGAAGGCTTGCCGCCGGGCGTGAGCTGTCCCACCATTACGATCGGCCCCAGCCAGAACTCGGCTCCGCTGGTGTTCACGGCCGCCGAGGACGCCAAGAAGTGGGCCGGCGCGATCCGCATCGTCGGCAAGGCCAAGGCGGGCGACCGCGAACTGGTCCGCGTGGCCCGGGGCGGCGCGGTGGTGTGGCCCGGCGCCCAGAATAACCCGGCCTTCTCGCGGATCACGCGCGAGGTCGCGCTGGCCGTCAGCGAAGTGGAAGAAGCGCCCTTTACCGTGCAGGTGGGCGACGGCAAGCCGCTGGAGATGTCCAAGGCCGGCAGCCTTGAGGTGCCGGTGAAAGTCACCCGCCGCGGCAAGTTCAACGGCAACGTGAACCTCCAGGCCATGGGCCAGCCCAACACGGTGCAGGTGCCGAGCCTGGTCGTCAACGGCAATCAGAACGAAGCCACGCTGAAGATCAACATCCAGAACAACGCTCCGCCCGAACCGCTGACCTTCTACCTGCTGGCGACCACGCAGGTGGATTACGCCCGCAACGCCGAGTTGGTGCCCCAGGCCCAGGAATACCAGAAGAAGATCGACGGCCTGGCCGCCGAGGCCGACAAGGCGGTCAAGGACCTGACCGCGGCCGCAAAGACGGCAGCCGATGCCAAGGCCGCCGCCGATAAGGCGGTCGCAGAGAAAACCGCCGCCCTCAAGGCGGCCGAGGACAAGCTGAAAGCCGCCGAGGCAGCCGCCGCCAAGGAACCTGAAAAGACCGAGCTGGCCCAGGCCAAGGTCGAGGCGGCCCAGGCGGTGGAAGCCGCCAAAACGGCCCTGACGCAGGCTCAAGAAGCGGCCAAGGCCGCGGCCGCCGCTGCCACCGCCGCCGAGCAGGCCAAGGTCGAGGCCGAAAACAAGGCCAAGGCCCTGCAAGCCGAGAAAGCGGCCGCCGCCAAGGCGGTTGCCGACCGGCAACGCGATGCGACCGTCAAAAAGGTGAACGTTTTTGAACCTTCCACCGCCGTGGTGTTGAACGTCACGCCCGCGCCTATCAAGCTGAAAGAATTGGCCACGGCCAAGGTTCGCCAGGGCGAGAAGGCCGAAGTGACCGTCGCCATCGAGCGGTTGTACGGCTACGCCGATCCGGTGACGGTCGAGGTCACCGTGCCCGGCTCGGCCCGCGGCGTGAAGGTGGCCCGCGTGACCATCGAAAAGGACAAGAGCGAAGCCAAGCTGGCGATTGAAGCCGAGGGCGGCGCGGCCGTCGGCTCGCACAATCTGCCGCTCAAGGCCACGGCTCGATTCAACAACCAGAACCTGGAGGTCACCGGCACTGTGCCGGTGACGGTTGAAGCCGCCGCCAAGTAGCGGTGGCACGTGTTGCCCCCGAGGGGTAGCGGCGTGCGCTGCCATCCCCGGGGCGCTCCCCGGTTAACCCACCAAGCTGCCCCGCTCCGCAAGGCCGTCCATCGGCCGCGAGAGCAGCAGCTTTAACCTTCAGCCCCCCTTAGAGAACCTCCCGCACGTACCTCCTCAGACAGGTTTGACCATGCGTTACGTCATCCAACTTGGGCTGGCCGTCTGCTGCACCCTGGCGCTGATGCCTGCCGCCGCGCGGGCCGCCGGGCCGATCGCCATCGCCGAGATCAAGCGCGATGAGCCGGTGGATTTCGAAAAGGAAATCCTGCCGATCATGAAGCGCAACTGCCTGGCCTGCCACAACGCCTCGGACGCCGAAAGCGACCTCGTGTTGGAAACGCCGCAGTCCATCCTCAAGGGCGGCGCGCTGGGGCCGGCCGTGGAGCCCGGCAAGGCTGACGAAAGCCTGCTGCTCAAGGTGGCCGCGCATATCGAAGACCCGATCATGCCGCCGGCCAACAACAAGGTGAACGCCAAGAACCTTACGCCCGAGGAACTGGGCCTGATCAAGCTCTGGATCAACCAGGGCGCCAAGGGCACCGTGTCCTCCAGCAGCAACAAGGTGGTGTTCACGCCGCTGCCGCCGGGCGTCAATCCGGTGTACGCCGCGGCCATCACCCGCGACGGCCAGTACGCCGCCGCCGGCCGCGCCAACCAGATCTTCATCTATCACATTCCCACCGGCCGCGAAGTGGGCCGGCTCACCGACCCTGAGCTGATTTCGTCGGGCTTGTATAAGAACCCCGGCGTGGCGCACCGCGACCTGGTGCAGTCGCTGGCCTTCAATCGCGAGGGCACGCTGCTGGCTTCGGGCGGTTTCCAGGTGGTCAAGCTGTGGGAACGCCCGCAAAACGTGCAGCTCTACAAGTTTGAGCTGGCCGGCGAACCGACCGCCACCGCCATCAGCGCCGATCGCAAGAAGCTGGCCGTGGCGACGGGCAAGGTTGTGCAACTGTTCGACCTGGCCGCCGGCAAGCCTGCCGCCAAGCTGGAAGGCCATGCCGAGAACGTCACCGCCCTGGCGTTCTCGCCCGATGGCGCCAAGCTGTACACCGGCTCGACCGACAAGACGGTGCGGGTGTGGAGCACCGCCGACGGCAAGGAACAGGGCAAGATTGAAACGCCCCAGCCGGTTGCCGCCCTGACCGTGGTGGGCGATGGCTGCAAGATTGCCACCGGCGGCGGCGACGCGGTCATCCGCCTCTGGAAGGTGACCGACCTGAGCAAGCCGGCCGCCGAACTGCTGGAGAAGGAACTCACCGGGCATAGCCAGCCGGTGACCTCGCTGATCACCCAGCCCAACGCTCCCACGCAGATCGTCTCGGGCAGCACCGACGGCACCGTCCGCCAGTGGAGCACCGAGAGCTCGGCGGCCCGGACACTCAATCACGGCGGCCCGGTGGTGGCCGTCGCCATCAGCCCCGATGGCCAGAGGCTCGTTTCGGCTTCGACCAACAAGGTCGCCAAGCTGTGGAATGCCACCAGCGGCCAGCAGATCGCCGAGGTGAAGGGCGACCTGCGGGCTCATAAGGTGGTCGCTCAGCTCACGGCCGACGTGGCGCTGGCCCAAGCCGTGGTGAACGATGCCAAGGCCGCCGTCGAAGCGGCCAAGAAAGACGCTCCCACCAAGGCCGAGGCTGCCAAGAAGGCTCAAGAAGCCGTGGCCGCGGCCGAGAAGGAAATGAAGGCCAAGCAGGAACCGGCCGACAAGGCCAAGGCCGCCAACGAAGCGGCCGCCAAGACGCTGGCCGAGGCCGACGAAGCCGTGAAGAAGGCGACCGAAGCCGTCGAAAAGGCCAAGGAAGCCCTGGATAAGGATCCCAACAACGAGGACCTCAAGAAGGCCAAAGCCGATGCCGACAAGGCGCTGGCCGACGCCCAGGCCAAGCAGAAGGACGCCACGGCCAAGCTCGAAGCTACCAAGAAGCCTCTGGAAGACGCCGAGAAAGCGCTGACCGACGCCAAGCGTTCGCTGGACTCGGCCCAGAAGGCTCTGGAGCTGGCCCAGTCCGATCTGAAGAAGGCCGAAGAAGCGATCCCCGCCAGCGAGAAGCAGCTCGAGAAGGCGGAAGCCGACCTGAAGAAGCGGCAGGACGAACTGGCCGCTGCCCAGAAGGCGGCCACCGACAGCGAGCAGCCCTGGCAGGCCGTGGCCTTCTCGGCCGATAGCGCCGAGTTCGCTCTGGCCGGCGACGACAAGCTGGTGCACACCTTCGCCTCGGCCGACGGCAAGGCGTTGGACGTGCTGGTGGGCCACAACGGCGTGGTCCGCAGCCTGGTGTACACCGGCCCCACGCAGGTCGCTTCGATTTCGGACGACAAGGCCGTGGTGGTCTGGGAAACCAGCCCCGAGTGGAAGCTGGTCCGCATCATCGGCGGCGACGAAGCTCCGCTGGTCGATCGCGTGATCGCCCTGGACTTCAGCCCCGACGGCAAGCTGCTGGCCACCGGCGGCGGTGAGCCTTCCCGCAGCGGCGAAGTGAAGATCTGGAACGTGGCCGACGGCAAGCTCGTCCGCGAGCTGACCGACGCCCACAGCGATACCGTGTTCGGCGTCAAGTTCTCGCCGCAGGGCGACATGCTCGCCACGAGTGCGGCCGACAAGTTCCTCAAGGTGTGGAACGTGGCCACCGGCGAACTGCACCGCTCCTACGAAGGTCACACCCACCACGTGCTGGGCGTGAGCTGGAAGTTCGACAGCAAGGTGCTGGCCACCGCGGGCGCCGACCAGGTGATCAAGGTCTGGGACGTCGCCACCGGCGAACAGAAGCGCACGATCAGCGGCTTTTCCAAGCAGCTCACCGCCATCGAGTTTGTGGGCACCACGTCTGAAGTGGTGGCCTCGGGCGGCGACAAGCAAGTGCATCGCCGCAATGTCGATAACGGCGCTGCGGTCCGCACCTACGGCGGCGGCACCGACTACATGTACAACGTGGCCGTGTCGGCCGACGGCAGCCTGGTGATTGCCGGCGGCGAGGACAGCGTGCTGCGGGTGTGGAAGGGGGCCGACGCCCAGGTGGTCCGCACCTTCGAGCCGCCCAAGGAACAAAAGGCCGCAGGCGAGACCGCTGCCAAGTAACCGCAGGCGGCATCGCAGCCGGCAGAAAATGAAAAAGCCCGCGGATGGCTCAACCATCCGCGGGCTTTTCTTTTGCAGAAGTATCACGGCCCGGCCAACAAGCCGAGCCGATCAAGCCGACAAGCTGCCGGCCGAATGCACGTTCGCTATCTGGTCTGCCTGCCGCGGTTGCGGCGGAGCAATGACTTAATGGGCATAGCCGCCGGGGCCATGCGGATGACCGTGCTGCAGTTCGCTGGGCTCGGCGTCGCGGACGTTCACCACCTGGATGTTGAAGGTCAGCGGCTTGCCGGCCAGCGGGTGATTGGCGTCGATCACCACTTCATCGTCGCGCACGTCCACCACGGTGATCGTGCGGGTGCCTTCGGGCGTATGCGCCTGAAACTGGGCGCCTACTTCGATCTCGGCATCGCCGGGGAAGCGATCGCGCGGTACCGGTTGAACCAGTTCGGGATCGCGTTCGCCATAAGCATCGGCGGCGGGCACCGTCACGGTGAACGAATCGCCGGGCGACTTACCTTCGATGGCTAGTTCCAGGCCGGGGATGATATTTCCGGCACCATGCAGATATGCCAGCGGCCCACGCCCCTGCGAGGTATCAATCATGTTGCCGTCATCATCGGTCAACGTATAGTCGATGCTGACGACTTTGTCTTTCGTGGCTTGCATTACAGCTCCTTGTGGTTGGTGGCTTGTTGGAGTCTATCACGTTTGCCGCCAATCCACCAAGAACGAATCGCGGCGGCCTACAATTGGGGACCGCCAGCAATTACGCTGCCGTATGCGCCTTTATTACAAAGTTTGTACGTAAACCGTGTGGCTATAAGAACGCCGGGCAACTTGGCAGATCGGTTAAAGCGATCATCAATCATCCAGGGCTGCATCGATTCGACGCAGTCCCTGGATCAGAAACGACTGACAAGGTTCTTCAATGATTCGCTCCGCCCTGGCTCAAGCCAAGGGCCAAACGACCATTTTTGCGAAGGCACGTCCGCATCGATCCGCCGGGCTTACTTGCCTCCCGACTGGCTGGCCCGCCGCAACTCGCGCGCGAACTTGGTGGTGTTGTTACGGATCGCCTGCGGCAGCTTGCTGGCCAGCGGATCGCGGCCGCCGAACCAGGCCTGCGGCTGGGCAAACACAAAGTGCACCTCGACAAATACGCCGTTCTCACCCTTGAGCTGCGTGGCTTTGACGTAGCCGCCCAGCCCCTGGTACGGATGCGTTTCATCGCTCAAGGTCGCGACGCCGGCACGATTGACCACGTGCCGCCACACCGACGGGAACTGCGGATCATCCTGATACTTGGGCAAGTAATTGATCGCCGCCAGGATGCTGTCGGCATTGCGGGTGCGATTGGCAAACCCGATCCCGCTCAGCTGCACCTGGTTCATCACCGGCACATTGATGCCGTAGTACCAGTCCTCATAGCCGTCGCGAGTGGTTTCTTTCAGACCGCGGGCCTCGTGTTCTTCGGTCGTGAGGGCGCGTGCTTCGCGCGGCAAGCCGCGTTCGGCATCGCTGATTTCAACCAGGTTGTTCAACAGGCCCGCGTCAGAAACGGTTTTCAGATCACCCAGCGCCACAAACCAGAAATCGACCCGCGTGCCGACGCGCTGGCCTTTGCTGTCGCGGATTTCCTCGATCTTGATCGTGGGGAACGAACTGGAATTGCGAATGAACGTGGCCGCCGACTTGCCCGACACCTTGGCGATCGCGTCCATCTGCTCCTGAGCGGTCATGGCCTCGGTCACCGCCGGGGGCGTCACTTGGACGGTAACCTCGGGCGTAATGGCCACACCTTCGGACACCAGACTATGGAAGACGGTATTCTCCTTGGCCGTGCCGGCGTCGTCTTGCGCGGCGGCTTGCAACGCAACCGCCATCAGGAGCGACGGCACCATCAGCACGATGCGCGAGAGCTGGACCATCAGTGATTTCCTCTTGCAGCGATTTAAAGGACGGGGGAGCGTCGTGGCGTTGTAAGGCCAAGGGGATTCGCACGTCAGCGAAGCAGGGCGAGCGCCGGTTCTCGGAATCCATGCGCGTATGGGGAAGCCCGTTTGGTCCGCACAACGGACCCTACTGGACCACGTAGCCCCCCAAGGTCCGCATAGCGGACCCTAACTAACAACCTTACGAACCCTATTTCGTGGATGCCGCGGCGGCCACCGTCTGGGACAAATTTGCTTCTAACCGCCGGGCCTGATCGGCTGTCATTGTACGCAGAACCGCCAGGTCCTCCCAGCTTTCGCCAATGGACAGCGGCTCGCCGGGGGGCAGGTCGAGCATCGCGAATGCTTCCGGAGTGGGGATGCCTAGCGTCACGTGGGCCTTGTCCACGTGGATCCGCCGCTGCTCGCGCAAGTTGGGCGGCATCCGCCGCAGATCGCGGCGTTCCAGAGCGTATGCCCCCTCAGGCGTGGCCTTCAGCAGCCAGACCAGGCTGATTACACGGCCGGTTTGCTCGTCAACCAGCACGGCATGCCGGGTGATGCGCTTTTGATGTTGGCCGTCGATCACGATCTGCGTATTGACGGCATCAAACACCGCCATCGTCGGCGTACGCGCGATCAGGTGGACGTCTTCAAAACAGGCTTCATTGCCGGCCAGCACCTGCCGATCGATCGGCCCAAGCTCGATGCCGCACAGATTGTCCGAACTGAGAATCAAAAGCTGATCGTCTTGGCGATAAGTAAAGCCTACGCCCAGGCGGTCGAGTTCATACTTGCCGTCTTGCCTTGGCTTGACGTCGGCGGCAATGGTCAGCATGAACATGCTGGCCCAATCCACGGCATAGGGATGCAAGGCGTCGACATCACCATCGGTGAGCTGGGGAATCACCAGCAGCACCAGGTCCGACCAGCCTTCGATGCCTTCGTCGGTGATTCGGGTGCCCGGCTCAATCCGGTCCAGGTGCTGCACCTGGGGCGCCGCGTCCTTGCCCACAGGCGGGGCAGCAGGCTGCGGAGTACTCGCTCCGGCCAGCAAATAGACCGCCGCCGCCGCGCCGCCCAGCAGCACGATGAAGCTGCCACCGTAGATTTTTTTCTTCGAGAGATTCGGCATGCTTGGCTGCTTCCACGCCGCGAACGAGCGATGAGGGCGATCGACGTAACCCCGGCTACGCAGGCATTCCCGCCGGGTCCAAAAGCGGTTACGTGCACACCATCCACGTCCACCAGGCCCGTCAGATGAACGCGCCCGGGCAACTTCCGCTGGGGGGCGATCCCTACCTGTCGTTCGTCCGCAAGTTGAGGCTCATTTGAGCGTCACCGGCTGAGAAAGGCCCGTTGGCTGTTAACCGCCGGCAACCTTACCGCCTGCAACGATTGTACCGGCCATCAACAAGCGGCGGCCACCACCCATAAAGCGCAGAACCAGCAGTCGCCGCACCATGGCGCTGGCCATTTTGTGCCGGCTGACCACACCTCGAACGTGCCGGGAGCCTGCCGCTTTCGCTTCTATTGGCCGAGGGCGGCTTCACTTTCGCGGTTTACTTCATATCCGGTGTGCTTCTGCTTCGACTTGCTGACAACCCAGGCCGGAGTATGCCCAAAGGCCGCGGCGATGCCGGCCGCGCGAGCCGCATCGAGCCAGCCCTGGTGCACGTGCAGCAGATATCGCAGCCGCAGCGGTTCATCGGCCGTGATGGTACGATCGGTGGTGCGGCACACGCTGGCGCCCATCCAGCCGTCCTCGCGCACGTGCCAGGCGGACGGATAACCTGGGTTGGCCGGGTGATCGAAGTACGTGATGCCTTCTACGTGCTGGTTGGTGGTCGAACCGCTGTAGTCCATCCAGTCGGCCGTTTGTCCGAAGATCTCAGCTTCGCCGCGCCGCCCTTGGCTGCACGTAATCCGGCCGTCGCCAAAAGCGACGGATACCGACTTGGCAACCCGCACCGCCAGAAAGCCAAAGTTCGTTTGCCCCAATGTCACCGTGCGCCGCGGATCGGCGGGCGTGAACGTGGCTTGCAGTTCCAGCAGCCATTCGCCGGGCCGCAGCGTTACCTGATCCTGGCGGTCGCGCACGCCGGCGATGAGTTCCTGCCGCATCAGGGCGTTGCCCTCGGGATCGCTCCACACCAGCTGCACGGCCATGATCGCCTCGTCGTTGCCGTCCTGGTAGCAGAGCCACCGCTCTTGTGCGACGCGTGTCCGGCCGGCTTCGCTCCAGAAGTCGAAACCATCCACCTTGTGATGGGCAAACCACACCGAGCGATGATGATCATGCCCCGCATCGCCCGGATGGCCCATCCGCGTGAGCGACGCGCCCGACGGCCCCAGCAACGGATAGAAGAATGGCCGAGGATACTGCGTCCCGAAACGCCATCGCGTGCGTTCTTGTCCGCCGATCAGGAACGACGCTTGATAGTCCGGCTGCGGAATCACCTGGTAGCGCGGAATCGGCATGGCACAGGCTCTCGATAAGAACAGCCAAGAAGGGATCAACCTGGCGATTAGTTTAACCGCCGCGCGGGTGCCGTGCTGGCTAACTTCGGCCAGCGGATGCCGTGGCGAGCTGTTTACGACGCGCCCCGCGCAGGAGCCAACGCTTGCGCCGCATAACTTGCCGCTACCGGCCGCCGCGGAACAGCGGTTCGCCCAGCTTGCTGTCGGTGAGGATGCCCACGGTGGCTCCGTGATCGTCGACCACGCGAGCCATCGGTTCACCGGCCGCCCGCAGCGTGAACATCGCCAAGATGTGCGACGTCTTTTGGTTGATCTCCAGGAGCGGCCTTACCGGCAGCACGTCCTCGCGCGGGTCCAAACGCAAATCCACCACCCGTACGTAACCGATCAGCTTGCGGCGTCCCAGCGGTTCTTCGACCGGCACGGCCGATAGCCCATGCCGCCGCGCGAGCCGCAGCACTTCGGACTTGGGCATGCCCAGCCGCACCCGGGCAATGCGATGGGCCGGCAGTGCGTATTGCCCCACGGGCTCGTTAGCCACGGCGAACAAACCTTGGGCCAGTTGCCGCTGGGCCGGACGCAGGATGCCGGCTTCGTGCCCTTCTTCCAGCACGTTCTGCAGTTCGCGGCGAGCCAAGAGCAGTTGCAACTGCTGCTGCGATTGGCCGGCCACCAGTTCTAGGAACCGGCTGAGCGCGAACAAGATGGCGGTAATCGGCAATAGCAGCAAACCGAACAGCAGGAACAGCGGCCCGCCGCGGCGTAACCAGCGATACGGCACTTCAAAAGCCAACTGCTTGGGCAACAGTTCGCCATACACAAACAGCACCGGCGCCAGCACGATTGGGGTGACGATCTCCACCACCGCACCGCCCAATTCCAGGGCCTGGGTGCCCATCACCGTGGCCAGCGAGACCAGGTAGTTCGCCAGGTTATTGCCCACCAGCGTGGTGCCCACAAAGAGTGCCGGCCGGTTCACCAGCCACCAGAGCCCTCGGGCAATCAGGTCCCCTTCGATGGCGTCCAGTTGCAGGCGCACGCGGGTCACGCGGTAGAAGGCGGTTTCGGTCCCGCTGAAGTACAAGCTGAACGCCAGCCCCAGCAGTCCCACCAGCAAGGCGACGATCATGCCGACTCCTCCTGTGGCGGCTGCTCACCGCGGCGGAACTCCACCACAATCTGCCCTCGCTGCAAGATCTCAATGACCTTGAGGTGAAAACCGTTCCAGTCGCACTCATCGCCCACGGCCGGCAACCGCTGGATCTGCTCCTGCACCAGCCCGGCAACGGTGATCGCGCTGGACACCGGCCGGGGCATGTTGAAGTACTTGTAGAGCCGCCGCAGGCTGGTGATGCCCAGCACGTGATAGACGCCCGGCTCCACTTCCTCGATGGGCGAACGATTGAGCAGCCTGAGGCTGCGGCTCGCATTCTCGGCGAAAATGGTGTCGAGGATATCGTCGTAGGTGAGCACGCCGATGGTTTCACCGTGCTCATTCACCACCACGGTCACGCGGCGATCACGGCGCAGCATCTCTTCCATCGCCGCAGCGACCGTCGCGCTCCACGGCACGTACACCACTTCCTCGGCGTAGCGTTCCAGGTGATCGTCGGGCAGGTAATACATCCGCGTGAGCGGCACCGCCGCGGCCACCTCGTCGCTGTCGGGCTCCGAGATCAGCAGGTAGCCGCCGGTCGGCACCTGGCCTTCCAGATCGCTGAGCGAAACCGGCGGGCGGAAGGTACGAACCTGGGTGCGGGGTGTCATCAACTCATCCACCCGCAGGTCGGAGAGCGAGAGGATGTTCTGGAGCACGGCTTCCTCGTGCCGCAGCAGCGAAGCATCGCCGGTCGACATGGTCACCGCGCGTTCCAGATCGCTCAGGGCGAGATACGGCTCAGGCTGAAACCGCGGCAACACCAGACGCCGCGACAACAGCGTGACCAGCCGCAGCAGGGGAATCACCGGATCGAGCACCCGCACGGCCACGGACATCGGCACGGCCACCAGCGGAGCCAGGAACCGGCTCTGAATCACGGCCAGGCTCTTGGGGAACATCTCGCCGAAGAGAATGATCGCAAACAGCGACCCGATGGTCAGCCACGTGGCCTCGGCCAGACGGCCATCGCGCTGCAACCGCAGTGCTACCACCGACGACAGCGTGAAGTACGCAATGTTGACCATCAGGTTCCAGAACAGCACCGCGGTCAGCAACCGGTCGGGCTGTTCCAGCAGGGCGGCGGCCATCTGCTGGGGCTTATTTCCGTTGGCGAATGCCCGGCGGTCGCGGCGGCTGAGATAGAACAAGGCAGCTTCACTGGCCGAGAAGAAGGCCGAGCCGCCAAGCAGTAGCAGCATCGCCAGCAGCCAAGGCGCGTAATCGACCAGCAATGCCACGCGGTGTTGAACCTCGATGCGGGATTTCCATGCGGGAGCGGCGGCGTCAAAAGTCCCCGGGGTCGTCCCAAGCGCCGCCAGCGGCAAAACGCAGCACATTCTAGCGACTGCCGGGCCGGATACTAAAGCGGTTCGCCGCACCGCAAGTGATGATCGCAGGTCGGGTTCCAGCGGCCCGGCTTCGCGTTACCGCCCTGTGTCTGCACAACACAAGCCGGTAGCAATCACCCCTGCGAGCTAGGGGGGGCGGCAGAAAACCGACTCTGCGGATTATTTCGTTTCAACCAGATTTGCCGCCGGCGCCGAAGATAACGAGCGTGGCGGAAGCTCCGGCCAAAGCTACGCGCCAGGGGGATATGCAGGCGGCGCGTAGCGCCAAGGTGCCGGCGCGGCAGCGATGCCACGCGTACGACCGCAGGAGCGGTTACCACGCCTGGTCCAGAACTGGGCTGGGGGCTGTGTTCGTATAGGGGGGTTCGCGTATGAAGCGTCAACTGCTGTCGAGTGCGCTGTTGCTTGGATTGGGGCTAAGCAGCCAGCTTGTGGGCCAGCATCGCCCCGACACTCGGGACCACCGCCAGCAACCAGCCACCCCGGCACGTCGCGGACTGCTGCCGGCCATCTTCCAGAACACGGGCTCCGGGCAGGGAACGCATCCCAATTACCAGGCCGGCGGCATGCGGGCCGTGGCGGTGCTGCCTGCGGAACCGGCGCACCAACCGTTCGCCACCGGCATGCCTCGCTGGCATCGGCCGTATGCCCAGCCGGTGAGCTTCTGGCGTGAAAGCGACGACGTGGCCGGCGAGACCGCCCAGGATTCGGCCGCCAGCATCGAGCAGGCGACGGCGGCCATCCGTCTCGATCCCACCAACGCGGCCGCCTTTGTGCAGCGCGGCGTGGAGTACGCCAAGCTGGGCCGCTTCCGCGAAGCCATCGACGACTACAACGCGGCCCTGCGGCTGGATGCCGAGATGCTCAGCGCCTATGGCAACCGTGCGCTGGCCTATCACGACACCGGCAAGTACCGCCAGGCTCTGAAGGACTTTGACCTGCTGCTCTCCAAGCAGCCGCAAATGGCCAAAGCCTACCTCGATCGCGGCTGGACCTATCACGCCCTGGGCAGGGCCGAGCAAGCCGCCGCCGACTTCAAAACGGCCTTGGAGCTCGATCCCTCGTTGGCTGAGTTGCTGCCCGAATCGGTCGATGCGGCCTCGCTCGCGGCCGCGCCGAGTACGCCGGCCCGCGTGGCCGAGACGCCTGCGATGCCGGCTGAACCGGTGAAACCGACCGCGCCGCTGGCCACCAAGGAGGTTGCGCCGCCCATGCCGCAACCTGCCGCTTTGGAAGATGGACCGCCGGCTCCGACCATCACCAAGCTGGAAGAGAAGCCGGAACCGCAGGTCGAACAGCAGTCGATGGAACCGCCCTCGGCTCGCATCCCGCTGCTGGCGCGCAACACGCGCTCACGACAGCCGGTGCTGCGTGAGCAACAAGTAGAGTCCGCGCCCGAAACGGTGAGCAATGCCTCGCCCCGCATCGAGCCGCAACCGGCGGCAAGCGCTGTGCCCCAGGCCAACCAGCCTGAGCCGCAGGAAGCCGCACCGGCGGACAACATGCGGATTGCCGCGAACGGTTCTACGACGACGGCGCGGCCGGCCCCGGAAAAGCGTCAACCGGAGCTGCAGCCGGCGCGCGAAGAGCGCGTGACGCAGCATGCTCCCGCGTTGCAAACGGTGCCGCAGCCTGAGCCTGCCCAGCCGGCTCCCGAACCCACCGTGGCAGCAATGCCTGCGGTCGAGCCGGCGGAACCTTCGGCCCAGGCAGATGGCACGCGCAGGCCGCTGCTGAGCCGGCGGCGTAGCAGCCCGTCGCCCGTCAGCCCGGTTGAGGTCGTCGTTCAGCCGTCGATCCAGCCCACCGAGCCGGCGAACCAAGCGGCTGTCGAGCCGACGCCCATGCCACAGCCTGAGGCGGCTCCGGAACCGCCCAGCATCGCCGTCAAGGACATGCCGCCGGTCCAGCCGCAGGAAGAAGTAACGCCCGAGAAACCGGCGCCCGCGCCCGAACGGGTGGCGCAACTGACCACGCCGGAGCCTGGCCGTCCGGCCTTGGGCATCCTCAGCCGGCGCAAGCCCAGCACAGCGGACGAACCGGCTGCCACGGCCGCGGCCGAGCCCATGCTCACCACGCCGATGCCCGAGCTGGCCCCGCCGATGCCGACGAGCGAACCTTCGGCTGCCGGCGAAGTTGCCGAGCAGTCTCCGGTGCGTTCGGCTCTGCTGGCACGGTCCACGCGTTCCGCCGAGCAACCGGCGGAGAACATGCTGCCTAAGCCGGCTGTCGAAAGCATTGCGGAAACGACGGCTGAGCCTACCGCCCCGCTGCGGCCGCAAACGCCGCTGGCGATCCATGCCGGAGCGCTGCCATTGGCTGTGCATCGCGGCAACGGCAAGTCGGACACGACCCATTCGCCCGAAATGACGGCGACGCTCCAGCGGGCTCGCGAGGCGATGACCGCCGGCGAGTACCTGTCAGCGGTGCGTCATTATTCCGATGCCCTGGCCATCAGCCCCAAGTCGGCTGACGTGCTGGCGGCTCGGGCCATGGCTTATCTCGCCGCGGGCCAAGCCGACAAAGCTCGGAACGATGCTAAGGCCGCTCTGGGGATGAACGCCGATTGCCCCGACGCGCTGTGCTGCCTGGGTCTGCTGGCCACTCAGGAAGGCAACCACCAGGAAGCGCTCCGGTACTTTGAATGGCAACTGCGGCTGGCCCCCCAGAACGCCCAGGCACATTTCCATCGGGCGATTGCCTGCGAGGCGATGGGCCACGGCGACCAGGCACTGGCCAGCTTCAACCTGGCACTCCAGTACGATCCGTCGCAGGTCGAAGCGTATCTGCACCGTGGTCGGCTGCTGCTGGAACAGCGTCAGCATGCCGCGGCGCTGCGCGATCTGAATGAATACGTCAGCCGCCAGCCGCAAGACGCTCAGGGCTATTACCACCGCGGCCAGGCGCATGCGGCCATGAAGTCGTGGGACAAGGCCATTGCCGACTTCACGGCTGCGGTGATGCTCAATCGCGAGCACATCGAAGCGTTGCAAGGCAGGGCCGAAGCCTGTCTGGCCTCGGGCAAGCACCGCGACGCGCTGGTGGACTTCGACGAGATTCTGCGGCAGAAGCCTTCGAACAAGCCAGCTCGGCTGGGCCGTGTCGAAGCGCTGACGCAACTGGAACGCTGGGAGGAAGCCTTGCAGGCGATCTCGGCGCTGGTCAGCCAGTACCCGGACGATCCGCAGTGGCGTGTCCGCCGGGCGGATATCTACCTGGAATTGGATCGGCCCGAGGAAGCCCTGGCCGACTTTGCGGCGCTGCGGAAACAGCAGCCTGACGAGCCCCGCTGGCATCTGACGGCCGGCCGTCTGCATCTGGATTTTGGCGAGCCGCAGGAGGCGTTGGAGGCCGCCGAAGCCGCGCTGCAAGCGCAGCCCCAGGACCACGAGGCACTGAACCTCAAGGCGGCCTCGCTGCTGGAACTCGAACGGTTCGAAGAGGCCATCGCCGTCTTCGACACCATTGCTGAACTGTATCCCAAGGATGGCGAAAACCTCGTGCATCGCGCCCTGGCTCGCCTGCACGTAGGCGACGATCACGGCGCTGAGGCCGACTTTACCCGGGCCATCTCCATGCTGGACGATCCGGCCGAGTGCTTCGCGTATCGGGCGATGGCTCGGCTCAACGCCCAGCAACACGGCCCGGCCATGGACGACTGCAACGCAGCGTTGGAACGCGGCCTGAAAACGGCCGAGGTGTACCGGCTCCGCGCCCTGGCGCACGAAGGGCTGGGCAACGCCCCGGCGGCCGAAGCCGACCTGGCCAAGGCCCTGGAGATCGATCCCGATCATATCGACTCGTATTGCACCCGAGCCCGGATGCAACTGCGGATGGGCCGGTTGAACCAGGCCCTGAGCGACCTCAACGTGGCCCTGTCGCGCGATCCGCAGCACGTGGAAGCGCTGGTGTTGCGAGCGGAAGTGAACCTGGCAGCCGGCAACTTCCACGATGCCGTGACCGACGGCGACCGCGCCGTGAGCCTGTCGCCGGCTGATCCGCGGGGTTACAACGTGCGGGGCGAAGCCTACCGCAAGCTGGGCCAGTTCACCGAAGCGCTGAACGACTTCGGCCGGGCATTGCGGATCAACTCGGCCTATGCTCCGGCTTACACCAACCGCGGCATGGCCCTGCTCAACCAGGGCAAGTTTGACCAGGCCCTGGTCGACCTGGAACAGGCCATCGCACTGGCGCCAGACGACGCTTACTCGTACCTGGTGCGGGGCGAGATCCTGCGTAACCGGGGCGACCTGGAGGCGGCGCTGGCCGACTTCAGCGAAGCCATTCGCTTGCAGCCCAGCAACGCCAAGGCGTACGGCCATCGCGGCATGGTGCACCTGAAGTTGCAGCAATGGGACGACGCCATCGCCGACTTTACCAAGGCGATCCGCTACAACCCGACATATGCCGCGGCCTACTACGATCGCGGCAAGGCGTACGCCGCCAAGGGCGACCACGACCGGGCCACACACGACTACCGCAAGGCCGTGGAGCTGAACCCGCTCTACGAAGGCGCGTATTACGAGTAAGGCGAGGGAACGCGCGTGCCACGGCTCTGCGGCCGTGCGCTATCGATGCCGCGCTACATCAACCGTGCGTCACCGGTCTTGCCGGTGCGCACGGCAACAGCTCGCATCCACATTTGCAGTTGGCAATTCCAGCAACGCCCACGGTTCTAGAACCAGTTTCAAAACTCTGTTGAAGTAGCCTTGCGCCCTGTCTGAAGTTACGGTATCAC